>Ga0137358_10000956_pt1 | contig 14814 bp, 11 predicted proteins | sample Mad1_20_16metaG_FD_105551 | JGI IMG/M metagenome (GOLD analysis project Ga0137358, IMG submission 105551) | Vadose zone soil microbial communities from Angelo Coast Range Reserve, California, USA - Mad1_20_16 metaG | ecosystem: Environmental > Terrestrial > Soil > Vadose zone | place: USA... | reverse complement strand
TGCGCGACTGGCCAGACATCTACATCCACACTGACCATGACACCCTGCAACAAATTGATGCCACCAAGCTGCGCCGGGTAGCGCTGCTGGGCGCCGCGGCGGGATACGTCTATGCCACCTTGGATGCCGAGCGATCGCGGGCCTTGCTTCCCTTCTACACCGCCCAGGCTGAAATGCGCCTGGCGCAATTGTTCGAACACGCGCAACGGCTGGTGGAGGAGCCGAAACTGGATCCCGGCTCCGGGTGGTACGAGGCACGCAATCTGATGAGGCAGGGACTCCGGCGCGAGGTCGCGACCTTGGATTCGCTGACCGAATTCACGGGGGCCACGGCGGGTGAGGGTACCAACGATAAAATTCTCGCCGATCAGGTTACGACGTTCAACGCCTGGATCGACGGTCAGGCCAAAGCACGCGCGGCTCAAGGTCCGGAGCCGAAGGCACCATGGTCAGCAGAGCCCGCGGCACGAAAGATTCCCGTCCGCATTGCGGACTTCGGGCCGCTCACCTACCAGAACGACAATGTGCTTAAGGCGCGCCTGGCACCCGAGCGCGTGGCAAAAATCAAGCTGATGAATAGCGACGCCACGCCTTTGCTCAACGTACAGGACCTCTCGGAGCTCTACGCCTACGAAATCGTAAACTTTGTCGATGGCAGACGCACCGTGGGAGAGATCCGCGACGCAGTTTCGGCGGAGTATGGCCCGTTACCCGTCGAACTCGTGAATGATTATCTCGAGGCTTGTAGGGAAGGCGGAATTGTTCAATGGAAATAAACCGATGTAACCCACACAAAGCAAAGACACCGCTCGGAGAAAAGCGGCGCCTTTGGCTTTGCTGGATACTCGAACGACCTTTCCGTAAAACGTCCCTAAACCTATCCTTGGAACGGCCCTAGAACGAATAGATCAGGTCGAACTGGAAACGGTTGAGGTACGGCTCGGTCACACCAGCAGCCACTCCCGGGCCTCTTACCGCGTCCAGCAAGCCGCTGTTCAAAGTTCGCCCGTGCCACAGAGTAAAGCTGGCCACCGTATTGCTGCGAACCTTATAAAGGGCGTAGATCCGATGCTGCAGGATGTTGGTCGGAGCCCGCTGATCGCTTTCATTGAAAGAGGCAATCACAGACTCCTGTTCCTGGCGTTCCCACGCATAACCGAGCTGAATATCGCCCTTGTTTTTCTGTTGGCCAAGACTGACATCAGCCAGGTAAGCGTGGTTCTGTTTGCCCAGGCCGGTGAGTACGACCCCTTTGGAACTGAGCGGATGGTCGGCGGCGCCCAGGTTGTCTTCGAACTCAAGCAAGACGTTAAGCGGCAAACGCTCAATTCCGGTCTTGATCTGGTTGTTCAAGATGAAATCTGCATAGTTGAACTCGGAACGGAAGTGAGCTTTTCCCGTGGCATCGAGGGTGACCGCGTTCGTCATGCCATTCGGAGCAAAGATACAAGGCGCGAACTTGGAAGATCCGTTCACGACCGTGCAACCCGGACCTTCTCCCGGAGTCGGAAACGGGCCGGCGGGAGTGGTCCCGCCCGCGCCGGTGGTCGTTGCCTGCACAGCGAAAGCGCTCGCTGCCAGGATGGCGTCGGGGCGATTCCACTTCATACTGAGGAAAGACGGCGTCGCCGTCCAGGGCCCGAACACTAGCTTGGCCGACACCTGTCCACCCAGGGCATAAGAATCCTGACCCGCTGAGACTTCGTTGTACAACAACTCAATGCCCTGAATCGTAAAGTTCTTCACGAACGGTGTTTTCAGATCCCACGACAGTTTCTGGTTAAAGCCCTCGGGGTTCAAGTCGGAATCGAATGTTACTGGAGTTCTTTGCCAAGTGTAGGCGAATTTTCCGCCGGTTAGAGAGAGCCACTTGTGCGCGATCGGATTGTAGGTGATATACCCGCGATCCAGTGCGATGGTCTTACGGTCGAAGAAGTTGGTGAGGGTCTCATTGGTCGTGGTGGGATCTCCCAGCGAGCCGGTAGCGAGGGCGATGCCGCCGACAAAGTCTTCACTCAACTTGCCGTCGAAGCCGAAACGCACGCGGATGCGGCCGCGGTTGCGATTCTGGAAACCGGTAAGGTCTTGAAAGAAGCTCTCACCGCGAACCCGGACGTCGCCATTAAACCGGAAGCGGCCCAACAGTCCTTCCAGAGCCGACATGCGCTTCTGCTCGTCCTGGGTACCGACTGCGGTGTTGGTCAAGGTGGTCTTCACGTCCGCCATGTCACTGTCCAGCTTGACGACAGTGTCTTTCTGGCTATTGGCCGCCGTTTCTGCGGACGCGGCCTTAGCTTGTGCGTCGCTGGCCGTGCTCTGAGCCTGCTGCAACTGTTGCTGAGCCTGTTGCCAAGCCTGATCGTTTTGCCGCACCTCCTGCCTGAGCTGCTCAATCTGTTGCTGTTGGGCAGCCAGCGCATCTTTCAAGGATTGCAAATCCTGCAGGGTCACAGCTGGTTGGGCAGACTTAGCTGCCGCCTTCTTGGCTCTGGGTTTAGCCGCAGTCTGCGCTACCAGCGTTCCAGCCAACAGCGGAACTACGCACCACCTGAGAACGGACTTCATTCATTTCTCCTTTTACCTCTGGCATTTTGCCGAGGACACGCCTGAGTCGAGTCTGTACTCCAGCACCGCGTTCTCTTGTAGCCCTATGCGCTTTACCGGTTGCGAACACACCAATGGCTGGGGTTTCGGAGTTAGTGCATGCTCGCGCGGCAATTCTTGAGTACTGTCTCTTTTACTTCCGCAGTGTTACGGGAAGGTTACAAACGGGTGAAATTCTGATGAATCGCGGCAAATTGCGGGATTATTGAAGCGGAGCCGTGAGCGTGGAAACAAACCCGGAGCGCCAAGCTGGTGGACGACTACGACTTGAGGCAACGTCCTAACTTCGCCACCAAGGGCACCCAGGACACGAAGGAACCCTTAGAACCCGAACCTTCGCGCAACTTCGTGTCCTTGGTGGTTCACGAATTTAGTACCCCTCCCAACGCTGCGAGCACTTTTGCCTAGCTCAGCGAACTGACTTGCTCCACGGGGGCCGGCGCGGTCCATGCCTCCGGCAGCTTGAGGTGTGGCATGGGAGGAGCAGCAAACAGCCTTTGACACGGCTTGGCCAGCCAGCGGGCCCACTGCGCGGATCGCGAGACGCGTGCACTGTCGGTGGCGATTCCGGTATCGGCATACATTTGGCGGTAGATTTTCGAGATCAGGACAAAGGCCAGGCGGGCACGCATCGACTTTATGAACCCGGACCGCGCCCAAATGTACTTCAAGCTGTAAAAAGTATCCCAAACCGACTGGGTGCGCTCACGAACTTCCTCCGCGGACATGGTTGGGTGCGCCCAGTAAAGCTTAGGCCGAAGGGAGGGCGGAATAAGCCAGCGCCGGGTGATGGGAATGCCTGCGATTCGTATAGGGGAATCCGCCATCTCCTTTTCCCAGCGGTTAAAGTCCACAGTACCGGGATAGGGCGTCAACATGACAAACTGGGCAAATGCAACTTCCGCTTGCGCCGCAGCCGTGGCAGTAGCGTCGAACGTTTCGGGGCGGTCACTGGGCAGGCCAAAAATGAAAGACCCAAGCACGTACACTCCGTGTCGGCGGAACGTTCGCAACTGCTCCACCAGGTCTGCGCCGGACGCATTGAACTCCTTGTAAACGTCCTTCAAACCCTCCGGAGTCACCGACTCCACTCCCACCAGCGCCCCTTTGATGTTGGCGGTGCGCATGGCATCGAGGAACTCGGGGTCTTCGGCCGCCTCCATGGTGATTTGAGTAAAGAAAATCATGTCTGCGGGAAGCTGCGCCAGGCGCGCCATCAACTCAAAGCGCTCCGCCCGGATGGCCTTGAGTTCATTCAGCCGTGTCGTGTTGTTCTGCTGGCCGGCTAGCCGCAAGTCGGTTAGAGTCACCGGATAGAAATTGTCGTCGGCGAGCGCGATGAAGCGAAAACCGAGCCGCCGTAGCTGCACGATTTCCTCGATCACCACATCCGAGGAACGCTGGCGAGGACGCTGCCCGTCAGTCCGCCAAACCGAGCAGAAAGAGCAATGTTTGGGACAGCCACGGACGGTCTGTACTGAAGCCCACATGTAGCTCTTCCGCGGTACCAGGTCCCAGCGCGCCGGCAGGAACTCGGAGGCCTCAATCCGCCCGCCTTCGTAGACTGGCAGCGGCGTCCCCCGGGCACAATCCGCCAATACTTTCGCCCACACCACATCTCCATCGCCTTTGACAACCGCGTGCGCGCCACCCAGTTCATGCGCCTCGCCCGGGTACAGGGTTGCGTGAATCCCGCCGAACACGACGTGTGCGCCGCGATCGCGAGCTATTTTGCCAATCTCGTAACCGCGAAGTGCGTTCGCCGTATGGATGCCGATGCCAACAATATCTCCCGTCTGAATGTCGAACGGATCCAGGGCTTCCAGAGTTTCATCGACCAGGCGGGGATCGCCAAAGCTAGCGGGGGTCGCGGCCGCCAGAACGTAGAGCCAGCGCGGGGTTATGACAGCGGTACCGAAAGAAACCTCGCTTGGATTAATGAGATGAACATGCACTCGATTGCGCCCTCCTTAGGCGGTCTTGCATAAGCAGGGCGAGGGAACGCGCCCGGAACTGCGTTCTTCGGATTTCCTGGGGTTGCGGATTAACCAGCTTACGAATTCAGCTCCGCAGCTCGTCGCCCCAAAAATGGCGTGGATAGAGAAATTGTTATCTGTGAGGGCAAGAAAAAACTGGTCAAAATTGAACACTCCTGGCAAGACCGGCGGCGCTATCCTACGGACAGCCGATGAAAATGTATCTCCATACTGCCTCGCTGGGCGTGCCCATCCTGCTCTGTGTTGGGGCGTGGCAGCTGGCCGATGCTCAACCGTCGAACCCCACTACACTCGAAACCCCGGCGGTGCTGAGCACAGAGGAGATCGTAAGCAACCTGGTCCGACGAAACCTTGAGCGGGCCCGGGCGTTGGGCGCTTACCGGGGGATCCGAACTTATCGCCTGGAGTACCATGGCTTCCCCAGTTCCCGGAGCGCGGAAATGGTGGTAGATGTCAGCTACAGGGCTCCTGGCACCAAAGAAGCCAGCAAAGAATTCACTATTCGGTCTGAAAGTGGCTCCAAGCTACTGATTGAGCGGGTATTCAAGAGAATGCTGCAGAGTGAGAGGGAGGCGGTCACCGAGGAGAATCAGCGTGGCGTGGCCCTCAACCGTGACAACTACACCTTCTCCCTAGTGGGACAAGAAAAAACTCCAGGCGGCTCCGTCTACATTCTTTCCGTCGAGCCCCGGACCCAGAACAAGCTGTTGTACCGCGGCCGAATCTGGGTCGATGCAACGGACTTTGCTGTGATGCGCATTGAAGGAGAGCCTTCGAAAAATCCTTCCTTCTGGACGAAAGAGACAAAAATCGAACAGGTCTACACCAAGGTGGGCGACTTCTGGCTTCCTCGATCGAATCGCAGCACTACCGCGATTCGACTGGGGGGCCGCGCCTTGTTCACCATTGACTACGGGGACTACCAGATTACCGCCACCACTCCGTCCCCGCCGCCCGATAACAAGGTCGCAGGATATCGATAACGGGAAGCGCGCGCCGTAGGGACGTAGCTTGCTACGTCTGGGTTCGTGGCGAGAGACGCAGCAAACTACCTCTCTACGGAGATGATGGGGCCTTAACGTCTCCACCTGCCCATCGAGGTGATTCTCGGACCCGTCCGGATCGGCGTGCCTAATCGTGCAGCACAACATTGAGCAGTGAGCTATGAACCTGCAATCCGCCGTTGTAGTGAATGAAGCCCAATTTCCTGAAGCGGTTCATGAAAAAACTGACTCGCGAGCGAGTAGTGCCCACCATTTCCGCCAGGGTTTCTTGACTGATCTTGGGAACCACGTTTTCCGGCACGCCATCCTTGCCAAAATGCGCGAGTAGAAGCAGTATCCGCGCCAGCCGCTTCTCGCTGGAATTAAACAGCTGATCCACCAGGTCCTCTTCGTAGCGAATGTTACGCTCAAGCAGATACGCGACGAACATGTCGGAGAAAGTGTGCTCCCGGTGAAGCGCCAGCATCATGGCTCTCTTCTCGATGCGCAGAAGCTCGCAATCCGTCATGGCCACGGCAAATCCCATGCGGAGAGTCTGCCCCGCGAGCGCGCCTTCGCCAAAAAAATCCCCCTGATTCAGTATGCCTAGAGTAGCTTCCTTGCCGGATTTGGATACAACGGTGAGTTTTACTTTGCCTTTTTGAATATAGAAGACGGCGTCGGCCTGGTCTCCCTGGGCGAATATGGTTCGCTTTTTCGGCAAAACCAAGTTTTTCCGGCCGCGGCCAATGGTCGCCAGAAAAGTCGCGGGGTCGAACTCGCGCTTGTTCCGGGATGCCGCCGCCGCACTCATCGTGTCTGATTTTAATCCAGAGCCGAGGATACCTTGATCTTTTCCAAAGCGCGGAGCCGGCGGTTGGGAATGCGGCCCGCGCAGCATTATGGAACTACGGTGATCTGCTTCCCCGAATACTGCACCGCCTTATCGGGTTTGCCTTCTGGATTGATGCCTACCCCGTGGTTTTCGCCAACGAAAACAACACGGAAGACGCGACTTTCCAGCATCCCAGGGAATTGGCCTTTGCGATTACCAATGGTCAGCACCTGTTTGGCGTCATCCCAATGAAGCGGAATGGTCGCGTAGGCGCCTTTCTCATAGTTGTAGCTGTCGTTTTCGTCTTCGTACAGCGTGAAATCTCCGTCCCCACCCCGGTAAATTCGAAGTTCAATCGGGTCGGCGGTCTTCTCCGTGGACCATTCCTCGTCCGGCCCCAGCGTAAGAATCGCTCCGGCACGGACATAGAGGGGCAACCGCTCCATCGGAGCATCGGCGTCGAGCGTTCGCCCACCCACGATCGCTGCTCCTGTCCAGAAGTCGTACCACTTAGACTCCGGCAGATAGAGACGCCGGGTTGTGGCAGCGGGTTCGGTCACCGGGTTTACCAACAACGCCGGGCCGAACATGAACTGATCGCCAATGTTCTGCGCACGAACATCGGAGCGGAATTCCATCACCAGCGGACGCATCGGGGTGTAGCCCTCGCTCGTGGTCTTCCAGGCAAGCGAGTAGATATAGGGCAACATGCGGTAGCGCAAGCGGTCAAAGTTCACCAGGATTTTCTGCGCCGCGGGCCCGTACGACCACAGCTCGTTCTGATCGGTCTTGCGAGTTCCGTGCACACGAAGAATAGGATTGAAAGTGCCGTACTGGAACCAGCGTGTGAACAATTCCCGATAGGCCGGATCATCGGGATCCCCGGAAACGAAACCGCCGATGTCCGTGGTCCAGTATGGAATGCCGGAAAGCGCGAAATTCAAACCCGCCGGAATCTGCCGGCGGAAGGTCAGGAAATCAGAGTTGACATCACCCGACCATGCCGTGACTCCGTAGCGCTGATCTCCGGCGAACGCCGAACGCGAGAGAATGAACACGCGTTTCGTGTCGGAGGCGCTCCGCTGTCCGTCATAAACCGCGCCCGTGGTCATGAGTGGATAAATGTTCACATAACGATCACCGCTACCAATGGCAAGCTTATGGCGCAGCAGGATATTCTCTTCCTGACCCTCGGTTTCCGGTTCGGTTGTATCCAGCCACCAGGCATCCATGCCGATTTTGAACAAGGCCTGATCCATCAGGTGCCAGTAATATTTGCGGGCTTCCGGATTGGTCGCGTCGTACACCGCCATTCCGTCGGTGTGATAAGGCGGCTTGGCGAACTTGAATTTGTCCACGAACCAGCCGCGTTTTTCCATGTCGTCATAAACAGTGGAGCCCGGTTCGAAGAATGGCCAGACCGAGATCATTAGGTGAAAGTTCTCGCCATGGAGTTGATCCACCATTGCTTTGGGGTCAGGATAATTCTTGTTGAAGACATGCTCGCCCTTCCGATTCCACCAGAACCAATCCTGTACAATGTTGTCGGCCGGAATGTGCAGCTCCCGGTATTTCCGAGCGATTTCCAGAATTTCCTCTTGCGATCTGTACCGGTTCTTGCATTGCCAGAAACCATAAGCCCATTTGCCGAACATGGGCGCCTGCCCGGTCAGTTCGCGGTAGGCGGCAATGACCTTGTCCAAATCGGGGCCGTAGAAGAAGTAATAGTCGATGTCGTCGGCCACTTCGGAACTGATGTAGAGGTAATTTGCGAAGCGGTTGTTGAACCGGCTGCGTGAATCGTTGTTCCAGAAGATGCCGTAGCCGTTGCTCGAAACCAGCAGCGGCACCGAGATGTTCGAATTGTCCTGGGAAATATCCACCGACTCGCCACGATAGTTCCAAACCCCGGCCTGGTGCTGGCCCAGTCCGTAAAGGCCCTCGCGGGAGCCGTAGATGTTGATGAACGATTCCGCGCGATAGGCGTCTTCGCCATTCACCCGCACCGGAGTCAACTTCCTTGACGCTTCCTGGACCAGTTGTTTGCCATCGAGATCGCGATATGTAATGGCACCATCTTTGCGAGCGACCATCACCGCCAACCGCGAAGTGGTCAAGACTACGTCATCGCCGGTGGACTGCATCATCCACTTGGTCTGGGGCCAGTTATTTTTAGTTACAACATAGTCGGGAAGATTGGAAAACGCAGACGTGGCCGAATAACGAACACGAATAATGGATTCCGTGCAGACCTGCAGCTTGAGCGTGCCTGTCTTCATGGTGAAAAGCACGCCGTCAGGCTGTTGGTGAAATGCTGTGACAGGATTCCGTGGCGCCCACTGGGCGCAGACCGTCGTGGCCGGCAACAACGCTAGAGCGCAGAGCAGGACGAATTGAACGAGAATGTAGTGGCGTCTTGGCATGAACCCAGAATTCCTGACTCTCTGCCGCCGGATGTTTGGTTTAACTTCCCGCGCCACCCGACCCAGGTTCGGTCTGCTACGGGACCACTTCGTAAACGTTTACAATGGGGCACTAAACTAACACAAATCCGAAACCGGTGGTAAAAAGGAACTGCAGCGCACTGTAGGCTCGGCAGGATACCAGTCCGGGTTCAGATTGACCAAGGGTCAGCTTGCGTTTCGCTATTGTTTTCAGCTGTTTCCGGCGAATTCAATGTTGCATCAACTGATCGATCTATCGCTCTTGTACTAATCCGGCCAAACCTGTAGACTCCCCTTTCTCAATCCTCTCCCTGGAGCCAACAATGATGGATCGGACCGATAGTCGTTCAGAGTGGTTTGCGTACGAAACAAAAGCGGCATCGATAAACCAGGAACGCCGATCCGAGGAAGTGCAGCTGGAAAAGCTCAAGCTTCGCCTTCACGACAAGATGCAAGAAGCCGCAGTACGGGACCGCGAACCGACGGCAGCCTGACGATTACCCCGCCGACGAATTCGGGCTCCATCAGCCTCCCGGCGAACGGCGTTTGAGTTCGTGCCTGAGACTGCGGCCTTCCACCAATTGGAAGATCTCTTCCGCCAGGTTCTTGGAATGATCCCCTGCCCGCTCAAAGGCTTGGGCGATAAAAAGCAAATTTGTGCTGTATTCCCTTTTGTGGCGGTCCGTCTTTTCCAGGTGGCGCCGGAAAATTGCGCGGCAGGCTTCGTCAAGGTGCGCGTCCGTTTGCAGCACCCACCCGGCAGCCTGGACATCGCGATTCAGAAAGCCTTGATGAATTCGCTCCAGCATGCTCTCTAAAATCCCGGCCATTTCTCCCACGTCCCGGCTGTCATCTTTTGAGAGTTGCGTGCCCAGCGCCTGCAGCCGCTTTGCCGCCGACCAGAGCAGATCTCCAATCCGCTCCAGGTCGATAATAAATTTGAGGCACGCGAGCAGTTCCCGCGCCTCCGCTTCACTCACCGCGGTAATGGCGCCGGTGATGCTTTCATCGACCGTCCGTTCAATGCGGTCCAGTTCTTTTTCGCAGTCCTTGACGGCAAGAAAAGCCATCTTCGACGAATCGCGCGTATATTCCCGAACGTTGAATGCCGAGTCCTTGGCCACCAGACAAGCTTGCCGGATCAGATCGGTCATTTTCCGTATGGACTCGGCTTGCTTCGGGGATACGCGTTTCATGGATTCTCAACACGTCCGATGTGTGCGTGGCCGGAGACGGCGGCACGGCAGAATTTCATGCTCACGCCGTCCCGCATTCTATCATCGCGATCCAGTCAGAACCCGGGAGTGTTCTCGGGGATGACGGTGCGAATCGACTACAAAGAAGCAGAGGCGAGGTCAGAGCGTGGTGCAGTCCCAGCTTTGGGCAATGTCTTTCTTTGCGGTTTTCGCGGTCAGTTCGCGAACTCTGCGGTTAAGTCCTTAATCGGTCAAATCAAACCCACCAAGGCTAAGTCAGACCGGCCCAGGCGATGTTGGCCAATGGATCAACGGAGGCGAAGGTCGAAGGAGCTTGCCACGATTCCACCGTTTTATTCGCCATCACCCGATCGAGAATCAAAGGAACTTCAAAGACGGCGTAATTCTGGTACCGGCTCACGTTGTCACGCAGCGCGCGGAGCCTCGAGTTCGTGAGCAGATCCTCTACCACCGACTCGATTCCGGTGAAGTCCGGCACCACGAGCCCTAGGCGCTCTTCCATTAACCAGGTTGCGTTATACCGCTCTTGAGGCATGGTGCGTGAATTACGCTCCACGATTACCGGAAGACCGAATTGCAAAGCTTCACTAATGCTGCCAGGACCCGCCTTGCCGATGAAAAAGTCAGCCAGCGACATGAAGTGGTCGACCCTGGTTGTGAATTCCTCGATCACGGCGGGCATGGTCAGCCGCAAGTTACGTATCCTTGCCGCCAAATCAAGGTTGTGACCACAAAGAAAAATCGATTGCACCTGGCTTGAACCCCGGTCCATTCTTTTCGCGATCTCGACCATCGAGGCTGACCCGTGACCTCCGAACATGACAATGGCGGTCGGCAAGTCAGGCTTCAGGCCCAGTCCGACTCTCTCCTGATCTCGATCGATCTGCGGCTTTCGATAAAACGAAGGTTTCAGGACCATTCCAGAAGTCTTAAAGATCCGCTCCCCAGGGTGGCCCATGGACAGCGCTTGCTGTCTCGCGCGTTCGCTTCCGCAAACAATGTATTCTGACTCGCGCTCAATCCAGAAATTCGGTGGATAGTCGGCCAGGTCTGTGAGCACCGTGACGAATGCCGCGCTGGGCATCTCTTTTCGAATGCTTTCCGCCAGGCAACCATTGAAATGTGGAATCACCGAAAGCACCAGATCGGTGGGATTCTGCGACCAGAAATTTCGCAGAATGCGAACAATTCTCGGGTGGTGCAACCGAATCGTGCATTGCAAAAGCACGAGCAATTGCGGCGTGAGCCGCGTCCACCCTTTTCTCAGCAGCAGGTTGTACCCATCCTGCAGCCGGTGTCCGGTGGCCTTTTGAACCAGGTCAATCGGATCCAGCAGTTCTTGCAGATTCAGAAGGCGCACATTCCAGGGATGATCCTGCTCTTCAAGAACTGTTTTCAACGCCCCGGCAGCATTGCGGTGTCCACCACCCGCATCGTGAAACACGATCGTGAGGCTACGCATGATCAACCTCCATACTTGGCCTGAAAGACACTACCGTTTACTAGAATCGCAACCTGCCCTTAACAGCAGATCAACGTTTCATTAATTTTCTGTGAATAAACGGCCGGCAGCAGGGAAGTTACTTAGGTTACGGGCTGCGGAAGTTCTTCCGCCAGGACCTAAAGCATAGCCTTCGAAAGAAGAGCGTCTTCGTCAGGCATCGGAGCCGCAAGCCCATTGCCGCGAATGATATCGCTGAACAATTTGGCACTGCTGCGCAACGTCCTTTGTTGTGTCTCCGGATCCAGCGCGACCAACCCGAAGCGAAGTCTCCAACCCTCATTCCACTCGAAATTGTCAGTGAGCGTCCAGTGCAGATAACCGCGAATGTCGTGCCCGCATTCTATGAGCCCATGCAGTTCTCGCAAGACATTCACGATCAGCCATGGCCGAATCCGGTCGGCAGCATCCGGCACGCCGTTCTCCATGATGTAGATTGGCTTCCCTAGCCGGGCGGCACGTTTCACCGCGCGAGTGATCGCCTGGGGATAGGCTTCACCGTAGGGATTCTCCACTCCTCGATCCCCCTGCGGAACATGCTGGGGAACGAATAGCCTGGTAAAGAGCGTGCTCGCATGCCGAAGATCAAAAGCTACATGAAATCGGCTGTAAACATTCAGGCCGACGAAATCGCAACAACCTTTCGCGTCGCTCACCTGGCCATTCAACAAGCTAAAAGGAAACGCCAGCTGGCCATCTTCGATCAACTCAAAGAAAACATGGTTGAAGAGCCGATCCAGCAGGCTCGCCACCCATCGGTTCATAATTCCGCGCGCCGGCTCGAAAACAACGTAGTGTTGAGCCCAGCCCACCCGCGTGTCTGGAACCAGCTCGTGAATCGCGCGATACGCTAGCACGTGAGCTCGCGCCTGCATGCTGTTCACCCTCAGAGCGTTGAGCAATTCTCCTTTGCGGCCAGGCGGGAATTCGCCCAGCACATAGCCACACGCCGCATATACGTTGGGCTCATTGAAGGTAACCCAAAACCGGCAAAGGGCGCCAACCGCTCTTGCCGCCTCACGCGCGAAACGCTCAAACAATTGGGGCGCATCCGGCCGAAGAAAGGCCCCTCTCTTCTCAAACCAGCGCGGGTGAGTGAAATGATGCAGACAAATAATTGGCTCAATGCCTCGTTGATGCAACCCTTCCAGCATCTGGCGATAGCGCTGCAACGCCTGAGGGTCGAAACAATTTTCTTCCGGCTCGATCCGGCTCCACTCGAGCGAGAGCCGCAGGGCCTTCAATCCGAGGTCACGGGCGATATCGAAGTCCCGCTCGGCGTTCTCCCACCAATCACACGCCCTACCGCAGGAATCTCCGGACTTAATCCGGCCCGCCTGCTCCCAATCGGACCATTGATTGCAGTTGTTGCCTTCGACTTGATGCCCCGCCGTGGAAACGCCCCACAGAAAATCCTCAGGAAATCGGAGAAATGATTCGGAACTCGTGGCGCATAAGTCCAATTCACTCATGGTTTGCATTCTACGATATCGCAGAACCCGGTCACGCAGGCGGCCAGGGAATGAACAAAATGCAGCGAAGCGATGTGCCTTCAAAACGCCGGCCCATGAAAAACTTGCCGCACATCATTCGGGAGGATTTGCTCAAACCGTGCCGCCACCTGCGGGCGCCTTTCGCAGCGTGATCAGGGTCACTTCCGGAGGGCAGTTGAGACGTATCGGCACCTCAATCGTGCCAATGCCGACGTTGGTGTACAGGGCAAGCCGGCCAATCTGTCGCAGTCCCCAAGGATATTTTCGCGCCAGCGGCGGTAGAAACGGAGGGCCCAGAAACGGAATTCGTATCTGCCCGCCATGCGAGTGTCCAGAAAGTTGCAGGTCCACTGGGTGCTTTGCCACGTGATCCGCCCAGTCCGGTTCATGAGCCAGCAAAACAACGGGCTCGTCTGGGGGGATCCCCTTCAACGCCAGATCGAGCTTGGGCTTTCCAACGAGAATGTCATCCACTCCCGAGATCCAAAGCCTTGTCCCATCGCGTTCGAAAGGCACAGAGCGATTCCGCAAAACCGGAATATGATGCGACTGCAGGACTTCAACGATGTGGGCCGAGTCGCAATCTACATCGTGGTTGCCGAGAACTGCCAGGAGCCCTGAAGGGGCGCGCAACTGGGCCAGCAGCTGAGCGCACGGCTCGATCGCTTTAGCCGCCGCCTTCACTTCCCGAACCGAAGTCACGTGCGACCGCATACCTCGCGAGGTTACGAAATCTCCGGTCAGCACCACCAGATCCAGCAGCAGCCCGTTGACGATATCAATTGCTTTCCGCAGGGGTACGACTGAGAAATAATCGTCGTAGTGAAAATCACTCAGTTGCGCGATACGAAATCCGTCCCAGGCGTCAGCCAAACGAGACAGGGAAACTTCAATGCGTACCAGTCGTGGCCGATTCGCCTCGAAAATCGTGCCATCGCCCGCCACGGCGAGGGTGCCGACCGCAGCCCCTGCCGCACCCATTTGTAAGAATTTCCGCCGCGTCGGGAACAATGACAAGCCAGCACTTCTCCTGTGGTCCCGCACGGCAACGTGGCTCGGCAGGTTCTAGTTCGATTCAGCAATTCACGGCGAGACTGTGCACGAACTGTTTAGCCTGAATCGCGGCCGGTGGCAGGCTTTCCCAATTGCGGCTCCAGTTCCCGGCTGCGGTACCATGCCACGGTTCGCGTCAGACCTTCTTCAAAATCCACCTTGGGCTTGTAACCCAGATGCTTCTCCGCCAGGGAAATGTCCGCCAGCGAATGCTTGACGTCTCCTTCGCGCTCCGGACCGTATTTCACCTCGCCGCTATAACCAGTAAGCTTTTTGAGAATCTGGAAGGTCTGGTACAAATCCGTCCGCCGCCCCGTGGCCACATTGAATACCCCTCCTGCCACTTCGCCGCTCGGCGCCGTGCAGGCCAACAGGTTAGCCTCGGCCACGTTGTCCACATAGGTGAAGTCCCGGCTCTGCTTCCCGTCGCCAAAAATCGTCGGCGCCTCCCCCTCCAGCATTTGCGTGATGAACTTGGCCAGCACTCCCGAATACGGCGAAGCCGGGTCTTGCCGGGGCCCGAACACATTGAAATAGCGCAGGCACACCGTCTCCAGACCGTAACAGCGGTAAAAGCTGGTCATGTAGTATTCGCTGGCCAGCTTGGCCGTGGCGTAGGGAGATCTGGGCTGGGGCAGCATGTCTTCCCGCTTGGGCAGCGTGGGCGTATCGCCGTAGGCGGAGGAC
>Ga0137358_10000951_pt1 | contig 14842 bp, 15 predicted proteins | sample Mad1_20_16metaG_FD_105551 | JGI IMG/M metagenome (GOLD analysis project Ga0137358, IMG submission 105551) | Vadose zone soil microbial communities from Angelo Coast Range Reserve, California, USA - Mad1_20_16 metaG | ecosystem: Environmental > Terrestrial > Soil > Vadose zone | place: USA... | reverse complement strand
TTCCCATCGAAAACGACTACCCGTGCTCCTAGGGGTAAGCGTAGCACATCCCGACAATGATGCGTCTCGTCTTCATCCAATTTCGGCTGGTCATGAGACCAGCGTTCCGCCGGTATATAAAATCTGCGATCGCTCACCTACTGGCTTTAACGGAAGAAGGCTTTCGCTTGTTCCAAGAATTTCTTGTGCATCGGGCTATTATCCTCTCCGCATAATTCCGCGAATTCTTCCAGCTTCCGTCGTTGCTCCGTGTTCAGACGGGTCGGCACTTCAACCAGAACTCTTACCCGCAAGTCCCCTTTGGCCCTGCTATCGATATTGACGATTCCGTGGCCGCGAAGACGAAATTGCGTATTGCTTTGCGTTCCTGCCGGAATCTTCAGGGTAGCCTTGCCTTGCAAGGTAGGAACAGTAATCTCACCGCCTAAGGCCGCGGTAGCAAAAGAGAGTGGTACTTCGCAATATAGGTCGTCTTCTTCTCGCGTGAATATCTCATGTTCCCGGACATGAATTACGACGTAAAGGTCGCCGGCAGGACCGCCGCGAACCCCCGCCTCGCCGTTTCGGGAAGAACGCAAACGGGCTCCATTGTCGATACCGGCCGGAATCTTCAATTTGATCCGCGAACGCTTCTCCAGACGTCCATCGCCTCCGCAATCTCGGCATGGACGCTCGATGACTTGCCCGGTCCCGCGACATCGAGGGCAGGTCTGAGAAACCTGAAAGAACCCGCGAGCAGTAATCACTTGTCCGCGACCCTGACAGGTCGGGCAGGTCATTGCCTTGGAACCGGCTTCGGCGCCACTGCCATGGCAACGCCCACACGTATCGTGCTTCAGAAGCTCAACCTCTTTCTCGGTACCAAACGCCGCCTCTTCCAGCGTTATCTGTAGATCGTAACGTAAATCCGAGCCGCGCTGACGGCCTCCGCGATCACGCGTCTGTGATCCGCTGCCAAAAATCTGATCGAAGATTCCACCGCCAGCCGCCCCTTCTGAACCCATTCCGAAAACTTCGCGGAAGATGTCGAACGGATCATGGAATCCGCCTCCAAATCCCCCGCCACGCGGACCGGCGCCACTCGAGAAAGCAGCGTGCCCGTAACGATCGTAGGCCGCCCGTTTGTCGGCATCCATGAGTACGTCGTAAGCCTCGCCAATTTCCTTAAATTTTTCTTCGGCATGCGGATCTCCAGGATTCTTATCTGGATGAAATTTAACCGCTAACTTGCGGTAGGCTTTCTTTATCTCCTCATCAGAAGATTTGCGCTCAACACCAAGGACTTCGTAATAATCCCTTTTTGCGGGCATGACTTAGGTCTCCGTGGGGCCGCTAGGCACCGCAATCGGCGCCCCTTTGGACACAACAACATTAGCCGGTCGAATCAACCGGTCCCGCAGTTTGTAGCCTCTGCGGAGTTGGCGGATAACGATACCATCTGGTACCTGTTTGCTCTCTTCTTGGGAGATCGCCTCATGCAGCTGAGGATCGAAATGCTGATCCGTAGCGTCAATCATTTCGATACCGGCGGAGGACAGAAAGTCCTGAATTTGTTTTTGCACCATTTTCATTCCCTCCAGAATCGAAACCGGACTCGAGGCGCTGCGCGCCGCTTCCAGACCGAACTCAAAATTATCGAGGATCGGAATCAAGCGCTCCAGAAAACTGCTATTGGCAAACTTGATCGCTTCTTCGCGTTCTTTGCTCATTCGCTTTCGGTAATTGTCTAAGTCAGCCGATGAGCGAAGCGCCAAATCGCGAAACTTTTCTAGTTCCGCCTTCGTCTGAGCCAGTTGGGTCTCCAGAGCTCTGATTCTATCATCTACCATACCACTCGCGGACGCCTTACTCGATCCGCGCCCGAATTCGGTCTCTTCGTCGCCGGCGGATTGATTGGGATGAACTGCCTGGTCAGAGGCCGAAACATTACGTTCTTCTCCGAGTCGATTAGTTGAATCATTCATAACTTCCTAATAGCAACGAGGGTAATGTCGTCGGTTTGAGGTTGATTGCCGACAAATGCTTTAACCGTCTCCGTAACGCGGTTGACAATCGAAGCCGCACTTTCGCCGGCGCCCGCTTGTATTACTTCGATTAACCTTCCGATCCCAAATTCTGAACCATTCAAGTCTAGCGCTTCTGTCACACCGTCCGTGTAGAGGATAAGACAATCCCCTGGGTCAAGACGGACTTTAAAATCGGCTGTAACCCTATCGAATACGTTTCCGCTGTCAATTCCCAGAGCCATGCCGGGTGGATTTACCTTCGTCACGGTCCGATCAGCTGCCCGGAAGAGCAAGGGCGCATCGTGACCGGCACGCGCCAGCATGATTGCATCAGCCGTTTTCTGAATAACCAAGTAGGCCATGCTGATAAACATATCTTCTCTGATATCGGGATAGAGCTGCCGATTGACTTGGCGAAGTACGCCAGCAGCAGACTCGCCCGTACCCGCCACCGACCGGAGAACGCTGCGACACATCGCCATGATCAACGAAGCAGGAACACCCTTGCCAGAAACGTCAGCGATAGCAATCCCCCAATGATCTTCGTCGATGGATATGTAATCATAATAATCGCCACTAACATGGCTTGCCGGAATATTTATGCCGGCTATCTCAAAGCCTGGAATTTCTGGAGCGCCCGCCGGTAAGAGAATCCGCTGAATATCGCGCGCAACATCCAGGTCTCGTTCCATGCGCCGCTTTTCATCGGCTTCGGAATAGACCATGGCATTATAGAGGGCAAAAGCTGACTGTTCGACGATTGATTGAAAAACCACGAAATCAGGTGGTGAAAACGGTGTACTCATTGGTCCGTTGGCAACCGCTAGTACGCCGAGGTTTTGGCGTGCATAAATGAGCGGCGCCACCATTACCGAGTCGATCTGCAAGGCACTTTCTTTCAGATTTTCCAGACGTCCATTGTCATCTCGACTCGACAAAAATACCGGCTCCCGCTTCTCCCAGACCATTCCGATCAATCCTTCATCCGGTTTGACGGTGTGCAGGCGTAAGAAACTCTCTAAGACCATCGGGGTGGTTGCACTCTGTTGGAGAATCTGTCGAGGAACATCGACCAGTGGTGGACAGCCCTTGGACAAGAACGCTGGGAGCAACATTTTCCCGGAGCGATCCGCAATGTAGAGCGCTCCGCCGTGGGCGTCTAAAATGCGCATCGCCCCCTCGACCATTAGCCGATGGAGATCGGCTACTCGGACGTCGCCAGTAAAAGTCTCTCCCAAACCATGGAGAAAATCAAAGACCCGACTCTCTTCCAACTGCAGTTCTTCACGCGCCCGCTTGAGGTCCTCGATCGTCTTGGTCTGGTTTCGCAATAAAAGTCCGAAAATAACGCCGGCAACGGTCAGCAGTCCTATGAGCAGGACACAAAGCATGGAGCGGCGCTACTTGGACGCCCCCGCACGAAGATCCTGTTTGAGATACTCCAGGACATCCTTGAATCGTGCGAAGTTTTCCGGGTCTGCATCAACCAAGGCTTCGTGCGCCTCGATCATACAGGCAGCGTGATCCAATCGACTGAGGTCACCATCGGAAGAAAGCGTCGACTCGCCGCCTGTCTGGTTGGCCACGTCCGCCTTCGACTCGACCGTGAAAAGGTTATTTAACCCAAGGTTCCGAAGTAAATCAGCATTACGTTCGTTAACGTTGCAAACCAGCAAGGAACCGTTACCCGACTCTCGCAAACGCAAAGCGAGACCAGCCAACGTTCCCATGAACGTAGAATCCATAACTGGGCATTCGCCGAGATCGATCACAAATGCGCGGTGACTTCGCTCGAACATCTCTCTCGCAAATTCCTTCAGGGCAGGACTATTTTGAAAAGAGCCCTTCCCTCTCACCTTTACATAAACGGCTTTCCCGGTAACCCCTACCAGTATGGAAGCTGGTAAACTCACAGACTTTCTCAATATACCCAGTTTGATCTTTTGCTGTCAAATACTCGAGCCGGGAACTTGACTATTGCCATATCCTGGACTGGAGCAAAGCCACGATCACATTGTTTTCTATCAAAACCGCGCGCCATGCAGTGATCGGGCCGTCTTGCGAATAATCATCGCCCACAATCGCAAATTCTGAAGTGTAATTCCCCCGCGCCGCCGGATAATAGCGTTCTCTCGCCTGGACATAATTCTTCAAATTGGCTTGTCGGTACTCAAGACGCAACGTGAGATCGGCCGGATGTTTCGCTCTCCAAAAGAACGTAAAATATTGTCCCGTACGTTGATGTGCATCAATCCCATCGATTGCCCCCCACAATCGACGCTTGCGCTCAAAGAGAATCGCTAGCTCGCGAGTTGTTTGTGGCGTAGCGCCAGGGCGAGGCGGCGCATTTCGAAAAATGTCAAACTTGCGAAATTCAAAATCGTCATTCAAAGCCAGCGGGAGAACGTTGGCCTGAGGAATGGGCTGCGGGTTCTCCGCGCAAACAGGGGCTATCGTCGCAACTAAGCCGATCGACCCAGCGAACCACAGCCTTTTCATATTTCGTTCATCAAACCTCGCATACCGATTTGCAGATATTCATCGCTCGCGTCTAGACATCGGTGCGTGCTTCTACCTACGAGGCGACGCGCCACCGTGTCAATAGTTTGGGATCGATCGATTACAGAACTGTCATTCGATTAGTCCATTGCGGATTGCCAATTTTGGATTTCGCGTTCCGCACTCCGCTATTGGCCACAATGATGCATATTTGGACCTTACCTGAATGATCGCAATCCGTTATGAACGTGGAGTCCATTTACCGGGTCTGGATCTTTGGCTCGACCCATGGGATGAGCAGCGGACGGCGTTCGTCTCCCATGCGCACAGCGACCATATTGGGAATCATCGAGAAGTAATACTGTCCACGATTACGGCCAAATTGATGACGGCTCGACTTCCGGGAAACCGCAGCGAACATTGCCTGGAATTTCGGGTTCCATTCTCTTTTCGCAACGCGCAGCTCACGTTGTACCCAGCCGGTCATATTTACGGCTCAGCTCAGGCGCACGTTTTATTCGAAAATCAGAGTTTACTATACACGGGTGATTTTAAGTTGCGCAAAGGTAAGTCGGCTGAGCCGATCGAATGGTGCAAGTCTGATACTCTTATCATGGAAACGACCTACGGCTTGCCACGTTACGTTTTCCCGCCGACCGACCAGGTGGTCGCGCAGTTAGTCAAGTTCTGCGCCGAGGCTATCGAGGATGACGCCACTCCAATACTGTTTGGCTACTCGCTAGGCAAGGCACAGGAGATCCTGGCCGCGCTGTTCGGATCAGGATTCCGCGTCTTGCTTCATCCGGCTGTTTTTCGGATGACGAAATTGTATGAAGCACTGCAAGACCGACTGCCACCGTATTCATTATATCGCGCGGAGGAATTGCCGGGCAGTGTCCTCATTTGTCCGCCCAGTGCTAATCGGACAAGATTAGTTCAGAGCATCAAGTCACGAAGAACCGCCATGCTCACTGGCTGGGCACTAAATCCCGGAGCTAACTATCGTTTTCAGTGTGATGCGGCATTTCCTCTTTCGGATCACGCGGACTACTCCGATCTCTTGAAGTATGTGGAATTAGTCCGACCCCAACGGGTTTTTACACTGCATGGCTATGCGAACGAATTTGCGGAAGATCTTCGTCGTCGAGGAGTAGAAGCCTGGGCCCTCGGCGAAGATAACCAGCTGGAGCTCGCGGTAACGTTAGCAATGCCGGAAGTGCCGGTTGCTCGCGATTTTGTCTCGACCCTAGACGACCGTTGCGCGTTTGGCAGATTGGTTGCGATCTGCGAAGCAATCAGCCAAGTCACAGGAAAACTGCGAAAGATTGAGCTTCTATCTAACTACTTGCGCAGTCTCGAGCCCGACGATTTGCGGGCGGCAAGCATCTATCTCACCGGTCATCCGTTCTCCCAAGCCGATGCTCGAGTGCTGCAAATTGGGTGGGCAGTTGTGCAAAAGTCCCTTATGCAGGCGGCTGCTATTTCTGAGCTCGAATTTCGACGGATCTCGGCCGGCTATGGTGATGCGGGAAAAGTTGCTTACGAAGTCTTACTCGGAAAAACGACACCGCGCCCGTTCTCGATTGCCGAAGTGAAAATGCGATTTGAGAAGCTGGAACAAGCTTCCGGACCGGCGGCCAAGACTACGCTCCTGACGACCTGGCTGACCGAGCTGGACGCGGCCAGAGGGAGTTATGTGATCAGAATATTGACCGGTGATCTCAGGATCGGTTTGAAAGAAGGGTTAGTGGAAGAAAGTATTGCTGCTGCCTTTGCCGCGGAGATAGATCAAGTACGAGAGGCCCATATGTTGACGGGAGATCTGGGCGAAACCGCGGTTCTGGCATTGAGACATTCGCTGGATACGGCTTCGGTTAATCTATTTCGGCCCATCAAGTCGATGTTGGGCATTGCTGAACCAACGGCGGACGCGATTGCGAAGCGACTAAGCAATGATTTCCGCGAGCCGCAGGCAATCGCGGAACAGAAACTGGATGGTATTCGAGCCCAACTGCACGTAGGTAAAGACCAGATTCGGGTCTATAGTCGAGATCTGCGCGACCTCTCCGATCAATTTGCAGAACTAACGGATCTGAAGTTCTCTCAGACTTTGATTTTGGACGGCGAGGTTCTCGCCTACGACCCCGGACGAAAGCTTACTTTCTTCGATCTGCAAAGACGGCTGGGGCGAAAGCGGCATCTCGATCTGTTTGAGACCAACGATGTGCCCATTGTGTTTGTCGCTTTCGATCTGCTTTGGCTCGACGGAGTGAGTTTGTTAAAGGATCCACTACGTCGGCGACGGTCGTTACTGGAATCGTTGGAATTGCCCGACCTGGTACACCGATCGCATATTCGCCTGGTCTCCACTTCCGATCAAATCGAAGCAGCCTTCGTTGCTTCAAGGCAAGCGGGCAACGAAGGGTTGATGGTAAAGGACCAAGATAGTTTATACCAGCCGGGTCGACGAGGAGGCAGTTGGATCAAACTGAAGAAAGAATTGGCCACTCTCGACGTCGTGGTAGTCGCGGCCGAGCAAGGTCATGGTAAGCGAAGCCACCTGCTGAGCGATTACACGTTTGCCCTCCGCAATGAGGAATCGCAGGCGCTCGAGACGATTGGCAAAGCCTACTCTGGATTAACCGATTCCGAGATCGAAGAATTAACTGAACATTTCCGTAAAACGACAGTTCGCCTGAAGGGTCGACTTCACGAAGTATTTCCGGACATCGTGCTGGAGGTCGCTTTTGACTCGATCCAGCCGAGTACTCGTCATTCGAGCGGGTTGGCACTCCGATTTCCCAGGATCAAATCGATTCGGCACGACAAAACGGTCAGTGAGATCGACACCGTCGAAACCGCCAAGCGGCTGGTTGCTAGCAGTCGCGTCTTTTAATCTTGCTTAAAATTAAAAACTACGCAGCCGCGAATTGGCCAGGACCAACCTGACGCACGCCTTTCAGTCGATAAATTCGGGCGAACAGATTTTTCTTCGGCTCGGGAGAATTGAATTTATACCCGTTTTTCATCAGGCCTTCGAGAATTTCGGATACGCCCATTGGACCGCTCCGCGATTTGAGCACGCGCACAACGGCTGGCGCTAAAGGCCCGCTCGGCGACGTCGATCGACGACCGCGGCTCCGGCCAATCAATACAGTCGATCCAGACCGGCGTCCTCGAGCGGCGGCACGGTTAGCTCTCCTGGCCACTGGTGGGCGAGCAACGACATTAGTAAACTCTTCTTTGGTTTCGAGCACTCGATCCAACTCTGATTGCAACCTTTCAATTCTCTCCTGAATCTCGGCGGCCTTTCTTAAGGTAGAGGAAGTTAATTTCACAGTATGGAAGCTATTCCCTGTTCTTTTGATTGCAAGGGACTTTAGCTAACTCACAATCTAGACGCGATGATGTTAATCGAAGAAAGCCAGGCCGCCGACGAAAATAAGACGAAAATCCAAGAAACAGGAGAACGCAACGGGCTGATAGAAACAGTGTTCTTCTCGTTGACACTTTTCCCAGGTTATTCCTTAAGTGATACCAATGTGTAATGAGGCCATCTCATTTGCTCCCGGACGGGTCGAGCTACTTGGCAACCACACTGACTATAATCAGGGCCTCGTGTTATCTGCCGCTATCCATTTGGGCGTGACTGTTCGCGCCAGAAAAGACAGTTCCAACCTAATCACAGTAAGTTCCGCCACCAACGGACGGCGCGCCGAAATCGATATTCCAAGTATTGCACGGCTTCACACCGAGTCCTGGGCCAACTATCCACTAGGGGTCATTGAGACGTTGAGACAGACCGGTTTTCCACTGGGCGGAACTACAATTGATATCGATAGCAACCTGCCGTTAGGTGCTGGCCTTTCCAGTTCGGCCGCGTTGGAGGTTGCTACCGCCTTTGCGCTCCGTGAGCTTTATCGACTTCCACTGGATCCGATGCAAATTGCTAAGCTCTGCCAACGGGCTGAAAACGAGTTCGTCGGCGTGCAGTGTGGACTTCTAGATCAGGCATCGTCGGTATTTGGTCAGGCGGGAAAAGCAATTCTCCTAGATTTCCGTTCCGTAACCGCCGAACCGGTTGGGTTGCCTTCGGAGGTAGCCATTCTATTGTTAGCTTCTGGAATTCCACACGCACTAACGGGCGGAGAGTACAACGAACGGCGCGAGCAATGCGCTAGAGCTGCAGCTCTGCTCAGTGTGACTGCACTACGCGAAACGACAACAGCGGCGGTCCAGGCGGCCAAGATGGACCCGGTGGTGCAACGACGCGCGCTCCATATCACGGGAGAAAACGAGCGGGTCAGTCGAGGAATTAAGGCGCTACGCCGCGACGATCCGGAGACATTTGGTCAGTTGATGTTCGAATCGCATCGAAGCTCCCGGGACAACTTTGAGAACAGCACGCCTGCCTTAGACTGTTTGGTAGAAATAGCTGAGCAGACGTCTGGTGTTTATGGCTCCAGATTAACCGGTGGCGGTTTTGGCGGATCGACAGTTTCACTGGTCAGTCGGGCGCAGGCCGACCAAATTAAGGAATCGATGGTTGAGCAATATTTTGAGCGAATGGGCATACGCTCTTCGTCGATCCTAACACTCCCGTCCCAAGGAGCCGTTATTCTCGCCTCAAGCTCGGATGAGACGACAAATAGCAATAGCGGATAGCAAATTGGAGGTTCGGCGGTCCCGTTTCCGTTCGGGTAATAAATTTTACGTTGGGCAATGCAAAATTTGGGTTAGGGTCTCGCAGCGATGGAAAAGAGCGTCACTCCCCGGCTGGCCGATATTCTTAAATCGTACGAAAATATCGGCGGCATCAACAATATTGATGGGTCCAATCTGCCCTCAAAGCGGGCGGTAGCCCAAATCTGTGACGATCTTCTGCAAATCCTGTTTCCAGGGTACCACGATGAGGAACCCATTCATTCCGAGGAAGTAGCGCAAATTATTTCTGCTCGCGTTCTGAGCGTTGCCGATCGCATACGGATCGAAGCATTCAAAAGCCTGAGAACTCGGGAGCCGCGATGCCCGGAGAAACAAGCCGAAGCCATCACACTTGATCTGATTCGATGCATTCCCAAGATTCGTCTGCTTTTACGTACCGATGTAGAAGCGGCATATGAGGGCGATCCGGCAAGTAAGAGCTACGAGGAAATAATCGTTAGCTATCCCTGTGTCGAGGCGATCGCCATTCAACGCATCGCACACGCCCTTTATTTAATGGAGCTGCCATTGCTCCCGCGGATTATGACCGAGTGGGCCCATAGCCGGACAGGGATCGATATTCATCCGGGCGCCCAAATTGGTGACGATTTCTTGATCGATCACGGAACCGGTGTCGTCATCGGCGAAACTTGCGTTATCGGAGACCACGTAAAGCTCTATCACGGGGTTACCTTGGGAGCGCGGAGCTTCCAAAAAGATGATGAGGGCCGGATTAAAAAGGGCGGCAAGCGACATCCAAATGTTGAGGACTGGGTTACGATCTATCCAAATTCCACCATTCTGGGAGGAGAGACGACGATCGGAGCTCATTCCACAATCGGAGCCAATGTGTTCTTAATGGAGAGTGTTCCGCCAAACTCTTTGGTCACGAACGAAAAATCGCAGGTCAAGATCGTCTCCAAACGAGATCTAACAGCACAGAGCAATGGAGCGGCCGAGCCGCGGCCGGAATATGAGATCTGATCATTCTCGCTTTAGGCTCGAATGAAATGACAAATGACAAATGACAAATGACAGATTACAGATTGGGCCGCTAGATCTGTTTCGTGCGGCCGGATATCGATCTAGTCGACGTGTCGTCATCACCAATCGCCTCGCTGCGTCATTTGTCATTTAATTCGAGCCTAAAGCGAGAACGACGGCGTTAATACAGCTGCTCCTCTTCGTGAAGTCCGGAGCCTTCCCGGATCGAGCGGAGGCGACGGCGGACCCCGAGCTTGGATCGAGGACCATTGATCAAGTCAACGACTACGCCGCCAACGGCAGGAACAAAGGTGGCAACTGCGACAACCATCAGTCCGAGCGCGACCGTAGCTTGATTCTTTTTGTCTAGCCTACTGCCCAAGAGAATTCCGAATGCGCAAGCGATTGTTGCCTGAGAAACGCTTAAGAGAGTTGCCGAGGTGAGTGATAAAGTTAGAGTCTTAGTGTGCTCGGTCGTCATACAAAGTGTCGATTAATTAGAATGGGCCTTTACATTTTATTAAACGACTCGAATTATCGCTTCGAGCCGGACAATTAATCGGGGATTAATCGTCAACAGTTTTGTTCTCCAGGAGCACTTGAGGATTTATATTTGAGAAGATTTCAAACCGGGGATACTGAGCCAATAGTTCAGGCGAGTTTTACGCAATGTCGAATTCTTTTTATGCCTTAGTCCTGGCAGGCGGAAGCGGCACCCGCTTCTGGCCCTTAAGTCGCAAAACTACGCCTAAGCAGCTTCTCCGCTTATTTAACGATAGCACTTTGCTGGAAGAGACGCTGCTTCGCTTAGAGGGACTCATCCCGCCGGAGAATATTCTGATCTTAACCAACGAGGAACAAGAGCAAGCTGTCCGAGAGCTCCTCAGAAAACATCCGCGAGAGAACATCTATGCCGAACCAGCCAAACGCGATACCGCGGCAGCAATCGCGTTGGGTGTCGGATTGATCGCTGCCCGCGACTCGGGAGCGACAATGGTAGTACTTCCCGCGGATCATCTCATCAGAGATCGTTCGGCATTCCAAAACGATTTGCGAGCCGCGGCCAAGGCGGCGGAGCAAAGCGGCGATCTGATCACTATCGGAATCAAGCCGACCTGGGCGTGCCCGGGATTCGGTTATATCGAGAGAGGCGTGAAGACTTATGGACCAGCCAACGACTTGTTTGAAGTCGTGCGGTTCCGAGAAAAGCCAGCCGTCGATTTAGCCGAGTCGTTTGTTCGCAGCGGTAATTTCTTTTGGAACGCCGGAATTTTTATTTGGACGGTAAAAGCCATTCTGACCGAGTTAAACCGTCACGCACCCGAACTCGGCGAATTCGTCTCCTGTATTCGCCACTCGGTTGATTTGGGCAAACTATTGAAAAAACGGTTCCCCGCTTTGCCCAAAATCTCGATCGATTATGCTGTGATGGAGAAAGCCGGACGAGTGCTGGTCAGACCGGCTTCCTTCGACTGGGACGACGTTGGCAGCTGGACAGCAGTGGCAAAGTATTTCGATCAACTGCCAAATGGCAACACGGCTAACTGCCCAGTTACGTCGGAGAAGGCTGGAAACAACATTGTATTCTCCAAAGACAAGCTCCAAGTCGCTTTGCTGGGCGTCAGCGATCTGATCGTTGTCCAAACCGAGGATGCTATCCTGGTCTGCAATCGTCACGAGGTAGAAAACGTAAAGAAGCTGGTGGAATCACTTCCAGACAAACTGCAATGAGCGAGCGCTGGCTTGGAGTCGACTATGGCGATGTTCGCATCGGGCTTGCGCTTTCGGATGAACTGGCTCTCCTGGCGCATCCGGCAGCAACCTTGGCGAATGACGGCTCCACGCTTGCGACTATCCGCGATCTGGTAATTCGGAAGAAAGTAATGGGAATTGTGCTCGGAGTTCCCCGAAATATGAATGGCACGTTCGGCCCGTCCGCGGATAAGGCCAAGAAATTCGGCGAAGAGCTACGGAAACACTTACCGGAGCAACGGCTTATATTATGGGATGAACGCCTGACGACGGCCGAGGCTCAACGCGTTTTGCATGGAGCCGGCAAGAACACAAAATCCAGCCGGCCGGTAATCGACCAGGTAGCCGCCCAAATCCTCCTGCAAAGCTACTTGGATTCTTTGCAGTTGGCCGCACCGAAGGGAGAGTTGGATCATATCGATGAGGTGTAAGGCCAAGGCGTTAGGCTCTAACCGAAGCGTCCGCCCACCTGAACCGATCAACCTAGGCGATCAAGTTCACGCAGGATCTGGTAACAATCACCGCATACCTGTTTCTTCTCAATGATGTAATGAACGGGAACAACCGCCGAATCTTCCCATTGGCCTGGTTCCTCAACACAATCTTCGCCGCAATTCCAACACTTCGATTCTGTCATTCGTAACGCTTTACACTTCGCTTTCTCAGCTCAATCGCCACAATAAAGCAGATATCATACCTAATCATCCAGTATGGCGTCAAAATATTTCTGTTTTCACGCGCTCTCAGCGATTGCAGGCTTCAGCGCAATTTTCGGTAATGGCAACCCTACTTACAAGCCGGGGCGCCCGGGATAGAACTCTCCTCCTCAATATTTCACCCGAACCAAATAGAGCCCTCCTGCTGGCGCCAAGTGGTGGCTTTTTCTTCCCTTCGGCTCCTCAATTAGATCGTTTAACCAAGCCAAGTCATGTCGTCCAAGCGCAACTTGCACGATCGAGCCGGTCAATAGGCGGACCATTCGATAGAGAAACCCATCACCCGAATAATCCAGCGTTATCACTGAGCTGTTCCGCCGAACGCTGATGCCCGAAATGGTACGGACAGTAGTTTCGGACGGTGTTCCGCGATTCGCCGCAAATGCAGCGAAATCGTGCGTACCAACAAAAGCCGCTGCCGCCTGCCGCATGATATCGATCGGGAGTTCCCGCGGAATATGCCAGGATCGATTGACCTCGAGCGGGTGCAGAAACCGGGCGTTCCAGATCCGGTAGCGATAAACTTTGCCGCGCGCTGAAAATCGAGCATGAAAATCCGGTGTGGCCAGTTGACAACGGAGCACCCGCATCTCACGGGGCAAATGGGCATTGAGCGCGGCGAGCCACACATCTCGCGAGAATTTTCCTTTTGGAACATCAACGTGAGCTACCTGAGCCATCGCATGAACTCCGGCATCCGTGCGACCGGCACCGTGAATCTTCAGAGCGGCTCCCAGAATCCGGCGAAAAGCTGCGACCAGATGGTCCTGCACCGCATTGCCATTCGGCTGGCTTTGCCAACCCGAAAAAGCTCCGCCGTCGTAGGCGATGGTGAGCCGTAATCGTTCAATGAGCGGAAATCGCTTTTCCACAGTGCTATAAAGAATGTCTTCTCGCTGAGGTTCTGGCTAAGGAATTTGATGGCCGAGCGCGCACTCTGACTCCGAAATGTCCACGTCGCGGCCGCATCCGATAGTTCACGGGTCCGTAAAACTAATTAGGGTGCGCCGGCGGATCGCGAGGCCGGAGTCCCTTCCCTCCATTGCTTGTCGTCGAGGATCGCTTTATTTTTCTAGCCTCGCCCTTGTTGGCCGATCCAGATTCAACGGTATGGTGCTAGACTTTGTCTTACGGCCGGTTGGCGAACATGATCTTCCCGGTCTCAGGCATTTGGCTGATGTAATCCAAGACGGGTTGACCACTCTGCCACCTGAGGACTCCGCCCTGGAGGATCGCATTAACCAATCGCTTCGCGCCTTCGATCGCCGGATCAAAAAGGCTGGAAGTGACCATTACCTTTTCGTTCTGGAGGAGGTCGGTTCCGGCGCGGTGGTCGGTACTTCCGCAATTATCGCCCGGGTCGGAGGATTCGATCCATTTTATACTTATGAGGTCCGGCGAGAACGACTGGTCCATCAGTCGCTCGGAATCGATCACGAATTGGATGTACTTCATCTGAAACTCGATCACAAAGGTCCGTCGGAGGTTTGTACATTGTCGCTCCGACCAGAGTTCCGGCGCGCGGGTCGCGGTGTTCTCCTGTCGTTGAGCCGCTTTCTTTTTATGGCTTGTTTCCCACAACGATTTGACGAGCGCGTGATCGCAGAATTGCGCGGCTTCACGAACGAAGCCGGAGCCTCCCCATTTTGGGAGGCGATCGGACGTCACTTCTTTGCCCAATCGTTTGCGCAGGCAGATTTTCAAAGCGGCATCGGTCAGAAAGACTTCATCCGCGATTTGATGCCCAAATACCCAATCTACACCGCTACACTGCCAGAGGAGGCGCAAGCGGTGATTGGGCGAGTACACCGCGACGCCGAACCGGCGCTCAAGATCCTCCTGTCCCAAGGATTTGAACGAACCAACGAGGTGGATATCTTCGACGCCGGGCCGCTGGTCACAGCTTCGCGATCATCGATCAAAGCGGTTCAGGAATCTCAATTCGGCGAGATTGCTACCGTAAGCGAGCCACACGACCGTTCGTTCTATTTGGTCGGCCACGCTGCACTCAACTTCCGAGCCTGCCTAGCGCCCATGGAGATTAACATAGACAAAACTGTGATCATATCCGAACGGACCGCTGAGATTCTTGAGGTCGCCGTTGGCGATCGGTTGATCTTTCTGGCTCTGCCAACCCGCAACCTATAATGAGCACCGCTCCGCCAGCCGAGTTCCGAGAAT
>Ga0137358_10000946_pt1 | contig 14864 bp, 9 predicted proteins | sample Mad1_20_16metaG_FD_105551 | JGI IMG/M metagenome (GOLD analysis project Ga0137358, IMG submission 105551) | Vadose zone soil microbial communities from Angelo Coast Range Reserve, California, USA - Mad1_20_16 metaG | ecosystem: Environmental > Terrestrial > Soil > Vadose zone | place: USA... | reverse complement strand
GTTGAACCCGGCCGACCGGCCGTTGAGCGCCGCCGAGCTCGCGGACGCGCTGCGAGGCGCCGATGCACTCCTCCCGACGGTCACCGACCGGCTCACCGCCGACGTGCTCGCCGCCGAGCCGCTACGCGCCCGGATCATCGCCAACTATGGCGTCGGCTTCAACCACATCGACACGGCCAGCGCCAAGGCGCGCGGTCTCGTGGTCACGAACACGCCTGACGTGCTCACCGACGACACCGCAGACGACGCCCTGATGCTCATGCTCATGGTGGCACGCCGGGGCGGGGAAGGCGACCGCCACGTGCGCGCCGGCGCGTGGACCGGGTGGCGGCCCACCCATATGCTCGGCATCCGGGTGAGCGGCAAGACCCTCGGCCTCGTCGGGTTGGGGCGGATCGGCCGGGCCGTGGCGCACCGCGCCCACCACGGTTTTGGCATGCGGGTGATTTTCCACGATCCCTACCCGCCGCCCGCGGCGGTGCTGTCCGAGCTGGGTGCGGAGCCGAGGGCCAGCGTGGACGACGTGCTGCGCGAGGCGGACTTCGTATCGCTGCACTCGCCGGCGACTCCCGAAACCCGCCATCTGATCGACGCCCGGCGGCTCGCCCTCATGAAGCGGGGCGCGTTCCTCATCAACAACGCGCGGGGCGACATCGTGGATGAAGCGGCACTGGTCGCCGCCCTCAAGCAAGGAACGATCGCGGGAGCGGGCCTCGACGTGTTCGAGCGCGAGCCCGCCGTGACCCCCGATCTCCTCACGATGGAGAACGTCGTGCTGCTCCCCCATCTCGGCAGCGCCACGCACGAGACGCGCGTCGCCATGGGCCTTCGCGCGCTCGACAACCTCAAGGCGTTCTTCGCCGGCGCGCCCCCGCGCGACCGCGTGGCGTGAACGACGAGGACCTGGCCCGCACGGCGGGCCTCCTGCACGACTGTTTTCGCGACGTCATCCGGACGCATCAGCCGGAGATCGAGCGTGTGCTCGCAGGCGAGCCCCTCGACCCGCGGGCGCCGCCCGAGCTCGTCGCCCGCGCCATTCAGGCCCAGGGCATGTGGTTCCAGCTGTTGTCGATCGCCGAGCAGAACGTGGCCATGCGCCAGCGGCGCCGGAGCGAAGTCGAGCGAGGGTACGACCGGCTGCGCGGCACGTTCGCTCAGGTCGTGTCCACGGCCGCGGAGAACGGGATCACTGCGGACGAGATGCGGACCGTCGTCGCGAACCTGCGCGTCCGCCCCGTCATTACCGCGCACCCGACGGAAGCCAAGCGCGTCACGGTGCTCGAAAAGCATCGCCGGATCTACCGCCGGCTGGTGGATCTCGAGGCCCCGCGCTGGACCCCCCGGGAGCGCAGCGCGCTGGTCGAGAACCTGCGGACCGAAATCGAGCTGCTGTGGCTCACCGGCGAGCTGCGGCTCGCGAAGCCCACCGTCGAGCAGGAGCTGGCCTGGGGATTGTACTTCGTCAACGAGAACCTGTTCGAGGTCGTGCCCGAGCTGGTGGACAAGCTCGAGCGCGCGCTGCAGCAGGCGTACCCGGCGGACCGCTTCGCGGTGCCGCCGTTCTTCCAGTTCGGCTCGTGGATCGGCGGCGACCGGGACGGCAACCCTTTTGTCACGAACGACGTCACGCGTCGTACCCTGTTCGACAACCGCATCGCGAGCCTGCGACGCTACCGCCAGCGCGTCGCCGATCTGCTGCGCGCCCTGAGCGTCACCGAGCGAGCGACGCCGATTGCACCCGAGTTCCGGGAGGCGCTCGCGCGGGTGCTGGCGGCGTCCGGCGACGCCGAGCGGATCGGGCAGCGCAATCCGGGGGAGGTGTATCGGCAGTTCGTGACCTGCATGCTGCGAAAGCTGGACGCTGCACTGACCAGCGCGGAACGGCGCGACACCGCGCCCGAGCCAGCAGCCTATCGCACGGCGGACGAGCTGATCGGCGACCTGCGCACGCTCGAGGCCGGGCTCATGGCGGCGCGGGGCAGGCGCGCCGCCGAGCTGCTCGTCCGCCCGGTGCGGCGGGAGGTCGAAGCGTTCCGGTTCTCGACCTTCCGGCTCGACGTCCGCGACAATTCGCCGCGCGTCAACGCGGCCGTCGCGGCTCTGTGGCGAGCCGGGAATTCCGGCGAACCACCGACGCCGGCGTCCCCGGAGTGGCGCACCTGGCTGCAGGGCGAGCTGGGTCGCCCGCTGCGTCTCGACCGGCCCGTCCCCCCGCCGGAGGCGGCCGAGGCCCTCGGGATGTTCGGCCTGATTCACGAGGTGCGAGAGTGCCTCGACCGCGAAGCGGTCGGCACCTTCATCCTGAGCATGACGCACGACGTGGCGGACATCCTGGGCGTGTATCTGCTCGCCAAGGAGACAGGTCTGTTCGCGGACGCCGCCGGGGTCGAGAGCTGTACCCTCCCGATCGTGCCGCTGTTCGAATCCATCGACGACCTGCGCCGGGCGCCCGAGATCGTGCGCGACCTGCTGCAGGTCCCGCTGGTACGCCGCAGCGTGCGCGCCCAGGGCGGTGTGTTCGAGGTCATGATCGGGTATTCCGACTCGAACAAGGACGGCGGCTTTCTCTCGTCCAACTGGGAGCTCGCCAAGACCCAGCTGCGCCTCACCCGCCTGGGCCGGGAGTGCGGCGTGCCGATCGCCTTCTTCCACGGCCGGGGCGGCTCGGTCAGCCGGGGGGGCGCGCCCACCGGCCGCGCCATCGCCGCTCAGCCTGCCGGCTCGATCCAGGGCCGGCTCCGCCTCACGGAGCAGGGGGAGGTGGTGTCTTTCAAGTATGCGAATCGCGGGACCGCCGCCTATCAGACGGAGCTGCTCGCGGCCAGCGTGCTCGAGCACTCCCTCAAGTCCGAGCGCGAGCAGGCGCTCGTTCCCACCACCGAGTTCGATGAAGCGATGGAGGCCCTGTCGGGTGCGGCCCACGCGGCGTACCGCCGGCTGGTGGAGCACCCCCGCCTCGTGGACTACTTCCAGGCGGCGAGCCCCGTCGAGGAGATCGCGCTCCTGAACATCGGCTCCCGGCCCGCGCGCCGGACCGGCATCCGGACGCTCGCGGACCTGCGGGCCATTCCCTGGGTGTTCGCCTGGACCCAGAACCGCCACTTCATCCCCGGTTGGTACGGGCTGGGTACGGGCCTCGCGACGTTTCTCGACGTGCGGGGGTCCCGGGGTGAAGCGCTCCTTAAGCGGATGTTCAACGACTTCCGGCTGTTTCGGCTGGTGATGGACGAAGTCGAGAAAACGCTCGCCTACGTCGATCTCGACCTCGCACGGGCGTATGCCGAGCTGGTCGCCGATCCATGGCTGCGCCAGGAGATTTTCTCGCTGGTCACCGACGAATACCATCGGACGGTCGCCGTGCTGCGCCGCCTCACCGGCAGCACCGAGCTCGCCGAGCGCTTCCCCCAGTTCCGCCAGCGCCTGGCCGGCCGCCTGCCAACGCTGAACCAGGTCAACCGCCAGCAGATCGAGCTGCTGCGGCGCTATCGCGCGACGGCGGCCGAGAAGCCGCCGGAAGACCAGCTCGCGGCCCTGCTCTTGTCCATCAACTGCATCGCGGCGGGGTTCGGAACGACGGGGTAGGACGTTTAGATTACCGCATGCACGACAGCCTCTACTTCACCGATCACCACTTCCAGGTGCGCGACATGGTGCGCGACTTCGCGCAGCAGGTCGTGAAGCCGACCGCCCGCCGCTACGATCTGGCCAGCGAGTTCCCCTGGGACAACGTGCGACAGATGGCCGACCTCGGCCTGTTCGGCATCCCCTGGCCGGAGGAGCTGGGTGGGTCGGGCATGGACTACCTCTCCTACATCCTGGTGATCCACGAGCTGGCGAAGGTCGACGCGAGCCACGCCATCACCGTAAGCGCCCACACCACACTCGGCACGTCGCCCATCGTCGACTTCGGCACACCGGAGCAGAAACGGCGCTACGTGCCGCTCCTCGCCGCCGGGAAGGTGCTGGGCGGGTTCGGGCTGACCGAACCCGGGGCTGGGTCGGACGCCGGCGGCACGAGCACCGTGGCGGAGGAGAAAGGCGACCACTACGTCCTGAACGGCTCGAAGATCTTCATCACCCACGCCGGCGTCGGCGAAATTTTCGTCGTGACCGCCCGGACCGATCCCGCTGCCAAGAAGACCAGGGGCATCACCGCATTCATCGTGACCAAGGACACGACCGACCTCGAGGAAGCGAAACGGGTCGGCGTGGGCCACGATCCGTCGCTCCCCAAGTGTCGCGGCGTGATGGCGGCGAAGAAGGAGGACAAGCTGGGCTGGCGCGCGTCCGATACGCGCGAGCTGGTCTTGCAGGACGCGATCGTCCCGAAGGAGAACGTCCTCGGGGCCCTAAACAACGGCTTCCGGCAGTTCCTCCATACGCTCGACGGCGGTCGCATCGGCCTGGGGGCGCTCGCCCTAGGGTTAGCCGAAGGCGCGCTGGAGGAATGTCTCCGCTACACGACGACCCGGCGGCAATTCGGCAAGCCGATCGCCAGCTTCCAGGGCGTTCACTTCGCGCTCGCCGACATGGCGACCGAAATCGAGGCGGCCAAGCACCTCGTGTATCACGCGGCCTGGCTCAAGCAGCACGGCCGGCCGTTCAAGAAGGAGGCGGCCATGGCGAAGTTGTACGCCTCCGAGCTCGCCATGCGTGCCACCACCAAGGCCGTCCAGCTGCACGGCGGCTACGGCTACACCACCGATTACCCGGTCGAGCGGATGATGCGGGACGCCAAGATCTGCGAGATCGGCGAAGGCACGAGCGAGATTCAGCGCATCGTGATTGCGAGACAGCTACTTGGCGACTTGGTGGATTAGGCGGTGGAAGGCGGTGCGGGGCGGTGGAAGGCGGTGGATGTAACTAAGGGTGCGCCTGCTTCAGCTTCGAGACCGACGCATACAATTTCCAGGTGAGAAAACGGGCGCGACTCTGCAGATCATTGAGCTTCCCAAGGTTCCTCCGCGAGGATGCCGAGCTCCCTCGAAAGCCGAAGGGTGTAGCCGAGTTCGGTCAGGGACTCAAGAGAAATGTCGAGTAACCGACGGAACTCTGCTGAGCCCCGCTTGGCGGATCCCTCAACAATGTTGGCAGCCGCCGAGAACGCAGCGCGACGTGCCTGGGACGTGAGACCGTACAGTTCGTCCTTTGGGAACACCCGGGTCGCACGATACACTTCCAACGCCAGCGCGTGACACTCCCGCCACGCAGCAAAGCGCTCGTAGGTGCCATGGCAGCGAATTCTGATCTCCCAAATCAACTCACCGTCAACTCGCTGTGCAGGCCCCGCCCTTCACCGCCTTTCACCGCCCTCCACCGCCAGATTTTTCACCAGAAACGCAAATCGATCCGCTTGCTCCTCGATGAGTTTGCTGGTCGGCTTGCCCGCGCCGTGCCCAGCCTTGGTTTCGATCTCGATCAGCACCGGCTGCGGTCCGGCCTGCGCCGCCTGGAGCGCCGCCGTGAACTTGAAGGAATGCCCCGGCACGACGCGATCGTCGTGATCGGCGGTGGTGACGAGCGTCGCCGGGTAGCGGGTTCCCACCCTGATGTTGTGCAGCGGCGAGTACTTGTAGAGGTAGGGGAACTGCGCCGCGCTGTCGGCGGAGCCGTAGTCGGTGACCCAGGCCCACCCGATCGTGAACTTGTGAAACCGCAGCATGTCCATCACACCCACCGCGGGAAGCGCGGCTCCGAACAGCTCGGGCCGCTGCGTGATCGCGGCTCCCACCAGTAGGCCGCCGTTGGACCCGCCCGCGATGGCGAGCTTGGGCGTGGACGTGTAACCCTGGGCGATCAGGTACTCCGCGGCGGCGATGAAGTCGTCGAACACGTTCTGCTTCTTGTCGTGCATCCCCGCCTGATGCCACTCCTCACCGTACTCTCCGCCACCCCTCAGGTTCGGGACGGCGTACACACCGCCCATTTCGAGCCACGCGAGCATCGCCACCGAAAAGCTCGGCGTGAGGCTGATGTTGAAGCCGCCGTAGCCGTACAGGTACGTCGGGTTCGACCCGTCGAGGCGCAGCCCCTTCTTGTGCGTGATGAACATCGGCACGCGGGTGCCGTCCTTGCTCGTGTAGAACACCTGTTTCGTCTCGTAGCCGGACGGATCGAAGTCGATCGCCGGCGCCTTGAACGTGCTCGTTACACCGCTCTTGAAGTCGTAGCGGAAGATCGTCGTGGGATACAGGAACGAGGTGAAGGCGTAGAACATCTCGTCGTCCCGCCGCTCGCCGCTGATTCCGCCGATCGAGCCGAGCGTCGGAAGCGGGAGATCCTTCACGAATCGCCCGTCGAGCGCGAACAAGCGCAGCCGGGACGACGCATCGTGCATGTAGTTGGCCACGAACGTATCGTGGATGATCTGGACCCCGTCGAGCACGTCCGGGCCCTGTGGGATGATCTCGCGCCAACGCGCCCGCTCGGGATGCCGGGTATCGATCGCGATGACGCGCTTGCGGGGGGCGTCGAGATCGGTGAGGAAGTAGAACACGGGCCCGTCATTCCCCACGAACGCGTAGCTGGCATCGAAGTCGTCGAGCAGCCGCACGACGTCGCCCGTGACCTTCGGGCGCTTCGCGTCCTTCAGGTCCAGGTAGTAAACCCGGTTCCGCCGGTCAGTGCCGAGCCAGACCTGCAGCACCGCGTAGCAGCCGTCGTCGGTCACCTCGGCGTTCATCCCCCAGTCGGGCTGGTCGGGCCGCTCGTACACGAGCACGTCCTGCGCCTGGTCCGCGCCCAAGCGGTGGTAATAGAGACGCTGAAACCGGTTCACGTCGGTGAGGGCCTTGTCCGTGGGCTCCGGATACCGGCTATAGAAGAAACCGGCGCCGTCCTTGCTCCACGAGGCTCCGGAGAACTTGATCCACTTGAGATGGTCGGTCCGGTCTTGCCCCGTCGCGATGTCCCGCACACGGAACTCCTCCCAGTCGGACCCGCTCGCCGACGTGCCGTACGCCAGGAGCCGCCCGTCATCCGAGACCGCCAGGGTGGAGAGTGCCACCGTGCCGTCTTCGGACAAGAGGTTCGGGTCGAGCAGCGTTTCCGGGTCCGCCGTGAGCGACGCCTGCTTGTAGAGGACCGACTGGTTCTGGAGACCATCGTTCTTGAAAAAGAAGTAGCGGCGTCCCTTCCGGAACGGCGTGCCGTACTTCGGATAGTTCCAGAGCTTTGTCAGCCGCTCGCGGATCGCGCGCCGCGCCGGGATCTCCGCGAGGTAAGCGGCGGTGAGGCGGTTCTGCGCCTCGATCCAGGCGCGGCTTTCGGGCGAGTCTGGGTCCTCGAGCCAGCGGTACGGATCGGGCACTCGGGTCCCGTGATAGTCGTCGACGACATCGCTCTTGCGAGCGGCTGGATACTGAAGCGTCTGGGCCCCGGCGGGCGCCGCGCTCGTGAACATGCCGGTCAGGAGGAACCCTCCCGCGAGGGAACGAAGCAGAGAAGTGGTCATTTGCCTGATAAATCTCGGGACAGTTGACGTAAGTTGCAAGCCCACTTATATTTAGAGCATGCATTGGATCGCAGGTCTGTCCGCGCTTCGTGGCGTCATCCCGACGCCGCCCGCAGACGACCGGTCCAATCGGTTCAGCTCATCCTCAGCCGATCTGCTTGGCATGAGTTCTTGCTGGAACAATCGTAGGATCCCGACCGGCTGTTGGCCGACCGGGGTCGAGGGCACTTGCTTTGAAACGGGAAATTCTCATCAGCGGGACCGCACGCGAGACGCGCGTCGCGATCCTGGAGGACGACCGCCTTGTTGAGCTCTTGGTGGATCGTCCGGACGCCCGCCGCATGGTGGGCGACATCTACCTCGGCACGGTCGAGGCCGTGCTTCCGGGGATACAGGCCGCGTTCGTCAACATCGGGGCGGAAAAAAGCGCCTTTCTCCACGCCTCCGACCTGATCGAGGCGGAAGACGAAGACGAGCCGTCCGATCACGACGACGACAACGGCAACGGTGGCGGGAGCGGGGCGGGGAACGGCGGCACCCGCTCGGCCCGGCGTCGGCTGCCCAACGTCGCGGACGAGCTGAAGCGCGGCGAAGCCCGCATCGTCCAGGTCACCAAGGAGCCGATCGGCACCAAGGGACCGCGCGTCACCGCGCAGATCTCCCTGGCCGGGCGGTTCCTCGTTTACATGCCGTTCGCCTCCAAAGTCGGTGTCTCCCGCAAGATCGAGAACAGGGAACAGCGCGCCAAGCTGCGCGAGATGGTGTCCAAACTCGTCCCCCAGGACCCGGGGGCGGGCGGCTGGATCATCCGCACCGTAGCCGAAGACCTCACGGAGCAGAGCTGCAAGCGCGAAGTCGATCACCTGTACGGCCTGTGGACGAAGATCAAGCGCAAATCGGGCTCGGTCCGGGCGCCCGCGCTGCTGCAACGGGAGACGTCGCTCACCCGCGGCATCATCCGCGACCTCTTCTCGGACAAGGTCGACTCGCTGCTCGTCGATTCAAAGGTGCTGCACAGCGAGGTGGTGCAGTACCTGAAGCAGATCGACCCCGATCTGCTCGACCGCGTGAAGCTGTACCAGGCCGAGACCTCGCTGTTCGACGAGTACGACATCGAGGCGGAGATCCGGAGCCTCTTCAAGCCCCGGGTCGAGCTGCCGACCGGCGGCTACCTGATCATTCAGCCGACCGAGGCTCTCACCTCGATCGACGTGAACACCGGCCGGTACACCGGCAAGAAGGACCCCGAGAGCACGATCCTGAAGACCAACGTCGAGGCTGCGCGCGAGGTCGCCCGCCAGCTGCGGCTGCGCGACATCGGCGGCATCATCGTCGTGGACTTCATCGACATGGAATCGCGCGGCAACCGGGACAAGGTGCTCCAGGAGCTGCGCGCTCATCTGGGACGCGACCGGGCGCGTACCAAAGCGTTCGCCGTATCCGAGCTGGGGTTGATCGAGATGACGCGACAACGGGTGCGCCCGTCGCTGTGGCAATCGATGACCGCGGAGTGCCCGACGTGCCACGGCACGGGGCGCGTGTTCCGTCCCGAGGTGGTGGTGCGGCGCATGGAGCGGTCGCTCAAGCGGGCCGGTGCGGAGCACAAGGAGCGCCAGCTTGCCGTACGGCTGCACCCCGATGTAGCCCTGTACCTCGTGGAGCAGGAACCTAACTTCTTGCGACAACTCGAGAAGCAAACGGGACTCGAGCTCGAGGTGCGCGACGACCCGATGATGCGGCTCGATGAATTCCGGATGATGGCCAAGCCGGCGGGCCGAGACGTGACGGAGCTGTATGCGGTGGCTTGACCGAACCACAAGTCCCGGTTAGAGTTCGCGCCTCATGACCTACGCCATTTTTGCCACCGGTGGAGCCCAGTTTCGCGCCGAGCCGGGCGTCACGATCAAGATCCCGCTGCTCGAAGCGGAGCCCGGCAGCAAGGTGACCTTCGACCGGGTGCTGCTCGCGAGCGACGGCAAGCACGTGCATGCGGGGAAGCCGGTGGTGAAGGGCGCCAAAGTCACGGCCGAGGTCGTGCGCCACGGCAAAGGCGAGAAGGTCAAGATCTATCGATTCGCGCGTCGCACCGGATACCGGCGCCACGCCGGGCACCGGCAGCCGTTCACCGAAGTGAAGATCGCGGACGTCAAGCTCAAAGACTGAGTGACGCTGACATGGCACATAAGAAGGGTGTCGGTTCCTCCCGCAACGGCCGCGACTCGGGGCCCAAGTACCTCGGCGTGAAGCGTTTCGCCGGGGAGTTCGTTACCGCGGGGACGATCATCGTCCGACAGCGGGGCACGAAATTCCATCCCGGGACCAACGTCCGGCGGGCGTCCGACGACTCGCTGTTCACGGTGGTGGATGGCCAGGTCAGGTTCGAGCACAAGAACAAGAAGCGATACCAGGTGAGCGTGTATCCGACGGCGGCGGCGAAGAACTAGGGCGGCAAAGAAAGAGGGCGGCACAAAAAGGGGCGGCGTTCCGGATCGGACGCCGCCCCTTCGTGTTTCGCTACCCGCCTATCCGCCTAGTAGCTCGGTGGCAGGCTCTTGTATCGCTCGAACAACTCCGTCTGGCGGCTACGCAACGGGATCTCCTTGCCCCGAATCAGCACGTGCTCCACGCCGGTCGTGAACTCGAACGGGTCGCCCGACCAGACGACGACATTGGCGACCTTCCCCGGCTCGAGCGAGCCGTAGCGATCCGCCACGCCGAAGATCTCCGCGGGGGACAGGGTCACGGCGCGCAGCGCCTGGTCCCACGTCATGCCGTAGGACACGGCGTTCCCGGCCTGCTGGCGCAGGTTGCGCGACTTGTGGGTGTCGGTCTCGAGCAGCGCGACTTTAACACCGGCCTTGGCGAGGACCGCCGCGTTGGCGTAGCGGACGCCGAGTGCGTCGTAGCCGGGGATGTTATTCATCGGCTCCACCAGGACGGGGACGCCCGCCGCCGCGATCGCCGCCGCGATCTCCCAACCCTCGGCCGCACCGGCCAGAATGAGCTTGACCTTGAACTCCTTCGCGAGCCGCAACGCCGTCTCGATGTCGCTTCTCCGGTTGGCAGAGGCGATGAGGGACACCCGCCCATGGAGCACCGGCAGCAGCGCCTCGAGATCCTGGGCCGACGCCGACAGCGGGCGCATCTGCGCGCGGCCGAAGTCGACCTTGCGGCGCTCGTACTCGAGGGCGTCGCGGAACACGCCGCGCAACCGGTCCGCCACCGCCGCGCGGGAGCCGCCGGCATTGTCCTTGGCGCGCTCCGACAGGTCCGCCACGATTCCCACGGGGGATTTCACGAGCATCTGCTCGATCGTGGACCCGTCGAGATCGATCAGGACCGCCTGGCCGCTCACGAGGTTGCCGGTCGGCACGGCGAGGGCGGTCGTGATCCCTTCGATCCGCGTGACGGGGATGAGCGTCGAGGCCGGGTTGATCCCCTCCGCCACGTTGAAGGCCGCGGCGATGGTGTCGCCCTGAACGGTCGCCTCGCGCGTCCCCGGCACCGCGCTGATCTCCACGAGCCCGAGCTGGCCGGCTCCGTCGATCAACCCCGGAGTGATCCACTTCCCGGCGGCGTCGATGCGGGTAGCGTCCGGGGGAATCGGGACGTTCGTTCCCACGGCGACAATCCGGCCGTCGCGGATCAGCACGCTGGCATTGGCGAGCTTCGGCCCGGAAACGGGGTACACCGCTCCCCCGGTAATGGCGATCGTCTGGGCGAGCAGTAGCGCGATCATCGGTCACTCCCGGGCGCGGGCACCTCGCCCAGTTCGAAGTCGGTGCGCGGCTGGTGCGCGGGATCGCTGCGGTCGTACGCGAGCCAGCCGTCGTTGTAGACCTGCACGGCCTTCGAATAGACCGAGAACGGATCGCCCGACCATACCACGACGTCGGCCATCTTTCCCGGCTCGAGCGTGCCGACGATCGAGTCGAGCCCGAGTGCCCAGGCAGGGTTGGCCGTGATCCACCGGATGGCCTGGTCGCGCGTGACCGGAATCCCGGACCGCTGCCCCGCGTACATCGCCTTGGCGGCCTCCTGGTTGAGCCGCTGGATGCCGCCCGGATCGTCCGAATGGATGATCGGCCGGCCGCCCGCCTGCTGGTTGAGCGCGGCGTTCTGCTGGATCCCGTCCATCGCCTCTTCCTTGAACCCCCACCAGTCCGCCCACACGGAAACCGAGGTCCCTTCCTTAGCGAGCAGGTCGGCGATCTTGTACGACTCTACCGCGTGGTGGAACGAGCGGATCTTGAAGCCGAACTCGTGGGCCAGATCGATCATCTGCGCCATCTCGTCGGCGCGGTAGCAGTGGTTCTGCACGTAGATGTTGCCGCGCAACACTTCGGCCAGCGACTCCGACCGGAGGTTCCGCTCGGGCGGATCGCCCTTGTGATCCTTGTTCCAGGCGTCCCACTTGCGCCGATACGACTCCGCCTGGATGAACGCGGCGCGGTAGCCCGCCATGTTGCCCATGCGGGTGGAAGGCCCGCCGCGGGTGCGGTACACACGCTTGGGATTCTCGCCGCAGGCCATCTTCAGGCCGTAGCGCGCGCCGGGAAACTTCATCTCCTGCACGGTGCGGGCCGGGATGAGCTTCAGAATCGCGCTCCGCCCCCCGATCAGGTTCGCCGAGCCCGGCAGCGCCTGAATGGTGGTGATGCCGCCGGCGATCGCCAGCGGGATCTGCGGGTCCTGAGGCCAGAACGAGTGCTCCGCCCATACCTCTGCCGTCACCGGGTTCGTGGCCTCGTTGCCGTCCGACTCGGCATCGGTTCCCGGCGCGGCGTACACGCCGAGGTGCGAGTGGTCGTCGATCAGCCCGGGCGTCACGTACTTGCCCGTCCCCTCCACGACCACGGCGTCCGCGGGGGCCTCGACCTTCGCGCCCACCGCGACGATACGCCCATCCTTGAGCAGGATCGAGCCGTTGGGGATCTCCTGACCGGTCGCAGTCATGATCGTGGCGTTGCGGATCAGGACCGGTGGGTTGGGGTGTCGGGTGTACGTGGACGGATACTGGGGCCGCACGACGCTGGTGCTCTCGAGCGCGGCGGCTGGCGCCGCTGGCGCGGGCGCCTGCGCTGCGCTCGTCCCCCGTGCGGCCGACGCGCACGCACCCGTGAGTGCGAGTAGCAGAGACAACAATGACCGCATGCTGGTGTCCTCCCTGATCCCCGAGTTACTTGACGAGCTCGACGACGAAGGGCTGTCCCACGAATTCCGTTTTGAGAAGGCGTCGGGGGGCGTCCGTGCCGACGTACATCGTAAACGGCACCCGTGAGCCGGTCACGTCGATGCGGAATCCCTGGAACGTGCCTGCCGGGACGGTGACGGCCTCCGGCGCACCCACCTTGAACGTGAGCACCTTGACGGCATTCTCGCTCGGCGTGAAGAAGGTCATCGCGAACGTCTTCCCGGGAGCGAGCGGCAGCGCCGGCACGACGAACGGCACGGCGTTCTCGTCCACCGTTCCCGCCGGCAGCGCCGTATCGATCTCAAAGCGCTTCACCGAGCCGTCCGGCTGCGGCGCCGCGCTCGTGCCCTTCACGCGGCCTCCGGCGTAGGTCAGGTGGGTCTCGGTCTTCTGGCCCTGCTGGGTCGTCACCTGATCGACCTGCCGGACCAGACCGGTGGCGGGCTCGAGCACGAGCGTGGTCTGTTGCTGGAACGCGCCATCTCCCAGCCTCGACCGCTCCGCGTACACCAGCGAGTCCGGGGGCCGCCGAAGCTCGGAAACGGTGAACCCCATGGGACTCCCCTGGATGAGGACGCGCGAGCTGTCGGTGTGGACCGCGAATTGCGCGGCATCGAGCGCCACAGGCCCCGTCGGCGGGGCGAGATCGTCGGGCGTGAGAGGCCTGCCGTCGACATCGACCATCCGAATGGGAGCGATGGGCCGGAGCCGGTCGTACAGCTTCGCCCCGTCGCCCACCACGACGATCGTGAGCGCGCCGCGCCGGTACAGCCGGGCGGCGGCCGCGCGCGCCTGGAGCGCCGTCACGGCACCCAGCCGGTCCCGGTACAGCCGCAGATACTCGTCGCCGAGGCCGAGCAGCTTCACGCTCGCGACCTGGCTCGCGATCTGGCTCGGCGTCTCGATCGTGAGCGGAAACGTGCCGACCAGGAATCCCTTCGTCGCGGCCAGCTCCGTGTCCGCAATCGTCTCGGTCCTGATCCGGTCGATCTGATGGAGCAGCTCGCGCAAGGCACTGTCGGCCACGTCCGTGCGAACCTCGGCGGTGGCCTGCCAGTAGCCGAGCCCGCGGTAGCGATGGAGGGACGCGTACGCGCCGTACGTCCAGCTCTTCTGCTCCCGCAGGATGAGGAAGAGCCGCGAATCCGCCCCGCCGCCCAAGACCTGAGTCGCGACGCGGCCGGGATAGTAGATCGGGTCGGTCGGCAGGATCGTCGTGTTGCCGAGCGCGACGTTCGCCTGCGCCGAGCCCGGCCGGTGCACGAGCAGGATGTCCGTCGCGACCCGCGTGGCGGGAGCGGGCAGGGCGGGGCTCGGCGGCGGCGCGCCGCGCCATCCCGCGAATGCTTTCGCCACGAGCTCCCGCACCTGGGCGTCGGTCACGTCCCCCGCGACCACGAGCAGCGCACCGACCGGCCGCAGCCGTTGCCGGGCGAACTGCGTCACGTCGTCGCGGGTGACGGCGCGATAGCTCTCGCGGGTCGGGCTCCGGCCGTAGGGGTTGCGGCCATAGATCTCGCTTCCGAAGAACCGTTGCGCCACGGCGGCCGGCTGGGACAGCTGCAACGCCAGCGCGGAGAGCGCGCGCGTGCGCGCCAGCTCGAGCTCGCTCTCCGGGAACGTCGCATGCAGCGTCGCGTCCCCGAGCAGATCGAACACGAGCCCCGCCTGGTCGCTCAGCGCGTCGGCCGAGATCGTGAGGAAATCGTCCCCCGAGGACGCCGAGAGGGTGCCGCCCACGCCTTCGATCGTGGCGGCGATCTGCTCCGCGCCGCGGCTGTCCGTACCCTTGGAGAGCAGCTCCGCTGCGAGACCGGACAGCCCCTCCTTGCCCGCCGGATCGTAGATCCCGCCGGCGCGAAAGGAGAGCGTCACCGAGACGACCGGCTGCTCGTGATGCTCGATGACGACGAGCTGCAGGCCGTTGGCGAGCGTCGCCTCCTTGAACGGCGGGAAGCGGACGGGCGTGAGCGGCGTCGGCTTGGGCGGCGCGGTGGGGAAGCCCTGGCCCGCGAGGCGGTATGACGGAAAGGCGGTAAGCACCACTGCCGCCGCGAGACCTGCCGCCTTCACTGCGCCCCCCCGGCCGCTGCGGGCTTCACGACGATCACGACCGCGTTCGTCGGATCGAGATACTTCGCCGCGACCCGGCGAACATCCTCCGCTGTCACGGTCAGGACGCGCTCCAAATCACTGTTGATCTCGGCCAGCGACGAG
>Ga0137358_10000942_pt1 | contig 14881 bp, 16 predicted proteins | sample Mad1_20_16metaG_FD_105551 | JGI IMG/M metagenome (GOLD analysis project Ga0137358, IMG submission 105551) | Vadose zone soil microbial communities from Angelo Coast Range Reserve, California, USA - Mad1_20_16 metaG | ecosystem: Environmental > Terrestrial > Soil > Vadose zone | place: USA... | reverse complement strand
CCTCCGCAGGCTTCTCATTCTCGTTCGCAAACTTCTTCTCTGCGTGCTCGATCTCGCGTGTCTTGCACGCAGCACGTTCCGGTCTCTTCGTGCTTTGCCACGGCGTCCTCATCCAATCAGATTCCCGGGCCTCCGTATCCTTTTTTTTTTTTTCTGTTTTCTTGCACTTAGCGTCTGTGGTGAGGGGCGCGTAGCGAGTAGCACAATCTCGTACTTGAACCCACGGAGCTGTAACAAGCCGAGTTAGAACAGGCCGTATCCTAGAAGGATGGTCATTTCATACCCCCTCTTTCATCTTCGCCATGCACTCAACATGCGTTTTTCGTGCTGCACCCGATGGTTTTACAGAATAGATGGCAACCATGTAATTCGCGTGAAAAAGCGGCAGAGCTTTCGCCGGCAGGGAAAACCCTTGCACTGAGACCCATCATGTACGACTGCCAATGCCTGTCCAGATACCCAGGCTACGTAACCCGAGAGACAATATTAGGATTATTGTCGGCAATGCGAAGAAGTAAACTCAGTAAACACTGACATTGACATTGGCGCTCGCGATCGAACAATACATGCCAGTCATTTTCGGACAAGCTTGCAGAGCTTGATACTTTTGAACCTTGCTCGTCTACCGTGTCCTTGTTGCAATATCGAATTGAGTCAGGGAGTCAAGATGGTGGCATGATTGAGCGATCATGCATCGATCATGTCCTAGTAGGACTGACGCTGCGGCGGCGGCGGCACCGTGACATCGCTTCCGAGTCCTATGATCCTGCCACCACCGTGACTGACCGCCGTCGCCTGCTCTTTTCTCAGACCCACATACCACATCCTATATCACACACTATCGAATTGCTGCCCAGATAGTGCCCAGATACCTCTTTTATTATGCTCTCTCAATATACCTTTTTCACTCACGTTCGACCAGGGCGCGGCCCAGTCTGCGCTGCTGTAGGTTTGGAGATCACGAAGCAGCGAGGGGTGCCCACAGTTCACATTTATTCCCCGGGCTCATTCCCGTCAACGCTCGGAAAGCTCCTCGCGCTTTCACCCTTCCAACTCAACTTTTCCCGTTTGCCCGCACTTTCATCACAGGAGCCGACTGCCCGACGTGCCGGGTATCTACTACTTCCTCTTTGCCATCCTCCTTCCCAGCTCGAAGAGCCAAGACGTCCGCATGAATCCTTCAATCCGATCAAAAGTTTCTGGGAAGCCTCACCAAGGCCGGGAGCAAAAGTGGTGCAGTGGGGGACTGACGTTAAGCTCACGGTACTTTTTGAACTAGAACATACTCTTATCCCCCGCAGGACAAGCGTTAGGGCCTTCAACACCGGGACACGCTTTGCTTGTAAGCTCAGGTACTCGGAATAGTGCGTGTATGCAACAGCCATGTTCCTGTCTTCGACACATCAGTCACAAGCGGTAACTATTGAGATTTGATAGGAGGTGATGTTATTGCGCCGGTGGGCAGTGATGGCTCCCGAGGCGCAGAGTGAACCTAGTGAAGAAGCTCAACAACAATTATGATGCGATGGAATAACTGCCACCTGCTATCAAAGGTCCGAGTTCTTCTTTTCACCATGTCCCTCTCATGCTCTTGCTCATGCTATGCCATTGTGCCATGCAGATCCCCATACACACCACACTTTGATGAGAAGCGTTCTCTCGAAACCGTGCATCATCCGTTACACGGACCTCCGGAGGAACTGTTTTGTAACGTCGGTTTCCAACCTTTGGCGCCTGATAAAGGTTCGCGCAGTAAGAGGCACTCTTCTACGTCTTTCTTCTGTGGGTCTCGGTGCCTTCCCAAAGGGATATTCCTCCTTCAATGCGATACCCTCATTATCGATTCTCGACGTCGGAAGGTATTAGGTTTCAGAACCGGGCACAGGCATGGGCGCCGGCGCTATGGTACTGCTTCGACCCCCTCGGGCCTGACGGTCAGACACCTCTATGGATCTAACAAGTTGACCAGATGGGGAGAGGAGAGACCCTCTGCTGCGAATGGATCGCTTATTGAAATTTGTTACTGTACAGCTATCCCCAGCCGCCGCCGTCGCACAGCTTTCGAGTGCCAGATACATATGGGAGTGAGTCAGTTCCATCATGCTTGACTGCGGCTTCCCTGCTACACTTCTGAAGACCTTTGTGCCGGGCCTGCAGAATATCTGCTGACTCTACGCACTTAACAGCTAGCTCGCCCTGCATCCACTTCGCGTGTAATGGCTCAGATCTCGTACGCATACATAATTTCGATCATTATTCCGACCTACGACTTATAAGACCCGGGTATTCCAGTTGTATCATGTCAAAGACCGGGACACGCGGGGCTGTGCGAAGAGAAGATAGAAGGATTATTGGTACCGGTGAGTGAGCATCGGTCTGAGTTAAAGGAGACGCAACCATGGTTACCTCCAGAAAAGTCTAGCAGTAATATTGGCTCTGACCAGAGTGGAAAATGAAACCACAAATGAGTAATCGATTTCGATTCCGGTGACGCAAATAGCCTGAGGCCCTCAGGAATGTGATTGCTTCCGTTAACGACCTATTCCGTTCGGACGTACTATCTCTAAATGCATTTATGATTTACGAAGAGAACACGGAAGGGACGTATTCCGAGTCTCAGTGGTACAGTAAGCGAACGAACCCGTGACGTCACCGGCTCGGTACTACACACCTGTGGTGCTTCTGGCGGTCACTCCACGGCCTTAGAGGACACGTACAGCGCCAGTACTCCGATGCTCGCTTTTATCCCAGTCCATAAGTCGGTTACTTGTGTTCATCAAAGTCCGTTTTCTCCCTCCTTATTTAGTGAGTCTCCGAGGATTGCTAAAACGTTTCATGGCAGCAGATCTGATCTAAACCATCGTCGGCCGTCATGGATGCTCAATTTTCATTTTTCAAGAGTGACAGCTTATTTACTTCAAACTGTCAAACAGGCAGCATAGGCTTCCTGGAATGCATACGAGTCTGTGGTAGACGGATTGTAAAAACGCTCCCTGACGCCCTCGGCTAGTTTAGGTTTGCACGACCTCAAGCCAATCGATTGGGACTGGACTCTAACGACGCTTTAATTTATCCTACCCAATCTTTGAAGTCTATCCATCGGGCCATATTGCCGTTGTAGGCCGTACAGGTTTTGCGTGCCCGTTTCAACGAGAAGACACGGGGACCGCCTCAGTCCCAGCCAGTGACCGGGGTCTCGTTCCAAATTCGGACGCTCCAGTTATGATTCTTTTTGTTTGAACACTCACCGAGTCGGTGCCGGGTGCCGTCTGGTTGTTATGAGAAGCAACGCTGTGCGAGGGGTAAGTATGTGGCTGGGTTCTACTTCATGGTGGCGCAGCACGATGTGTCCATATATATTTAGTCCATATATATTTACACTCCTCCCTTCACTCGAGCCCCGCCCCAAAGCACATTTCCCAATTCTCCTCAGCAGAACTGATCACGACGACGTCAACCTTCGTCGCCATGAAATTGGGAGAGCTCCCCCGGTCGATGAAGCTCGCTTCATATGAACACACACCTTTTTCAACTAGCAACGTTTCTGTTGGTCCAAAGTCTGGCTTCTTCAAGAAGGGCTTGTACTCAATTGGGCTCCCGGCGATGCTTTCATTGTCCTTGGGCATCTATTTTGAGGTTTGTAGTTTGAATTATCTCGCGATCGAAGCTACATTTACTGAGGGATACACACTGTAAAGATTTTTAGTTATCTTCACCCCTCGGAGTTGCTTTCGGCCAGTCGCGTAAACAAGGCTTTTCGTTCTATGCTCTTGTCCTCTAGCTCTTGGTTTCTATGGAACACGTGCTTCAAGCTCTGTGGTGCTCCTACTTCTCCGGCAGACGTCTCCCCCCCAACTTGGGCCCATTTGCTATTCGGCGGCGCCTACTGTTACGTAAGTATCAATGCATCATGGGATCTAGCGTATTACCCACTATCAATTACAGAGTTACGGCGCGAACCCAGTAGCTAGGATATTGTTTTCTTTGCGTCGACGTGCGTGCCAGTCTTGTATGACGGCCCAGTAAGCCATCAACATCGCTATCACGCACGACTGGCTCGCTGACTTGGACTCTTCCTAGTCTGCGCTGTTCGTCCAATGTGCCCTACGAGGTCAGAGACATGATCCGCTTCGAACCCGGTTTGTTTAACTGCAATCGCCCGCCTGCGTTAACCAAACTGCCTCTTAGGGGATGCTGGGAGTACGGCCAATGAATGGATGCCTTGCCGCACAGTCTGCACCAGGCACTGGTGGGATGAAGATGTGGCAACATTCAAAGCTGAACTGAACGAAGCCAAATGTCCAGACGGTGCTCCAGACGGTGGTATTGCTGATGTGGGGGACAGTGTCTTGGCATTCTTAGCAAGAAAGAAAGAGGAGGTCACAGCCATTACGGAGGTGAGTCCTACTACAAGTGTCAATGTCAAAGCATCTTTAATCATCATCTATTCCAGCATGCACCTATCTGTGCAGAATGGGAGAAAGATCGCATTGCATCTCGTAACTCCAAATCAATTGACGTCAGGGTCAAACGCTTCGAAGAGTAGGCGATAAATTCCCTTAATGGGATCGGGGCCGCTCACGTGAATCTTGACAGTATCAAGGCTCGGCTTCTCCAACTCGGCTGTTCAGGGAAAGATGTAGATCAGATACGTTGGCACCGTGGAGCGGGAACTAGCGAGCCCATGTCCAATAGAGGTAAGTCCCGGCGCCATCGTAACCCTTCCACTAATGTGCAACGGGAATAGTGCGGCATCACCAGACCTTTCCGCGAGTTGAGGCATTTTCCCGCGAGTCTAGGGACCGGCGTCTAAACCATGATGGAGGAGGTGTCCACTGCCTAGATGGCAAGCTGGTTCATAACCCTTCACGGGTTATTACGAAAGCGATTTCCCCAAGTCAGGTTTCTCAGTTCAATGCGTCTACTAGTAGTAGTAGCTACCAGGTGCCAATCGATAGCAGGCACGACGTACGTTGATTTATGTTCCAATTATTGTGATCAATACCTTCATCGACGTAGGATTTTTCACAGCAAGGAGATGTCAGACAGGTTTACGGCCATTCACAACCTGTTATGCAAGCGAACTCCCAAGATCAGGTTGCTCTCAGCTACCAGCCGCCAATTGGTGGCGCGCCGCACGAAGTACGTTACATTTACGTACGCTTACCTGTTCCCTGACCCGACTTATACTTTCATCAACGTAGGACTTTGCGCTGGATGGAAAAGACAGGCCGGTTTACGACCACTCACAGTCTTTTATGGGAGCAGATTCCCACGATTACGACACTCAGTTCGATACGTCTAGCTACCAACCACCACTCGGTAGCGCGCCAGAAGTATGTTACCTATACGTATCTATCGCTTGAACCATGCCGACATCGATATAGGCTTCTGCAAGCCAATATAGCACGCTTGCTAATGCCCTATCGCTGTCTGTCACGCCAACTCAACCCCAAGATCAAACCGACGCTCAACCTGGTGAGCCGGCGCTCTACAACCCAATAAAATGCCCTATTTGCGGGGAAGAATTTGGCCGTATGCAAGAGCGAGACCGACACGTTGAATCGTACCTTCCCCATTCGATTTATTGCCCATCCCAGGGTTGTCGTTGGACAGGCCGTCGTCAATATGACTTTAAAGAGCATTGGAAGAGGAAACACTCAAATACCAGTCGAGTCCCCATGAAGACAAATGAGATATACGAGCCGAAGAAGTTGGTAAAGTCGATCGTTGATGGTACCCCGCTCGTTGAGGTGGTACAGTCTGCACGCTTAATGGTCCAAGAAAGGCTGGAGAAACTAGGCAAGAATGACGTAGGGGCGAATGTGTGGGGCCGCAAGAGGAAGAGGGACTATTAGATGTGGATCGTGATCCTTCTGCCTCCCATCCCTTCTTGACTGGTACTACATCTGACAACGGTTTGTCTCTTTTGCGCACGCTACGGTATGGAATCGGTTTTTGCTTGTGAATAGCCTTGATCAGTCACCTGTTCGATTTACTAATTTGACTTTTTAAGTTTTGGGGGGCCGGCGCATATACTACTCATGCCAGTCTTACTCGGTTCTTCCTGCTGCGAGCCGCCCTGAAAGCTCGTCAGAAAGCTAGGAGAAATGCTCCAGGAAAATGCTCTGTATGACCTCCGCACTGCGAAATAAAGTCACGTCGTAGCGCAGGGTCGTCAAAGTAGGTGCCTGAGGAAGTGCAGTCCTCGCCAAAGGCTGTGTTAGCTCCAAGTCTGATGTCCGCCCGCTGAGGGATAACATGCATTCTGCCAACCGCCAGCGGGGCAGGATACGGGATCTCACCGGTCTTGCAAAGGAAAAGCCACTCGTAAGGACAAGATGTTAGAACTGTTGACACTTGGAAATGGTCTGCTCCCGGCCCCAAGCTTCGAATTGCGAAGTACGGAGCTGGTACGTATACTGCCACGTAAGCCAGAGCACGTGACAGAAGGGTTGGCCGTTGGACGCGACCGCCGACCAGCATTTCACCTTTCTTCGAAGCCCGCCCCCATCATCCATGGCGGGTCCGACTAAGAAGCCCATGATACATAAATCCCCTAACACGACCAGCAACAGCGACGGGTGAATCATAACTGTTTTTGACAAAACGCATATACTTGCGCGCTTTCGTGTCCAGCCTCCAACCGCGATGGCATGGGAAGTGAGGCTCCCATCGAAATTGCAGGCGGGCGCAACGCCGCTGGTTGCAATTCCCGAGACCATTCCAAGCTCGAGGGTATGGGTGTTGTGAATGATGATCTCATGTTTGACGTATGGTTGGTCAGTGAATCCATATTGTCTTATGACTCTTATCGCTCAGGCATATTCTTCAGTGGCATTACGGGCATCATTACGAATACACGGAAAGGAGTCGAGCAATGGGAGACCTCTGGGATCACCTCTCTCACCCTATGAAGGTAATACGGGAGTGCCATATCAATCCGTCAATCCGAGTCATTTGAGCAACAAGCCTCCTTACAACTACTAGTACTACTGGGCGATGGGCACTACCTCTTCTGAGACTCCAAATCACCGCATACCGTATCATACCGACCAGGGCGATGGAGCAGACCGCCCCAGATGGCGATAATAGCTACTCTATAATCCACTGCTTGGCACAGAAGCAACGTGAAATCAGTTCAAATCACCCATCTATCATATTGGCACTGGCACTCTATGTGACTAACCATCTGTAAGTATATTGGAGCATCACAATTGTTCCCGGGCCCCGGAACTGTCGTCTAGAATAAGTAATATAATACAGTAGCTCTTGGGCATGGGACCACAGGGCGTCCTGGTACTGGCACTGGCACAGCACTGGTTCTAGACAGTATGTATGCCGCGCTTAAGTAATCGATTGACTAATGCAGTAAACTGCGGCCGTTGTGCCCAAATCCTTACCCTTCTTCCAAAGTCCAAACCCCCGACGTTTTGATGTTATCAATATCTCTCGTTCAAGTAGGATGGACTCTATGATGCTCGTCGATTATCAATACTAGAACAAAAGAAAAGCCTCATTTCTCAGTTGTCATAATATTGCCAAAGGCAGTGTCATGTAAATCATCGCACAGCGATGGCACGGAATCAATGCTGTACGCAAATTACAACAGCTTTCACTGGATGTACAGTAGGTGCAATTTCCCATTCTTTCGTAAAGAGTCCATGCATATAAGAATGCACGGACGGTTTGGTTGGCCGCGTAAACGAGTTCACCATCCCCCCCACCTCTCCGATGTCTTTGGATTCCGTATCCCAACAAGTATGTTGAAGGAATCCATTGTTTCATATTTTGGCTAACATCGACGCCTAGACCCCCACACACCAAATGTCGGCTTCCGCCTTGTCACGGTCTACTTCGTCGGCGCCGTCGCCTCAACTCAATGCGAATGAGCTCCCACCCCCCGGTAGCGGGCACAACGTAAGTTGCAAATAGGTATCTATGATTTTGGTCTATACCAACACCGATGTAGGCCCCTACAGACCGACATGGCACGCCAACTTGCACCCCCTCACAGTCTGCCACGCAGGACTCGGAACCTTCGCAATATCAGGACCGTCCACCCAATTCGCGCACGGAACAGCCGCCATTCGATAACAGGAACGAAGTACGTTATAGATGTGTATCTATTGCTTTGATCTATGCCAACATCGAAGCAGACCCCCATAAAGCAACTTGAACAAGATGATATTGAAATGGACGATGCTCGATCTATCACGCCAATTCAGGACCAAGATCAAGATGAAATTGAAGTCGATGCTCCGCCAAATGAACCGACGCCATTCATCCCACTGAAGTGGAAGTGCAATATTTGCGGGGGAAATTTTGGCCGCATACAAGAGCGAAACCGACACATTGAATCACACCTTCCGCATTCGATTCTTTGCTCATTCCAGGATTGTACCTGGACAGGTCGTCGTCAATGGGATTTCAAAGAGCACTGGAATAGAAAACATCTAGAGAACGGTCACGCTCCTAGGGAGGTTACAAATGAGATATACGACCCGAAGGACTTTGTGAGGTCGATCGTCGGTGGTACGCCCGTTGACGAGGTGGCACGGTCTGCATTCGCAAAGGTCCAAGAAAGTCTCGAAAGACTGGGCAAGCCGGATGTGGGGGCGAATGTACTGGGCCGCAATAAGGACTTAAGGAAGTGGATTCGTATGCCTTCAACCCGAAGCAACTAGTGGTGACAAGCAATCGGAACAAACATGTTTTTTTTTCCCTTGGATCCGGACTGTCCTTCGAAGGATATATGACGTTCACAAAGCAAGCGAACGCGAGCGTGAGTCCGAGCACTCAGCTCGATCGCAGACTCCCGCAGTTGATGTGGGCCTCTCTCCCCCCTTTATCCATCGCGGTCGTCTTCTCCCTTTCACCAAATGCGATCACCACTGCCGCTTTTCCATATTCTATCATAGTAAACACGATACTCGGATGTATATAACACTATGCATATACAGTAGTGACACTTGAATTGTTGTAGCCCAATTATGACCCTTGGACTTCCTGCTCTCCGAATCCCTTCAGAGTGATCGTTGCTCGCGTCCAGAAGCGGCAGGAAAACAGGCGTGAAAAATATTTGTTCGGATACCCAGGCTAAGATAAACCAAGAGACAACACCAGGGTTATTATAGCAATGCCGACAACGCGAGGCGTGAATAAATTGACGTTCGCAATCCAAACGATCAAATAACCCGCGCAAGTCAAGTTTGTCACGCTCGAAGATCAGTGGCGGAAATGAAGTATGTACGTGTAGGTATTTATTACTATGATCCATATTAACATCAATGTGGACTCCCGTAGAGAAAAATGGCGGGCCTACTTACGCCGCTTTATGTTTGATTCCAGCGGAGTCTCTGGGCCAGTTCCCACAACTCTATGAGATCCCTGAGCAATCTTCGTTTGATAGTAGGCATGAAGTAGTCACTACATCATACACGCGTATATTGCTTTGATCTATTCTAACCTTGATGTAGGCTCCCGAAAGGCAACAACTTGAAGATGCCAGCGAGAGTGATGCCATAATACAGAAGAACCGCTACTACTGTAGTAGGAGGCTCGCTTTTGGCCCTTGAGGCTTATTAACTATTGTTTTAACTATTCACACAGATTAAGCACGCCACCAGAAGGTTTGGAGCCTCAGATTGGCTAGAATAACCACTTTATACGTTGCTTCTATATAATGTGGAAATAAAGGGAAAAGCTCATGACACTATTACAGATGCTATGAGGGTGTCACACAGCACGCACGCACATCATCAAGACGTGGCTAGCGCTCGAAAGAAGGTACACAGAAAGCAGTGGGCACAGCCAAACCTAGTAGCCGAGATGGGATGCAGATGGGAGGCTACGAATCCATTTCCGTAGCTCCGAGTCCTTTGTGCGGCCCAACACGTTCTTCATTGCATTTACCTTTTGCAGTACTCCAAGCCGTTTTTGGACCGTTGCGAATGCAGACCGTGCCACCTCTGCAACGTTCGCACCATCGACGATCGACTTCACAAACTCCCTCGGGTTATATATTTCGGTTTTCGCCTTCCTAGGAACTTGTGCGGTACTTGAATGCTTTCTTCCCCAGTGGAATTTAAAATCCGGTTGACGGCGGCCAGTCCAGCAACACCCCTGAGATGGGCAGTGAATTGAATGTGGGAGATATGACTCGATGTGTCGGTCTCGATCCTGCACACGGGAGAATACTTTCTCGCATATACGACACACAAGTGGGTCATACGGCGTTGACACATTGGGTTGAACGTCGGATTGGACGTCAGTATGTTGGGATTGGGTTGGCGAAACGGGCGGCGACAGAGCGTGAGAAAGAGTGCTGAAAGTGCTTTCCGTTATAGTCTCCACTGACGTTCTTTAGCATAGATAAGAGAAAGGGATTCCTATCAACCTACTTTGTACGTGGGTCCCCCCGCGAATGCACTAGGTCGATGTCACAATAGTAGGACTGTCCTGGCAGAGGGAGAAGATGCATGAGACGATGTCCAATGCCGGCGTGTACAGGTCTACATTCAAGTTGAGGAAAGTGAATATAAACTATAAAACAATGGATGCTTCAACATACATGTTGGGAAGTAGAAAGCGATGCGGACACGGTAGTGGTGGCGGTGGGGGAGGAGGGGAAGATGGGTCAAACCGTTAATATACCACCACTGACAGCGTACCCTTTTCAGCTCATTTGATGCCGGTGGGCGCCAGGTTCAGACAAAGTAGTTTGTCCGATTCCGGTAAACGCCAAAAGACACGGGGCCATTTTTTTCCTTACGGAACTAGTCATCTGAGGCTTGATAATCCTGTTGTTAGTTCAAGTATACAGTAAGTATAAATATGAGTGGCTGCATACTTGTCTAGTTGTTGTTCTAGTTTTATTAGGGCTGTAGTGTATACACGTCTCAGACTCGAAAACGGTGACTACCTTACCGCAACATCCAACCACTTAGTGCGAATGTGACAGCAGTCCTTGCACCGGCGCCTATAAGCGCCAGTGGGCAGTTGTAGTGGTATGCTGGTTTCAGCTCCAGCTCCAGTGCCGTGCCTGTGCCTGTGCCCGTGCCAGTGCCATGCCAGTGCCAGTGCCAAATGCCAGTGCCAGTGCCAAATGCCAGTGCCAGTGCCATACCAGTGCCAGTGCCAGTGCCAGTGCCGTGCCAAAGCCAGGTGCCTGTGCCTGTGCCGTGCCGTACTTAGGGTGCCTAGTGCCAGTGCCGATGCTGGTGCCGGTGCCTAGTGCCGGTGCCAATGCCGGTGCCAGTGCCTAGTGCCGGTGCCAGTGCCCATGTTACACATTGCATCCGGAGATTGATCAAAGATGGATAATGATGGGATGAGCTGCATATTGATCGGTAAACACGCTTGTATCACTTGTCTTTTAAGGGAAAGAAAAAATGGGGGAGGCATTCCACATCTCAGATGACCTCTCGCCTGCGAGAAGTTTGTCCAGTGCACCGTGATGACTTTGGGTTATGTGGGCCAAAGAATCAGTAATGGGCTACAAATTTGGTGTGGAAATCAAGCCGACCTGGCCATGGCATGTTCCGGCCGGATAGTTCTATACGGTACTAAAGCATCGACTGGCATGGGCACTGGCACTGGCATCGGGTCATTGTTTGAGTTAGTTTGACACATCTGGCCATTTTTGGGTACCTGTCTGCCCGATCATAACGGCACCGAAACTGAACGAGGCGCGCCTGACAATTATATGATAAAAGGAAGAATGGCACCAAGTGAGTGCCCAAAATAGTTTTTTTCGCCATGTCTACTCCCATGCTTTTGGATTCTTCCCCCCAGCAAGTATGTCCAGGGCATCCATTGCTTTGATGTGTGCTGACACAAAGGTAGACTTCCACACACCAACATGGGACGTCAGCTCACGCCCCTTCAGGGTCTACTGCGACACATCAACATGAATTCCCTCAACGTACTGAACACCTGTCATCTGGTGCCAGATGTGGAGTACGTTGCAAATAAGTACCCGTTCTATAATCCATACTAACTTCGCGTAGACTCCCGTAGAGCAACATGATACTTCTACTAATCCCCCTTTAATGCTCCACATTCTACCGCGGACACTATCTCAGTTCCTAAAATGTTGCGCGGTCACAGGGCACCTGTCATCTGGTAGTGGGCCTGAAGTACGTGATGCATAGGTTTCCATTACTCTGTTCTAAGCCTATATCAACGTAGGCAGATCAACATGATGATAGCAGCCGGACTCGTGCCCATTCATGTTTTCGCATCCCAGCCCAGGACCTAATTCAGTTCCTTAAGCACGATTCATTCACTGAGCGCCCCTCATTTACTGGCCGAAACGAAGTGTGTTACAGATCGTCGTTTGATTTATTACTCAGATCTATGCTTACATTATGATCAAACGTAGACTCCCATGGAACCGAGTGACACGCCGACTTCCGCCTCTTCACGGATGATTCCTGCTATGTCTCTATATCAGTTCCTTCAACCGTATGCACTCCCTGCTAGTGAGTCACCGACGTTTGGTGGGGGGCACGACGTATGTTACATATGGTAATCTATCGCTTTGGTCCATGCTAACATTAATTTAGATTCCCGTACAGCAAAATGACACACCGGATTACGCCTCATTATTGTTGATTCCAGCGGGGTCTCTGTATCAGTTCCTTCAACAGCATGGGGTTCCTCAGTCACTGTCGTCTGGTAGCGGGGATGAAGTAAGTCATATAAGTACCTATTGCTTTGATCTATGCCAACATCGGCGTAGACTCCTGCAGAGCAACAACTTGAAGACGGCGGCGAGAGTGATGCCAGATCTGTGTCTGTCACGCCAACTCAACCTCAAAACTCGGATCAAGTCAACGCTCATCCCAATGAGGCCATAGCTCCTATCCGAATTGGATGCCCTGTTTGCCTAAACACATTCTACCGTGTGCAAGATCGAAACCGGCACGTCGAATCGTACCTTCCGCATTCGATTTGTTGTCCATTTCCGAGTTGTGTCTGGACGGGCCGTCGTCGAGAGGAATTCAAAGGGCACTGGAAGAAAAAGCACCCGGAGATTGGTCAAGTTCCTGTGGAGAATGCAAATGAATTATATGACCCGAGGACGTTTGTGAAAATGATCCTCGAGGGGACGCCCGTTGATGAGGCGGCACGATCTGCATTTACAAAGGTCCAAGATAGTCTCAAGCGACTGGGCAAGGCAGATACAAGGGTGAATGTATTCGGTCGCAATAGAAGAATGTTGATTCCTGGCTAGTACTGCATCTGATTACTCCGATTTGTCACTTCGCGCACGCTACGCCACGGACAGCAATCGGCTTTCGCACAATAAATACTGTACGATATTCGGGTCTGATATACACATATTCATGCCAAGAGTTGTTCAGAAACCTGTTCAGCAAAAACACAAACTCGCTTGGATGTTAGTGTTGCTTATGATATGCTCCACCTCTACCAGAGGACTCGGGCTGTCTTGCCCCTTGCGACCGCTGCAAGTTTTTGTCACAGGCACTAGCCTGAAATCTGGGGGAAAGCTCGCGTTACCCACGAGCCTAGCATACTGTGTTATCTCCAGCTATTCTTGAACACGGCTCACAATGGTCACGCGCGCTGACAAGTCGTAGACAAATTCAGTGCTCGTCAGCGTAGCAACACTGTGTCAAGCCCTTTGTCGTTGCTCGCTGCTCCCAGGATATGCCCCGTGAGGTTAACATTGCCGCCAAACACTGGCAGAAGATATGGGGCCAGCGTTGGTCAGGTGACGTGTGCTGGAAGCGAACTTTGATATATTCGGACAACGGTACAGAGATAGAGCTTTAGCGGGAAATTTCGTGGATAGGTAGCGTGGCCGAGTGGTCTAAGGCGCTGGATTTAAGTATCTTACTTGACTCCCAGTGGGGAAAACCCGCGCGAGTTCGAACCTCGCCGCTACCATTTTTCTTTATTTGGCATTCCACCGACATCTAAAAGCTACTCTACTCAGCTGAGGAACGCTCGATAGTAACGATATGTCCAATCTTTCGAAACTATTCTCATCTGCTCTGCCTATTCTCATCGACGGTGGACTGGTGCATCGTCGTTTTTGCTCTATCTGTGAATAAGACTGATGGCAGAGATGACAGGGCTCGGTACTTGAAGATGTGTTCCACGTTGATACAGCTTCATCCCTGTGGTCCTCGGAGGCTCTAATCAAGCACCCTGATTCCGTCATTGAGGCTCACCTCATGTTCTTACGAGCTGGGGCACGTCTTATCCAAACCGCGTCGTGAGTGATTTCCATGTGGCTTTGACCTCGCCTCGCCTGTTAATTACGACTCATCATAGTTATCAAGGCTCGTTCGGTACATATGCAACAGCGGGTTATTCCCCAAACGATGCCATACGCTTGATGCGTTCGTCCATCACGCTCGCCGCTGAGGCGCGCAGCCGATTCGCGACGGAAATACGTGCCCCAATCGGCAGCATCAAAATTGCACTCTCGCTAGCCGGGTACGGCGCATCGCTGCCCTTGCCACATGAATTTGACGGATACTATCCGCCGCCCTACGGTCCGAAGGCGTATATCTACCCGCGGGACCCCACAAGCCCAAATCGCAACGCTTTCCACACGGACGAGGGCACACAGGAAGCCGAATCTGAGGATCTGCTCACGGCGTTCCATCTCGAGCGTCTGCGCGCATATGCCTCAGATAGGGAAACGTGGCGCGCAGTCGACGCGATCGCATTTGAGACTATCCCACTCGTGCGCGAAGTGAAGGCCATCCGACGGGCCGTTGCGGCGCTCGAAGACGAGCTCGCCCCGGAGGAGCGGAAGCTGTGGTGGGCCTGTACCGTCTATCCGGACGGTGAGATTCCGGAGGAGCACGCTGGGGGTGGAGGGAAATTGGGAGCCAAAGAT
>Ga0137358_10000939_pt1 | contig 14902 bp, 8 predicted proteins | sample Mad1_20_16metaG_FD_105551 | JGI IMG/M metagenome (GOLD analysis project Ga0137358, IMG submission 105551) | Vadose zone soil microbial communities from Angelo Coast Range Reserve, California, USA - Mad1_20_16 metaG | ecosystem: Environmental > Terrestrial > Soil > Vadose zone | place: USA... | reverse complement strand
TCCGCCTACGCCGACCTGGCGTTGCACGGTAGCGGACTCACATCCCTCCAATATCGCGAAACCAAAGGTGCGACCACCCACGAGATCCAGGCGAATACCTCAGCTCCGAAGAAATTGCGCCTCGAGAAACGCGGGCGGTACGTTTATATGGAACTCGCCGGCGACGGAGAAGCGCTCCAGATGGCGGGAGGCTCAACGCGTGTCCCGATGGAAGGATCTTTCTACGTGGGGATCGGTGTCTGTTCCCATGACAAGGAGGTAGTAGAGAAAGCCGTCTTCTCCCATGTCGAGGTTGCGGAGCCGCAGAAATCAGCGGGAGAACCGAAACTTTACAGCACGCTCGAGACGGTAGACATTGCATCCACGGACCGCCACGTGGTTTATGTCGCGCCGGAACGCTTCGAGGCTCCCAACTGGACATCCGACGGGGCAGCGCTGGTGTTCAATCGCAACGGTCGCATCGAAAGGATCCCGGTGGACGGAGGCAAGCCGGAGATCATCGATACCGGCTTCGCTACGCGCTGCAATAACGATCATGGCATCTCGCCCGACGCGAAATGGCTTGCGATCAGTGATCAGTCGCAGGAAGACGATCGTTCTAACGTTTACATTGTGCCGATTGGCGGTGGCGCGCCCCGACGCATTACACAGAAGTCTCCATCGTACTGGCATGGGTGGTCACCCGATGGCAAGACTCTGGCCTTCGTAGGGGAACGCGGCGGCGAATTTGATATCTACACGATTCCCGCCGCTGGTGGTGAAGAGACTCGCCTCACCACCGCCAAGGGTCTGGATGATGGGCCGGAATATTCTCCCGAGGGCAGCTATATCTACTTCAACTCCGTGCGCACCGGACGCATGCAGATTTGGCGCATGAAGCCGGATGGCAGCGGGCAGGTGCAGATCACGTCAGACGACTTCAATAACTGGTTTCCGCACATCTCGCCCGATGGCCAATGGATGGTGTTTCTGACCTATGACAAAAGCGTAACGGGCCATCCTGAAAACCAGGACGTGATGCTACGTCTCATGTCTCTCGGCGATAAGAAAGTCACTGTGCTCGCCAATTTGTTCGGAGGGCAAGGCACGATCAACGTTCCCTCCTGGTCGCCGGATAGTAAGCGGTTAGCTTTTGTCAGTTTTCAATGGAAGCCTTGAGCTGGCCTCTTTCTCGAGCCGTTCGGTAAGGGGTTTTTGCCTTCTTAGGTTCGCGCTACAGGGCGAGCTTTCTGCTGCACACTCTCGAGGGCCGAGGCGGCCGGTTGGGAAGGCGATCGGTCAGTGGATTGTCGAATCACAAGCTTGGGTACCATCAGTACTCTCTTGACCCGCGATTTTCCCTTCGCATCAATCTGCTCCATCAGAAGTTCAGCGGCCTGTTTGCCGATTTGTGTGGTTCCCTGATCGACGGTGGTCAGGGGGATCGCCAACACATCCGAGTAATGGACGTTGCCCGCGCCCACCACGGCAATATCCCGGGGAATGTCCAATCCAGCTTCAACGATCGCCTTCATAGCGCCGATCGCAACCGGATCGTTGTAGCAAAAGACTCCGTCCGGAATGGGATCCAACTGGAGCAATTTTCGCATGGCGCTGTAACCGCTCGTATCCACATAACGGGCTCCGACGACATAGTTTGAGGATGCGGTAAGCCCGTGCTTCTTGAGCGCCTGGCGGTAACCAGTGAGACGAGCGGCGGCGATTCCAATACCGGGCCCGCGCAAATGCGCGATGCGACGGCATCCCTTTGCGATGAGATGGTTGGTGGCGAGTTTTCCGATGGCCACGTTGTCCACACCCACAAAGCTCGCTTGTACACCCGCAATCGGACGATCAATCAAAACCAAAGGCACTTTTCGCTTTTGAATTCCTTCGAACAAGTCAGGCCGGGACTGGGCTGATGCGGCGATCAACCCGTCCACCTGCCGCGCCATCAGGGCGTCGGCTTCATTCCTCTCCAACTCGGGATCCTCTTCGAAGTAAGAAATGATGACGTGGTAGCCCTGCGCGCGAACTGTCTCAGCGATCGCTTTTGCCACCTCCGCGAAGAAGGGATGGGTGAAATCGGGAAGCAGGAGCCCGATCGTGAAGGTCTTGCGAGTGACAAGACTGCGCGCAATCCAGTTCGTCTGATAATTCAGCTCTTTGGCGCGCTGGAGCACGCGTTTCCGGGTGGCAGCACTGATATTGCCCTGGTTGCGCAGTACCTTGGAGACCGTAACGACCGAAACATTCAGACCCTTGGCGATGTCCTGCATCGTGACGGGCATAGGCGCAGAGCATACCACAGGAAATCTGTGCTCATGACGAGAGCGATTAGCGCTTACCCTACTTGTCCCTAAAGGTTATCGATTTTCTACGCTAGGTTAGCGCTAACTTTTTTGCTTGACAACCGAACCGGTCCTGCATCAGACTTCCCGCCGATTAATCCGTACCTCGGTCTGCAAAATCGATTTTTCGTACGGGACGTTTCCAGGGGTGGGCGCTACACAGCGTCCTCGGATGGGTGGGGTGGTCTAGAACATCCTTAGATTTTGTTCCGGCAGAAGAGAACTTCCCGGGCACTCTCTCTAAGGGCGGAGGCATAAGCATGCGCAGGAACTCGTGGTGGCTGATGTTTGACCGTGTTTCTCAAACTGCGGAGCGCTCGCACTGGTTGGTCTCGAAAGTTGGAGTCTTGGGCCTGTCGACGATGTTGCTGTTCGCGATCCAAGCACTGGCGCAGAACAGTGGGACCATCCAAGGCACAGTAACGGATGCCCAGGGCGCGATGATCCCGGGAGCTACAGTAATCGCGATTGACCAGGCGAAGGCAACCGTAGCCCGGCAAGTCACAAGCGGGGCCGAGGGTCTGTTTGTGCTGCAACCCTTGCAGCCCGGGACCTACACCATCCGTGTACAGGCAAAGGGAATGAAGAGCCTGGAGCGCCGCGAGATCGTACTTGACAACCGGCAGGTGCTGGGCCTTGGCGAATTGCGACTTGAAGTTGGTGCGACCACCGAGAACGTCACGGTCGAGGCCGTGACGCCGCTAGTGGAAACGGCAACCTCAGACCGCTCTGCAGTCATCGACTCACGCCAAGTCACAGAAATCAGCATGAATGGACGTGACTTCCAATCGCTGGTTCGGACCCTTCCGGGCGTAACTTCCAACGACGCCTCCGACTTTCGCCTGGCGTTCAACAACACGGACTCGTTCCACATCAACGGAATGCGCGGGAGCGACAACAATTTCTTTCTGGATGGCGCCGTCAACACCGACGTCGGCGCCAACGACGGACAGTTCACGCAGTTGAGCATGGACGCGGTCGGCGAGTTCAAGGTGCAGACCAGCAATTTCTCGGCGGAATATGGCCGGAACCCCGGAGTGCTTCTGGCGGCTAACACGAAAAGTGGCGGCCGGCAGTTCCATGGGACGCTGTACGAGTTCAATCGCGAAGATGGCTTCGACGCGAATTATTTTTTCAACAGGGTCAATTCCAACGGCAGCCTCAAGCCGACACCAGTGCCGAATTCCAAACTGCGCTTCAACCAGTATGGGTTCAACATAGGTGGACCAATCCCCTTTCCGCATGCGAAGGATAAGTTGTTTTTCTTCTTCAATTTTGAAGGGACGCGAGCTTTGAGACCGAACGGAGGTCAAACTTACAATCTGCCCGATCCCAAGTGGCTCGGCATCGGCACACCCAATGGGGATGCAGATTTCTCTTCGGCGCTCAAGACCGGTGATATGTGTGCCCATGGATTCGCGGATGGTGGAACTTGCGCCGCCGGCACAGGCCCCATCGGCTTCAAGCAAGGTCAGATCTTTCAGCCGGGCACAATCCAGTACAACGCCCAGCAGGAGATCATCAACGGCACACCATTCGCCGCCAACGTTATTCCCAAGGCGCAGTTCGGCGGCCAGTATGCAGGCTTCCTGAATGTGATCCAACCGTTTTACAAAACAGGATTTTTCGGCGCACCCGGCTCTCAGGGAGCCAACGGCGACTTTGCATCTGTCACGGTGCCGTTTCAGGATACCTACACCTTCGACAAGCATCAGGAGGTGGCGCGCATTGACTTCAACATCAATCCGAAGACCAATTTCTTCTTCCGATGGGTGGATGACTCCCAGAAAGAGGCCCAGGACTTCGGCATCTTCAGCTGGGGAACGTTCCCCGCCCTCCCCCAGTATCGCAAGAAGCCCGGGTCCAGCTGGTCGTGGAACCTGGTCAACGTGATTTCTCCGACGATCACCAATGAGTTCATCTTCAGCTACAACCACCTTACCCAGGTGGTAGACGTCAACACCTCCCCCGCGAACTACGACAAGACCCAGCTAGGATTCACCTATACCGACATTTTCCCGGGGGCGAATCTTCGCAACGTGGAGCCGGGCATCATCGCGGACTACGGCAACCTGGTTCACCAGTCGTTTCCTCCTGAATGGACCAGTGAAGCCCGGATGTTTACCTGGACCGACAACCTGACTAAGGTAGCGGGGCCGCATACGTTCAAGGCCGGTGCATTTTTCGATTACAACCAGGCCGGGCAGCAACCTGCGTGGCAGGAGACTCCCGTTTTCGATTTCGTGGATGGAGGGTCCAGCTTCGCGGCCAACTCCAACAGTGGCGTCGCAAACCTGGTGCTGGGCAACTACTACAGCGTAACTCAATCAAACGGTGTCTTCTTCGGCGGGTTCCGCTTCCACCAGTTGGAGTTGTACGGGCAGGACAGCTGGAAAGTAAATCGGAAGCTGACCCTCGACTATGGGCTGCGTTGGGCCTACCTCGGTCCGACATACACAGTGAAACCGTTTTTCGAAAGTTACTTCGACCCGAACAGGTATGATCCTGCCCAGGCCGTCACCGTTGACACACGCGGCACGGACGTCCTGAATAACATTTTTAATGGCGCTATCTGCACAGCGACCATGGTCAATCCATGCCCTGGCGTCACCAGCTTTGGCGATCCATACAACGGGATGGTGCGTGAGGGACAGGGGATTCCACCGGGATTCGTCCAGCATCGCCACAACAACTTCGGACCCCGTTTTGGTTTTGCCTGGGATCCCACCGGTAGCGGCAAGATGGCGATTCGCGGCGGTGCAGGCGTTTTCTATGAGCGGGTACGCCAGAACGTAAATAGCTTCGACGGTCTTGGCAACCCTCCCTTGGCATATCAGCCGACGTTCTACAACGGCACAGCTGATCTGCTGTCACCCTCACTTGCCTCTCAGGGCGCACTGCTTCCTGTGAGCGTCCGGACGCCAGACAAGGGTGGGCAGATTCCGACCACGTACTCGTGGAGCATCGGCGTTCAGCGCGAACTGCCCTGGCAACTTGGGCTGGACGTGGCCTACGTCGGAAACCAGGCACGTCATCTACAGTACATCGTCGACCTCAACCAGTTCCCGGTGGGAACTACCACGGGCGGAGTGGCGGCTCCTCCCAACAATACGTGGCTCTCAGTAGCCAACTATCGAGGCTACACGCAACTTAACCAAACCATCTACGGCGCCAACAGCAGTTACAACGCGCTGCAGACTCGACTCAGCCGGAGGTTTGGTCGCCGCCTCACGATGAGCGCCGACTACACCTATGCGAAGACCCGTGACCTCAGCGACACGGACGACACATTCTCTTCAGTGCGTGACCGCTTCAACGCCAAGCTGGACTACGGACCGGCCGGGTGGGATCGTCCACACGTGTTCAACATCAACTATGTTTACGATTTTCCGGATTTCAAGGGCAGCAATGCCTTCATGAAGTGGGTAGCCGGGGGATGGGAAGTATCTGGCATCACCCGCTTCTGGAGCGGCACGCCGTTTAGCTTGACCTGCGGTGGAACCTCTGGGGCCACTGGCGGCAACACCGGCAGCGCAGCCAATCCATTCTGCGACTACCTGGCTGGCGCGAAGTATGCGTCGGGACAAAAAGACCCGACCACGGGAACCCTATTACAGTGGATCAACCCCTACGCATTCGCTCAGCCGGCCCAGGGCACCATTGGCAACACGACTCGTAACGAGTTCCGCGGGCCGGGCTACAACAACTGGAACATGTCACTGTTCAAGAACCTGCAGTTTAGTGAGCGAGTGCGACTGCAGTTACGCCTAGAGACGTTCAATACCTTCAATCACGTCCAGTTCGGTGGCGACAATGGCGGCAGTAACATCTTTGACGGCGTACTCCGGAGTATCTCCAGCCCCAGCGCCGGAAAAGCACCGGATGCCACCAATGTGGGCTCGTCGGGCAAACTAGTCAGTACCCGCGACCCGCGGCAAGTACAACTCGGGCTCAAGCTTTACTTCTAAGTCGACCCTACTATTTCGCCCTTGAGGCCGCGCTTCCCACCGAGCGCGGCCTTCTTTTCGGATGCTAAACTGGCTGTCGGAATTCTCCATGAAGTGCTTGGCGATTGCATTCTGGGCCTTGGGCATGTTGCTGCAGTCCACGAGCGGCGGCACCAAGACGCAAGCGATCTTCGAGCATGCTTCCCAGGCACTTCAGGCGGGCGACTATGCCTCAGCAGAAGACGGCTTCCGCAAGGTTCTTGTCGCCGAGCCGGGCAATGTAAGCGCTCTCGGAAATCTTGGGGTGGTGTATTCGCGCACCAACCGCTATGCCCACGCGATCGATGTGTACAAGCAGGCATTGCGCGTTGCGCCGCAGGACCGTGGGATACTTTTGAACCTTGGGCTCGTTTATCTGAAACAGGACAACTACACAGGTGCGTTACCCTATTTTCAGCGCCTACACGTTCGTGATCCCGGGAATCTGCAAGCGACGAACCTTCTGGCCACATGCCTTGTATATGGAGGAAAGCCAAGCGCAGCGCTGGAGTTGCTGAAGCCTCTGCTAGACAAGAAGCCCGACCCTGCCACCCTCTACTTATTGGGAGTCGCCTATTCGAGAACGGGTCAGGTTGAGGCGGGTGAACAAGTGTTCGCTAAGCTTTTCAGTGATGCGAGCACCAAGGCCCAGGTAAATTTCTTGCTGGGCCAAGCTTACTATGATTCCGTGCGCTTTGCGGAAGCAGAACAGGCGTACAAGGATGCGCTCGCAGCCGACCCGGCGTTCCCAGGTTCACACCGTGAACTGGCGAAAGTGTACATCAGTCTCAGGCGACAGACTGAGGCTCAGAAAGAGCTGGACTTGGCCTTGCACCAGGATCCGCAGGACGCCAGCGCCGTTTATTTTCTGGGTGCGCTACTGGTGCAGACCGAGCGCTATCCGGAGGCTCTTCCATATTTGGAACGCGCCTACAAATTGACCCCTGACTCCTGGGCGTCTGCCTTCTACCTGGGCAAGGCGAAGCTGAAGATGAAGGATGCGACCGGAGCAATCGCTCTTCTCCAGCAGGCTGCCGATCTCAATCCGGATGAGCCCTCGATCTATTATCTGCTTGCGACCGCTCTGAAGACGGCAGGGCGCGCGGAGGAAGCCAAACAAGCTTTGCATCGGGTGACGGAACTACATAGCAACGCGTTGGACGTCGAAAAGCGGGCGCTGCGCGATGCGCATGTGGTTGGTGCTCGATGATGTTGAGGCGCGGATTCCGTGTCGCCAGCCTACTTGTTGTGTTCTCTCTAAACACGCCACGGCAACTCTGCGCTCAAGGCGTCGCCCAAGGATCTGCAGCGCCGCCACCCGGCGCCAAAGCCATCAAGTGCCAGGGACGTCCCATACCTCAACTCGAGGACATCACCGAGAAAACCGACATTCGTTTCAGCCATACATCGGCACCAGGAAATCGTTACATCGCCGAATCTATGAGCGGCGGAGTCCTCTTGCTTGACTATGACCGCGATGGCTGGCTTGACATCTATTTCACGAACGCGCCCTCCGTTGATATGGCGAATAAAGGCGAGAAGAGCCGAAGCGCTCTCTACCACAACAATCACGACGGGACTTTCACCGACGTGACCGACAAAGCCGGAGTCGGGACTCCAGGCTTTGCCATGGGTGGCGCGGTCGGCGACTATAACAATGACGGCTGGCCCGACATCTACGTCACCTGCCTGCACGGAAATGTTCTCTATCGCAACAACGGCGACGGTACCTTCACGAATGTGACTGCCAAGGCTGGCGTGGCAGACGGTCGCTGGTCCACGGGAGCCGCCTTCGGCGACTACGACGGAGACGGCTTGCTCGATTTGATGGTCGCGAACTACACCGAATTCGACATCACTCATCCCCCCGTATTCGGTAGCGGCTTTACCTGCAAATTCATGGGTGTCGATGTCCAGTGCGGTCCCCGCGGGCTCAAGGGTGCGGGTGATTCGCTGTTTCACAACAACGGCGACGGTACGTTTGCCGACGTCTCCAAGAAAGCAGGAGTGGACGACGCAAGCGGGTACTACGGCTTGACCGTGCTTTGGGCGGACTTTAATAACACAGGCCGGCCCGACATCTACGTAGCCAACGATTCCATGGCGAATTTTCTGTATCGCAACGAAGGCAACGGAAGATTCACCGAGATCGGCCTCGAGTCAGGGACGGCCCTGAGCGAAGACGGTCACGAACAGGCGTCGATGGGCGTGGCGATTGGAGATTACCTGCACACCGGGCGGCCTTCCTTGTTCGTTTCGGATTTCTCGCTCGACTACACCGCTTTGTATCGGAATGATGGCAAGTGGGATTTTCAGGATGTGTCGTATCAGTCAGGCGTCGGCTTGCCATCTGTCCCCTGGGTAAAGTGGGGAGACGCCTTCGTGGACTTCGACAATGACGGCTGGCTCGACCTCATCACAGTCAACGGCCACGTGTACCCCCAGGTCGATTCCCTTCCGTCGGCCGGCGGTTATCGCCAGCCGAAACTCGTGCACTACAACCAAAAGGATGGGACTTTTTGCGATGCCAGCGATCAGTCAGGTTCGGCCGTGATGGAGAAGCGCGTTTCGCGTGGCTTAGCGGTAGGCGACCTCTTCAATGACGGAAAAATGGATGTTGTGGTCGGAGATCTGGTGGGCGCTCCGATGATCCTAAGAAATTCCGGAGTGGAAAACCGGCATTGGGTCAGCTTTGAACTGGCCGGCAGCAAGAGTAACCGGCTCGCGATCGGCGCCCGGCTGAAGATTGTTGCCGGTGGCATGACGCAGACGGAGGAAATTCACAGCGGCGGGAGCTATCTATCGCAGCATGACCTGCGCGTTCATTTCGGACTGGGGAACGCTACTAAGATTGATAGTTTGGAGATCCGCTGGCCTTCCGGGGGAACTGAAATTCTCAAGGACTTGGCCGCCGACAAGTACTATGCAGTTCTCGAGGGAAAAGGCGTTGTGACCTTTGACGAGATCCGCCCTTCGCCGTCGAAGGCCGCACCACACCCGTAGCGTGGCCCTGCAAAACACTTGCCGGAATCACGCCTCAGGCCCTCACAGCATTGCCCGATGGCTGGAGGCTCGACGCGAAACCGTGCTCTGCTCTTTGGAAACCTAGGCCCCGAGTTGCACACGCGAACAGAGCGCCGCTCCGCCCGCAACCCCGGCGTCCTCACCGTAGCAGGCGGGCAACACAGGAATTTCGCCGCAACGAGAATTCACGCAAAAGCGCGAGAGACCGGCCTGCATGTCGGGAAAGAATGGCTTCAGCATAGACGCCACACCGCCACCAATCACAACGATATCGGGCTCCAGCAAGTCCACAACATTGCCCAACCATACCGACAAAAGCTCAATCGTCTCCAGCAGTATTGAGCGCGCCGCGGCGTCGCCCAGCAAGTTAGCTTGACCTACCATCTCGCTGGTGATGGCTTCGGGACAGCCATTCGCCAGGTCCCAGATCGTAGACGCGTGCGAGGTTTCTTGGGCCAGTTTGGCGCGCGCACGGCAGGCAATGGCGGGACCCGAAGCCAGGATTTCGATACATCCCCGTTTGCCGCACCCGCACGCTGGTCCTCGGTAGTCGATGCTCATGTGCCCGCCTTCGCCAGCAGCGCCGGTGCGCCCATGATAGATCTGCCCATCAAACACCATCCCGGCGCCGATGCCGGTGCCAATGGTGGCGTAGAACACATTTCGATATCCGTAGCCCGCGCCCCAGCGTGCTTCCGCGAGAGCCGCCGCATTGCCGTCATTGTCCACGCTCACCGGCAATTCATAGATCCGTGCCGTCTCGGTAGCCAATGGATAGTTTCGCCAACATGGCAAGTTTGGTGGATTAATCACGACTCCCGTCTTGGGATCGAGCGGCCCAGGGGAACAAATTCCAATGCCATGAATTGTGTTTCGGATGTCCGAATGGCTGTTCAATTGATTGTCAATCACCGAGGTTACGGCTGCCAATCCTTCCGCCGGCAGTCCGCCGGCGGCCATTGCAGCGCGAACCTGTGACAGAATTCGACCGTCACGATCGACCACGCCCGCAGCCACCTTCGAGCCTCCTACATCGACGCCGATCACCAATCCGTCGCGATGTACAGCTCCAGCCATGCCCGGCTGCCTGGTGAAGATGCTCGGGGGTAAGTCTCTATCCGAAGACAAGCGATCCAGGTCCTTGCGAGACGAAGTTGAGAATTCGGAAGAACCGACTTAACATCAGGGCGACCAGCCTCGTGCTGGCGGGTGAACTGGGCGCGACAACTACCCCGGCGGGAACGTTAACGATCGGCATGGAACCTAAGTACCGGCACGCCATCTAGGGCTTGGGGGAAGCCTAAGGCGACGTGGGCGATCACATAATACCATTGGCGCATATGGAGAGTAATCGATTATCTTCCTAGAAATAGCGGCACTTTACTGTTGACAAGCATTTCATCCCTCCGGCAGACTGCGCGCGGTTCGTTTCTAATGGCAATTGTGTGCCGGAGGCCTCCTGATCCACCAGCCATTCTCTGATGTTTCGCTCTAAGGCCACAATTCTCAATCCGACATCCTTCAAAGGTACCTAATGAATAAGGCACTGATTTCAGCGTTTGCCATCGGTCTATTGTCTGCTTGGCTCCCCGCGCTCTTCGCACAGGAGAGTTCGGGAGTCCTAGTGTTTCGAGAAGAGGGATTCCCTGTCGCCGACTCCGCAAGCCCTTCCCCGGCGCAACTGGAGCCGTTGTTTCCAGCGGCGCGGCTTGCATCCGCCCAGGAATTGCCGGGACTGCTCGACGCGGCGTCCACCAAGCTTTTTGTATTGCCCTACGGGTCTGCATTTCCCGAAGAGGCATGGCCAAACATTTATCAGTACATGAAGAGAGGCGGCAACCTCCTGGTCTTGGGCGGCCGACCGTTCACACGAGCGGCGTATCACGATACTTCGGGATGGCATCTTCGGGACCACAGCGTGCGTTTCACACGGCCGTTGATGATCGACCAATATCAGAACACGGCCGGTTCGGACGGGCTGGAATTTCAGGAAAATCCGGACTTGCCCGTTCATATACCCCGATTTACCTGGAAGCAAGCTTTTAGCCCGGTGATTCGCTTGAGCGCGGTTGACCTGTACCACCGCGGCGGCGCGACCGGATCGATTGACTCCCGAGTGGACACGATTGCCTGGGGCGTCAAAGCTGGCCGCAAGCTGGCAGCTCCCGTGATCGAGGTCGACCACCTGCGAAATGGATTTGACGATGGCCGGTGGATTTTCGTGAATGCCCAATTGGCTGGCGATTTCTACAGCCGCGCCGAGGCTACACCGATCGTGCGCGCTTTGGTGGAGCGCTCCCTGCGCGGCAGCGAAGAGTTCTTGGTCCGCCCCGTGCTACCGCTTTACTTGCCGAGAGAACCGATCCAACTGAACGTCGTTTGGCACTCGGCTGAACCACCCACCGCAGCGACGACTGTGAAGATCAGCGTATTCCCCGAAGCAGAGCCCTCGCAACGTTCGGAAACGACCGTCGCTCCGTCCAGTACTGAACCCATTGTGTTGCCCGCGCCCAGTGGCAAAGGGCTATTCATTGTTGAGGCGCATTTACTGGAGGGCGACAAGGTCCGAGCCGTGTATCACTCCGGTTTCTGGATTCGTGACGAAGCTTACTTGCGCTCGGGACCGCGTCTCACAGTGAACAAGGATTATTTCGAACTCGACGGTCATCCTCTCGCCGTCGTGGGAACCACCTACATGTCGGGCGAGGCGCAGCGCCTGTACTTCGAGTATCCCAACGTGTACGTGTGGAACCAGGAACTTGGCCAGATTCACGGCGCTGGACTGAACATGATCCGCACGGGCTGGTGGACGGGATGGGACAAGTTCTGTAACGAGAACGGCGAACCTTACGACCGGACGCTACGCACGCTCGAAGCCTACCTGATGACTGCTCGCAAGTACGGGCTGCCGGTGCAGTTCAACTTCTTCGCATTCCTGCCCGAAGTACTCGGAGGGGTGAATCCCTATCTCGATCCGCAAGCCGAACGGCGGCAGCGGACGCTGATTTCGTTGGTGGTTGCGCGTTTTCACGACGTGCCGTTCCTGGCGTGGGATTTCATCAACGAGCCGAGCATCTCGCAACATTTATGGACCATGCGTCCCAACGGCGATCCGATTGAGTTGGCGAGTTGGAACGCTTGGTTGGCCAAACGTTACCCCGATCGAGCAGCATTAGCGGCCGCATGGAATCTGCCGGTTCCTGCAGGGCAAGGGACCATTCCCCTTCCCGATGACATTGAATTCACCCTCCGGAGTGCGTACATCGGCCGCAATTCCCTCAAAGTCTACGACTTCTTTCTCTTCGCACAGGAGGTCTTTGCGAATTGGGTGCACACGATGCGGGATGCGGTGCGCGCCACCGGTTCGCAACAACTCGTAACGGTCGGCCAGGACGAAGGCGGAATTCAGGATCGTCTTTCACCCGCATACTGGGGTGCGAACGTGGACTTCACGACCAACCATTCCTGGTGGCAGAACGATTATGTTTTGTGGGATTCGTTGCTCGCGAAGCAACCGGGGCAGGCCATGTTGATCCAGGAGACCGGTTTGCAACGGGAACTCAACCTTGATGAAGGCGCACGCCGCGATCCCGAGAGCGAGGCATCCCTTCTGGAACGCAAGGTCGCGACGGCCTTCGTCCAGGGCGCGGGTGCGATCGAATGGCTGTGGAACACCAACTCCTACATGACCGAAAGCAATGAAACTCCAATAGGCCTGATTCGTCCGGACGGGACAGAGAAGCCAGAAGCGGATGTCATGCGTGCTTTTGCGGCAACGGCGAAGTCGATAGGCGAGCATCTGCGGGAACCAGAACGGCCCGCGATCGCCGTGGTGACGTCGCAAGCGGCGCAGTTCTCCGTTCTCGGAGATATCCAATTGGAGGCGCAGCGCAAGGCGGTCCGAGCACTCGCATACACCGACCATCTGACCCTGTACGCCGTCGCCGAGAATCAGCTTGCCAGACTCGGTTCACCGAAACTGGTCATCTTGCCATCGCCCCAAGCACTCACGGAGGCCGCCTGGAAAACGCTCTTGAAGTATGCCGATGACGGCGGGAACTTGCTGGTAACGGGACCTGTGGATCGCAATGAGCACTGGCAGGGGGTTCCGCGCGCCTCAGAACTGAAACTGGACGGCGAAGCGGAACCGCTGATGTTTCACGATGCCACTCTCGCGCTGGGCGGGCGTACGATTGCGCTCTCGTTTGATCAACAGAAACAGAACTTAGTGGATTCGCTCCGGTTCAGAGACGGCTCCTCGCTCAAAGAGATTCCGCACGGCAAGGGACGAATCTTCTGGGCCGCGTACCCTGTGGAGTTGGCGGAGGGAGCGGACACCGCTGCCGGCTTGTACAGCTATGTGGCAGCTCGTGTTGGCATCGCGCCGATGTTTGACTCGCAATTGCCCCTCCCGGCGGGAATCATGGTATTTCCTACCGTCTTGCAGGATTCAGTCCTATACGTCCTGACTTCCGAAAGAGCAGATGACACAAAAATCGACTTGCGCGACAAACTGACCGGAGCACGCGTGACCCTGCAACTTCCCGCGCAGCACGCGGCGCTCGCTTTGATCGGAAAACAAACGAAGAATGTAATTATGAAGTACGGGTTCTAGTCGGGACGGCTGCTGGGCAGTACTTCATTGAGAGTTTTTGCTATAGTCGCGTGATTCCATCAGTTGCTTCCGAGTACCCCGTAGCTCGGGACCATTCGTTTTGCCCATCAGCAATGACCAAAACGCCGCTTCCAACTCGGCGAGCCAAAATCTCATCCAAAAAGCTGGAGTCACAAGCCCATGAACGAGCGACAAACGTGTGGAAAGGGACTGGCTGATCGGTCCGCGTTTCCGGCCAAGCTCGGCGAGTTGATCGTTGCCATGATCGAGAATCTCGAGGCACACCAGGAGACTCTGGACGTAAGGACGAACATGGTAGCTGGGGGCTCCGCGCCTACGTGAAACTGGCGCAGGAATTTCGGTGTGTCGCCCACCCCTGCAGGCGACCGCCGCGATGGCGAGATGCGATCCAGCGAAGATGTCAGCTCCCAGGGTGGTCGATGCGTTCACGAAATTCGTGAGCCTTGAAAACGACCTGCTCGCGCTGCTGGGCCAGTCGATTGAAAGGGCTCAAACGATCTTAGCCACGATGACTGGTCGAGCCGCGTAGAGGGCTTCAATCAGCGCGTGACGCGAGAAGATTACGCTTTGGAGCAAGCATCACGGATGCGATGAAAACTCTAATCGTATGCATTCCAGAGTCACACCACCTAGTGTGACTTCCAGCAAGGAGAACTCGTGGCAAACCCATTTGTTCATGTGGAACTGAACACTCCCGATCCGCAGAAAGCAAAAACGTTCTATTCGAAACTATTTCAGTGGCAACTGGAAGACATGCCAAACCCTGCCGTAGCCGATGGATCCTACACCTTGATCAAGGTGGGAGAAGGCACCGGAGGTGGGATCATGAAGCAGGTTCCGGGCGGACCCTCGGGATGGCTCGCTTACGTTCAAGTGGATGACATTCACGCCGCCCCTCAGAAAGCGAGGTCGTTAGGCGCCGAGAT
>Ga0137358_10000938_pt1 | contig 14907 bp, 20 predicted proteins | sample Mad1_20_16metaG_FD_105551 | JGI IMG/M metagenome (GOLD analysis project Ga0137358, IMG submission 105551) | Vadose zone soil microbial communities from Angelo Coast Range Reserve, California, USA - Mad1_20_16 metaG | ecosystem: Environmental > Terrestrial > Soil > Vadose zone | place: USA... | reverse complement strand
GGCGGGGGAGGCGGGGGAGGCGGAGGGGAGAGCGGCTGAGGTGAGAGCGGCCGAGAAGACTGCGGTAAAGAAGCACCGGATGAAGTCTCCCCAGATAAGGTAACTGAAACTACTACATGTTCGCTGTTGGGTGGTCGAGGTGGGGGTGGGGGAGGGGCAACCTGCGCTTTGAAGTCCTTCTCAGTGATGAACTTCGGTTTAGCAGCCAACTGAGTTTTCAAGTCAGTTATTTCTGTCCTTAGCGCAGCTAGTTCCTTCTCCTTCTGAACCATTTTTTCGATTGCCCTGGACGCGAGCAGGCTAGCGTCGACATCAACCACGGATTCTTTCAACTCGTCGCGGGACCGGAACCGAGAATACACAGACTCAAGTGCCCGCTTCAAGTAGAGTAGTTCTTTATCTCTCTGTGCGATGGTAATTTCTAGATCCGTTGCCTTTGAAAACGCTAGATAATGAATAAGGGAGACTCTAGAGCCATTGCGAAACTGACCTGAGTCTTGAGGTTGGCGATTTCATCCATGACGCTAGTCCACTTGGTTTTCTCTCGTTCACGCTTAGCTCGTTCGTCCTGTTTCGTTGAGTTGAGGAAGGTAAGCAAAATCATGCGGCGAAAGCTTACATTTTCACGGATCTCAACAGGATTCGAGGACTTCAAGTGGTCAAGCTCGGATTGTAATCGTAAGACATGCTTCTCCTTCTGAACCAAACGCTGCACCAAACCATGGAGATTCTATCGAAACGACGTAAGAAGAAAAAAAAAGGTGGTAAGGAGTCCACATACGTCGGACCCGCCCTTGTTACCCGATAACCTGGAGTTGGGAGTTAGCGCCCTCAGAGTATCGAACTCTGCTGTCCGTTGATCGAGAAGCACTCGTAGTTGTTCGCGCTTGGGAAACCGTCACATAAATCGGATATCTGAGTCGGAATTAAAACGCACGTCAGCCGTCAAGTGCTCAATTTGTCCTCGTAAGGTTTCTATTTCATCGCGGAGGGTTATGCTTGCACGATCTCCTGCATCACCAACTTCAACGGAGCTGCCAGTGATGTCTTGCACAGACTCCGTGAACTTCTTCAGGAATGTTGACCAGTTCCCCTGTCTGGTTGATGTGAGTTGTAGCCATGGACTGAAGAGTGACGCCGCACAAATCGTCGATGGAACCAGCTTGTTCGACAAAAGTTGCGATAATGGAGCATAAATTTGTTCTTAAAGGGCTAGAAGGTACGGTCATCAAATATTTCACAATTTCTTTCAAGAGCCACACCTTTCATCCACTCGCTCGAAAAGAGATATCAATACCCTAATAATCCCGACAACTTTGCGATAATCTTCCGTGGGAGCTCTCGTCAGAGTGACCAATTTTTCAAAAATTGATGTAATCTCGGAACTATTTTGCACCTCGTCTGTATGAAAAAGACGGGATGCACGTTCCCGCATGTCCTCTTCATCTTCAAACTTCTCTTCTGTGTAAACGTCCAGTTGCGTTATTATTCCTTCAGGTGGCCTTATGTAGCGCAAGGTCTGGCGTACAGTAAGGGAGCAGTAAAGTTGTGATAAACACTTAGCACTCACAACTATGGCCTCGTTTAACCCCCGTCTGCTGAATTCTTCACGAAGTAAAATTCGCTCTTCCAATGACTCAGGGCCATTCGTCAGGGCATTGATTAGAACCATAGATGATGTACGAGCATCCCAAGCACCATCGTCCTCTGAAGGACGAGCACCACTCCCCGTAAAATCGTTTGGATCAGCCTCAGGAAGCTGCAGAGATGATATTAGTTCCTCGAACCGAAACGATTCCTCGAATACAATTCGGTAATCTGACATCGCCGCCATGACCATCTTGTGGCCTTCGGGGATGGCTAGGATGCATATAGCGGCCAGAAGATCGGACACCAAGGTTCGTAGTTTATATGAGGAGTGGTGTAGAGAATAAGCGATATGCGTGATTACGGTAGATGAGGCAACGACCGCATTGAATCCAGGCTGTTGCGGGTCGCGTTTAACATAAATGACCAAAGGATGCTTATAACTAGCTCACCTCTGTGTTGGACAAAACCCTGAGGATCTTAATGATTTCCAAGAGCACGGCGCCTTCAATATCGGAGAGGTTCTTCCTCTTTCCTGCCCTTCCAACGAGGCCAGCTAGTATGGCACTGAGCGCATCTAGCCCCGCCTCTGTCCCAACAAATTCTTTCACCCAGAACACACGAGCAGTGGACAGATGGACTCGCAACGAGATCAGGTTTTTCACTAATTTGGTGTCCAGAATCTTGCCTTTAATCCTATCTACGTACCACTTCGGAGTCTTGGCTTCTTTCGCGCTCTTACCCTGAGTCGCATTCTTCTCGCCACCAGAGGAAACCCACCAGCTCGACCAAAGCCCCCCCGTAGTCTGAGGCTGAAGGGGTTGTGGTTCTTCCGTTGCTTTCGCGCCATGTGCCTGCGCAGATGGCGAACTAGGGTCTGGCTTCTCACCTTTGCGGTTCGAGCCAGAAGTAGACAAGGGAGAAGCAGTACTCGCCGCACCCCATCCCGTGATCGACAATCGTCTCATAAGACCAGAATCCCCGGTAAGTTGAGGAACAAGACGGGGCAACAGATTACCCGCGCTGGAGGGACCATATGTGGCAGAAAATGGTGGCTGAGCTGCATGTGATGGGGGCTTTGCAGAGGCGACTCTGTACTGCTTGTGTTGCCCCAGAAGGTACAGTTTTCTGTCCGTAGGAAGTTGATGCATTGCTCGGCGTTGTGGCTCTTTCAACCCTAATTCATCCTATCTCGTGCCTCAACAAACGGCGTATCGCACCTTTAATTGCGCACATACCAACATCTGCTCGAAATCGCCCGTGTCCAAATCGGCTTCCGCAGCATCAACATGGTTTGTGTCAGAAACATCGTCTTCACTAGTTCGCTCCAAGAGTTTGGGCTCGCTGACATTCATCCGTTCAGGCGTAAAGTTTTTCGTTGCTCTGGTAGGGGATGTAGGTGTCGAAGGACGAAGCCAGTTCTCGAACACGCTAGAAAGCCGATTTTGGGAGAGAGATTGGCGCCAGTCAGCTGACTCGGACTTCACCTTCGACGGTGGAGTGATGTCTGACACTGCGCTCGCACGGGCTTGCTTGGCAGTTCCATCTCCACCTTCTTCCTCCGACATTTCTATATCTTGACTTAGCTCGGTCGAGGATTCAGATGGGCCGAGTGGCAGGGAAGATGTAGGGCGTGACCGTGAGCGTCGGTACCATTCGTCTGGGACCGAAAACCGGAAGGAATGCCTTGCCTTGGCGGATAAGGTCGGTGGGGGGTCAGAGGAATGGGACAAGTCATAAAAGACCGCGTCCTGAGGAAGTGTCACAGCTCCTTCAATAACCAGAGAACATGTCTAGGTTAATAGGATTGACAGGGCTACGTGCAACTCACTCTCGGCATCGCCCTCAGCCCAAACTTCTTCTAATACATAGCGCACAGCACCTCCACCGGGCACTGGTAGAGACCTAGAAAGTCCAAGGGTGTCCAGGATGGATTCGACAACATCTCTGACAGTGGTAGTCCTCGAAAAGAAGCACTTCCATGTGAAGCCGTCATGGATTTCTGGGATACGGAGAAACGAGACAGAGATGGACAGCGCAGGGTGCAAAGAGACGAGGCGCAAGACGGGTCCATGAAGATGAGATGTCAGCGCAAAAGCTGAGAAATGACGCTGAAGCGAAGGATCCGATGGAGCGGTTTGTATCAAGGGAGCAACCTTGGCTGTCTCTTCCAGAATGCCTGCAGTCGGATCTATAAATTTGGGTGTTCATAGAAAGATTCGAGACGTACGTACCATCTCCCAGAGATTCCAATTCATCTCCTTCCCATTGGCGTCCTGGTGACTCCTTCCTGATCAACTGAATAGCCCAACCGGAAAGTGGCAGGTCACCAAGAACGTCTGATTTGACTTCGTCGATAGCGCTCAGTGAATGTATTACATCACCGACGGTGCCATCGAGCTGTATTGAGGCAAAGTGAAGGGACCCAGACGGTAAAACGGTTGGCACAATGAGGATATCATCAAACATTGGACGTAAGCAAGAACGGTACAGACGGACATACAAGGCAAGAGAGAGTACATGACTAAGCAGACAGCAGCAGACAACCAACCTACACCTGTGAAGAGTCCGTATCCACGGCTGGGTGGACCATGTAGAACACGCGCATATCTCCACTCTGCGTACCGCTGCTCTCATCCATGGATGTCGGTAGCGAGTTTTGTACGTCACCTGTGATCTGGATGAGATAATTATCCTGTATGCCGAAATTGAGCTTCCTCGGTGGCAGACGTAACAACGGAGGCTCCTAACCTTGACGAGTTTCCTCAGCACTTTCGTGATAAGCTCCTTCTCGTACTCCAACTCATCGACGTCTTGAATCTCCTCTTCCTTCATTTCCAAGTACCAATCGATAAGTTCATCTCGATCGATCCCTCTGCCAGTCTCCCGCTCTACGGCCGCAAGATGCAGGACAATCAGACTCTGCAGAGTCATATACTTATCATGCGTGATAACCATCCTGCGTTTTGCAGACACATGCCCATTCCCTGTGTCGTGTTGGGGAGCTTTAGGAGTCATCGGACCCTGAGGCTCCGTGCTCATTGACCCGTCTGTTCCCGATGGCTCAGCGTACATTGGGTCCGTCATTTCCGTATCATCGCCACCAGACATTGTAACATCTTGGCTATCATCTTGGCTTGCTTTGGGTTGCATATCACCACGAGTTGTTTTCGCTTCTTCTTCATCATCAAAGTCAATGTCATCCTGCTCGACGTGGATGATGGATTGTCGCAGAAGACTATATGCTTCTCGCACAAAAGCAGGAGTTATCTACAAGGTAGTTAGCCCTTCCCTATCTGTAAAGAACAGAGGAACTTACCTCTGAGGTACAATTTGCTCGGGCAATTGCCTCGCTCAGACGGATCATGCTCTCAAGTTGACGAACTGTGATACGATAGGAATTTCGACCAGTGCCAGTTCCATCGTCTTGTCGTAGAATCCGGTATTTCTCGACTAAGAGGTTTGCTGCTTCGGGCGTGAGCTAAAGCCAGTCAAATTCAAATTCGTTGTCATGTATGTCACTCATGGGGTAAGCGAAACGAACCTTCGGGTTGAACGTCCTGGCATAGCGTATGTATCTTTGGAGAGCCTCAGTGCTGAATTCCGGGTGCAAAGCTTCATCTCGAAAACGATGCACATCCACGATATGTTTTGCTATGTTAAGGTCAACTTTCTCGTCGCATTCGTCCAGGACAATGAAAAATAGGTCGAATCGGCTCATGATCGGAGCCGTCATCGCAACGTTTCCTCGAAGCGTCTTTTTGCGATCATACCGGCCACCGATGGGGTTTGCAGCGGCAAGTATCGACGTACGTGCGTTGAGTGTGGCATGGATGCCCGCCTTGGCGATGGATATGGTCTGCTGTTCCATCGCCTCATGAATGGCAACTTGGTCCGAGATATCCATTTTGTCGAACTCGTCAATGGCGCAGATCCCATTGTCCGCTAGCATCAAGGCTCCAGCCTCGATGGTGAAGTCTCCCGTCTCTTCGTCTTTGACGACCGCGGCGGTCAGACCCGCTGCCGTGGAAGCCTTTCCAGATGTATAGACAGCACGGGGAAGAAAAGAACAGATATACCTATCCAAACCGGGTTAGGGTTCAGTCGCGTAAGAATTTTAAATGACCTACTTCAAGAATTGTGATTTTGACGTCGATGGATCGCCAACGATGCAGATGTTGATATCTCCACGAAGATGCATGCCTTCTGGAGTTTGCTTGTGCACACCCCCCATGAGTTGAAGCAGCAGACCCTTTTTCACGATCTCATGCCCATAGACGGTCGGCGCGATACTCTCGACCAGTCGAGAGTAAATATGATCGGACTCAATCATACGCTTCAGTTCCTCAAATTCCGCTTCGGTGAGGGACTTGGCAAAGGATAAACCATCCGCTTCTGCGTCTTCATCTTCACCCCTAATGTTCGTAGATCCCTACGGAATAATTAGCATTGAAGGGGTTCCGGATATCAGGAAAACTTTTTACCCTCCCGTCTGCATCATGGGCCATACAGGCCAAGAATGCCGTCTTGTACTGAAGGTCGCGGACGCCGAGACTTTTCAGACCAGAGACGCCACTCCCGCCGATGGAGTTCGCGCTGTTTGCGCCGTTCCGACTAGCCTCTCGCTGAAGCTCTGCGTTGTTCCCACCGGGTAGTCCAAGCTGGCTAACGTCGGGGACAACAATAAATGTGCCAGTAAAGACGCATTTATCGCCGGCTTTCGCGCGCTCGACTAGTTCAGAACGAAGAATGACGTCCAGAGACCGAGGCATGGAACCCGTCGGGATTTCCGATGGATTCTCTTGAATACGAACTTTTTGCCAGTCGGTGAACTTGGAAGTATCGATTTGGAGCTGCCACGCCGAACGATTGCCACAAGTGGGATTGGGGCATAAATTGGGCTGAGCATGAGAGAACGGTGGTTATTAAACGGACGAACTCAGAGTAAAGAGACGTTGAAGACAAACCTCTGTATATTTGAATTGCTGTTCAATTTCGTGCACGAGAGCGCCGCATACCTCGCATATGAAGCTGCCAAAGAGGAGCTCCGGTCTGACCTCGCTCGTACGCGTCACAGTTCCGCTGATGCTCATCAAAGTCCCAATCTTGTCCGTTTTGAGATCCCGGATTGCAGAAACTAGTGGCAGGTGGTAAAAGGCGACGCTGAACTCGCGAGACTGCAGGTTGGTTGAATCCATCGCAGCAGATGTAGGATTGACTTTGAGGTATTCTGGTTCGTATTCTGCAACCAGATCGTGAAGGGCCTTGCGAAGATATGGTAGAAATCGGTAATACTGCCTTTGGATGGCATCGGCTAGAACATCATCCTTTTGCAAAAGATGGCCGTAGTCAACGTAGAGTGTAGTAAGTCCGTACTCGCGCATAGTGTGGATTTGTTCGATGTAGATAAGTTCACCATCGCCAGCAATAGGTACGTCATCTGCTGAAGGAGTTCCTGGGAGGTTCACATCCTCTGTAAAGCTGAAGACGACAGCTGAATATACAATGTGACCACGAAGCAACACATAACTCACGTTTTCAAAAACGTTTCAAAGGCTTCTGCCACGCTCTCGCCTACAGCGTCCTTCACAATAGGTACATCTCCATTGAGCTGTTCAGTCCTCGGTCTTCGTTTCCTTCTAGAACTGGCCTCAGTAACATCTTCTCGAGCGTCATTTGTCTCATCTCCAAAACTAAGCGCGTCTCTAGTACGACGCGTCGCTTGTCGTGTAGATGATCGAGCGCTGGGAGACTGCGAATCTTGCGGTGCGCTGCTTGGAGGGAGAGATAAATGAGGGAGGGGAGGGGAGGACATGTGCGCGGGGTTTATGGATAGTTGTTTGACGCGAACAGTTAATGAGCGTGGCGATACGGCCAAACGCGAAAAGGCCTGCCCTTAATCATACCACGTGACCACGTCAAATAATTGACATTAAGAGGAGGATGTAATGTACTTGGGTATCCAGGTTATCCAGGAGAACGGTAAAACACATACTGCTGTCACGGTGGTCTCCACTGACTAGCCACGACAAGACAGCATTCAGCAAACTCAAAACAATGGGCGATTAGGGTACCTAACCCGGAAATCCACGCTGGAAATGCAGAAAAGTAACATGGCATATACTCGGGGAAGGGGAGAACTAGCGTATCAGAATAAAAAAAGTGGAGAAAACAAGGGTGCCAATTTGGGAGTTTATCGAGCCTTGCGCGGGTTGAAGATCAGATGACAGGTCATTGACGCCGGGAAGATAACCTGGTGTAGAACGTCAATCGTTCTAATCAAGCGCGGAACGGATAACGTACAAAGCTATCACGCATTTCCATGCTCGTTTCAGTCGTTTCGGGAGGCGAGACAACATCGAAATTCCTGGCAATTGCAGCGATGGCTATCCTCAACACCATTTGTGCAAGGTTTTGACCCCCACAGACGCGAGAGCCCGTTCCAAATGGCATCATATGCCGGTTCATGGCGTCAAGCTGTTCCTGATTGTCCCCGGTTTCCAACCATCTTTCAGGAAGAAACCTCTCTGGAGATGGGAATACGGTCGAGTTACGGTGTGCAGACCAGGCTTGGGTGGCAACGAGTGTCCCAGGAGGTAAAGCGTATCCCATCAAATCGAAGGCTTCGGGTACAGCCGTCTTTGCATTCGAGTCGGGTACAACACGCTCAAGTAAGCTTGGAGCGGCACCATAAAGACGAAGACCTTGGAGGAGTCCGTCACAAGAGAGATGGTGAATATTAAAACAACGCAAACCTTCTTTAACAAATGCACTTAAATAAGGAAGGTCCTGAAGGATGGAGATGTCGGGTAAGGTCCTGCAATCAGGAATGATCGCGTCCAACTCGGCCTGAAGCCTCCCTGAGATATTAGCACGGCGACTGAGTTCCCAGCAAAGGTACGAAATAGTTGTCGAAGTCGTATCACATGCACCGATACTACAGAAACACCTGCGATAAGCAATGAACAACCATAGAATAGAGGAGACGTACAGATGGCCCATATGTTCGGATATTATGTCCCGGTCGGAAGCTGTGGCACTCGACAGCCCAGCGTAGTAGCGGAGGAGGCGTTGGACGAGCGTGATCCTATCAGACGCCTCCGGTGCTCCGGAAACCATCTGTAACCTTGTCTCATATACTCTTGCGCTGACAAACTGGACAGTGGAGAATTATGAATATTAGCACAGCTTGAGTTCCTTATATATAATTGTATTTGCTTGCCTCGCTCATGGTCATATCCGAGTCGCAGAGCCGACGCCAGCGGCGGTTAGGAATGGAACACACTAATTTCCAAGCCCAGGCTGGGACAGCACTCCGCTATGAACATAATTACTCGCGAGTCACCCAGAGACAGCTCGAAGCATACAAGAATTCCTCTCTTTGGAAAGTCTCCAATTGCGGTGACCAAAGGGTCCTCGACGCCGACGGTCCACCTGCTCAGAGCGCCAATGCAGTAGCCGAACGAGGAAGCGGTAACGACGTCGGCCATGAAGTGGCGAAAGAAAGAAAGGCAATCGATACCACCTCCACTAACAATCCCGCCAAGAATCTAAATGACAAATAGGGTTCAATCAATAAGAGAGGTAGGCAGTGCTGGTTGTATCATACATTGACTAGCTCAAGTGCGCTTTGATGTATTTCCGGCTGAAACTGAGCAAGGCTGGTCGGGGTATAGTGTGGGGCGTAGCCTTTCTTGCGGAATGCGTGAGATGCGTGAGGTAGGGTGGTCATGCTATAGAAAATAAGCTTAGGCCGCAGTCACGTGTGTGTACACAATCGAGATGGTCCGCACGCATGGTCATTGTCATTCCTGGAGCGCACGTAAGTTAGAAAAATCCACTCGATAATAGATAAAAAACGAACGTCAGGAGACTCTTGTAATACGTGCTCTTATCAAACTTGAGAATAGAGTAGACGTTCCTCGTGGTGGTGAGATCGTTGAAGACTACCTTGTTCGGACCGACGCGCACAACGGGACCATATTTTGTGAATAGCGAGTCGATGGTCTTACATTGTTGGAGACGGAGAACGTGTGTCGTGAGCCAAAAGTCAGATATTGCCGCATACCAAGGACCGGGGATATCGCAGAGTGGAGAAATGCAGAGCTGATATAATGCACAAAGAATGAAGTAGAGAGCGACGAAGGTGCCAGTAATGGCGAGCGTGTGATCCAAAATAAAATCTAAGAGGGGAGGCATCGCGAGGAGGAAGGAGGGTTGGGGGGCCTGGTTGAAGGGGGAGCGCAGGCTCGAGCGGAAAGAGAGAAGGAGGGACAAAGTTGGGATAGCAGGAGAAAGCTCTTGTTTATATGCGGCTACGAATGACCTCGATGAGGGGCTGAACGACTTCTACTCCTTTGCGCATGCCCAAAGAAGATAACAAGTTACCTGTTTCGTCCTCCGTGGTCAACGCTACATCTGACTTTCCCCCTCTCTGTCCTATCGGCATCCGAACTCTTTCACATGTCGTGACCCTTGTTTGTCGGAAAGTTTTAAGATAGTGGCGCAGTGGGGCATGTGTTGAACAGGGAAGTCAGAGTAAGGGCATCCTAAATCCGTCGAAGGTTCGGTGAAGGTTGGAGTCCAAAAGGCGCAGAATGCATCGATCGCGTCAGTACACTCGATCCTGTGATGTCATAGCAGGAAAACCTAAGACGAGTCTAGCACGATGTTCGCACGGAATTAGGGTATTCTGGGGAGATACGTGGCGCCAAGACCTTGTGTAACAAAAGGAATTGTAATGCAGCCACCAGTGACAAATAGCATGCGATCAAGACTGTATCACACCGAAAGCACAGATATAAGTGTATGAAAGAACAATGGTGTCGCGAACCAGCCAGTAGGGGAATGGAGACAAATTCGAGGCCCAAGTAGACCATGCGATCAAATCCAACATCTAGAGCAGGCGATAAACCAACCCTCTCGATCATGCGTTATTCCATTCACTCCACTTTTCCGACTATCGAGATCTCTTTGCTCAAGTCCAGCACGTGCTTCGTTGCACGGCGCTCGTCCTCATCGTGTACTAGTCCAACGCCTGCTAAAAAGCAGAGTCGGAGACTTGCACCCAGGTAGACAAACCCTACACTTCCCCAGGCCATCGCGTTCCACTTCGAGACGTTCCAGAAGATCTCAGTCCCTGCTGGGATCATAGTGGCAAGATGGCCGAAATCCGCAACAAGGAGACAGAACAAAAGGCGCCCCCATGTCTTCCGGGATGAGGTAGAGGATAGGACGAGGTGTTCAATTTAGGGCGAAGAGCAGATAGAGGTTCGAGAGTTGGAATAGGGTCATGCTAGTGGGGGTATCGAGCGCAGCTCGCTTGAAACCGCCTTGAATGGGACTAACCAGGTCGAGGAGGTAGTCGCTCGGATGAATTGCAGCATAGTACGCCCCCGCGAGTGCTGAAATGGGTTCAATATACAGGAAGAAAAGTCGGTAAGGGAAGGGAATAACGTCGCCCATCACGGTGTCTTTTGTGATGATTCCGAGTCTCGGCTTTATCCGGCGCAGAAAAGCTCATTCCATTCCTTAATGGGGTAGCAGCCTCTGATCCTCCGACTGATAGATTTACGCCGAGTTTTGTTTGATTCACGGGTCAACAACAGGGGCGAAAATGGGCCCTCGAATCTTGAACAAGCATGCGTTTCACCCGGTCATAAGGGACACATTGCAACAATGGAAGTTCCGCATACGTGCATGCCAAGCGAGCTCGAGTACAATTTTATACGTTGATCAGCTTAGCGCCGACCCTGTCTCCGAGAGATGCATTTCGCGACGTGGTGACATTTCATGGAAAGGCTATCGTCATCTAAGCTATTAACGTAGGCCTATATTTACCCCTAGGTAATGACCTCCGCGCCGTCTTTCATGATCAGAACCATGTGCTCCTTCTGTGCACTCCTAGCGCAGTTCTAGTTGCGAAGTAAGTGAATCATGTGTCAGGGCGGAACGATGGAAGACGAAGCGAACCGTACCTCAGTTGAAGCTGTCCAACCATCAGGGAAGATCCAACTCCTTGGATTGCTGCCCTGAACAAGGCAGGGCTTACTGGACGTCAGCATTACTACAAAATCATACCCCGCGACTTGCCCACCTCAATGGTGAAACAATGTCCTGGTGACATCACCTCGGGCTCCTCGTTGCCTGGGATTTCACGATCAGCACTTGAACCTCATAGACAGCTCCCACTCACGATGGTGCAATATCCATGGTGGACGATGGAATAGCTCGCCGATACCATGGCCCGTGAATTGACTTGATACAGAATACCCTCGTTGGTCTGCAACGTCGTGGATGGCCTGTCCGATAGATTTAAAGGGTTTTCCAGGTCCACAGACCGCGACTCCAGCGTTGAGGGCTTCGTTAGTCGCGGTAACTAGGTCACGCCCTGCCCTATCCTACGTGGTGTTAATACATGTCTGCTGTCGTACCGAGGCGATCGGCTCACCACATTACCAACTAGAAATGTTCGCGAGGTATCTCCGTGGTACCCGTCCAAGTACACGGTAATATCTATGTTCACGATATCGCCATCTTCGAGAGGCCGACTGAATGCGCCGTGAGCCAAGTCGCAAACTTCAGGTATCAGCCACGAACGCATCGGGGATCCCGTGAACTACGACGTTGTTCACGCTAGTACAGCATGATTTTGGGAAACCAGAATACCCAAGAGGTGATGGATATGCTGAATGCGATACGATATATTCATGAATCGCAGAGTCCAAGGCATCCGTGGTGCTGCCGACCTACCTGAATGTCAGCGTAGTTGGAAAACGACGATGCCAGCCTTGACCTTCACAAGTGTACCCGCATATTCCAGCACTTCCCGTGCTAACTGAGCAGCCCGTCGCAACCGCCATTCTCGGGGGCTACCCAGCTGTATGCGACCATCACCGGAAGATACACAAGGATCGGGTTGACCATGAGCGGAAAACGTGACGTAGGGAGGTCGCGAAATGTGCGAGGGGACGGGTCGTTGAGGGATGTGGGATACCCCAAAGATGAACGGCTCAGGTGGCAAAATGACTGAATACGTGCCAAAAAACTCGGCACCAAAGTCCGAAGTATCGTTTTCTTCATTGTGCGTGAGGTGCCTTGAAGCGAAAGAAACCGAACGCATCGTCATACCAGACTGTCTGAGATATTGAGAGGTGGCAAGACGACGAGGGTATAGCCTCAGAGAGACTGCACCAAGGGACCGCCATGAACTAATCATAGTCGGCCAGTTAGGTGGTGGTGGTGACGTCGTATTGAAATCGATCGAATTAAATTGGAAATATCAACAGATACGCCAAGCCAATCCTCATCGGAACCAACGTCTGAGTCTGGTGCCAGCCCTAGCTAGCTTATTGTGATCCAAAAGATTGTGTTACGTCGCACGCTTGAACATGATAGGGTATGGATAGGTATACAAGGATGCAGTAACCGCGAATAAAAAATAATGTTCCCGTGAACCGAAATTGAAACCATCCATCCAGCGCCACCGACTCAGTGAACTCGGTGAGTGATTCACTTGCCCCCCAGTTTTCGAATACTGCTTCGGGAGAAGTGTAGGGAGGACCGTTCCCGGTGCTCGCCTTGTGGGGGGTGATGAGACCGCGAAGGAGCCGGATGGTTAATGGGGTGTAGCCGAGTTTGATGGATAGCCTATACCTAACCAGCCTTGGAGGGCCGGATGATCACTGCTCGGTGAACAATTACATGCGGCGTAAAGTTCCAATAATTGCGTGAAATTGTCAGTTGGATTAAACAAGGGAAGTGCTGTGTACATCATTGATCATCAGTAAACTGTCAAGATGGCAGTGTCATTGAGTCATGACATACCGTCGTATAGGGTCTTGTAAGCCTGTTTGTAGGAAAAGTCCCGACTCCACATAACTTAGGAGCTATTAGTTGTGGCAAAGAGACCAACGATATGGCGACTTACGGTAAGCACATACGACGATAGCAGCGGTGGATTCCGTAAGGCTGTGGATGAGAATCCGGCCCCTATTGTCCAAGATATCTTGAATGTTTTTACAAATGGATGGTAATGCAAGAAGAAATCCCGCTTTGTTGCACTGGGGTATCTCAATGTGATTGCGCTTGAGAGCGATGTTAGTTGGGAAAGTAGCAGAAGGAGAGAGCGATATGCAGTGCGTGAAGCCCAAACACGAAACTAAGCTGGCAGCTCGTTCAGGATCTGACGGAAAGTCACTAGAGTGGGGTTCGTCAGACGTGCGTTAGCATAAGAATCTCGAATTTCGCTTTCCTACTGAGGGAAAGCTTTTCGGGTATAATAACGGTCGTGTCACTTAGACTGTTCAAAAAGCAAGTGACATCTTGACGGTGCCTGCGCTTCCACGTGCGATAGGTCGATTCTGTCGACGATACAGAATAATGACATGCTTCAAAGGCATGAAGCGTCTTCATGAAACCATAATTTGGCTGTATCTGTGGACGAGCTGTAATGAAAGGCGTAAGGGAGCGAGAGAGATGGATGGGGGAAACGAAAGACCTCTCTTGATGATGGCAATCGCCTTTTGCACAGGAATTTGGCGAGACGACATCACTAGTCATGATGAGTTTCTGTTGTCCCAAGGAACCACAATCTCACAATATGCTGCAATTACGGTGGCACTCCTCGAGATACCCATATGGCAGTGAACCAGCACGCGTCCTCCACCTTCCACGGTATTTTTTATGAAGCGACATGCACCAGGTAGGTGGATAAGAATGTCGTCGTATTCCGAGTCTTGCACGGATATAATCAGGTGGTTGGGACCTTCCAGAGGAAAGTCCTGGCACACAGACACGAGGTGCGTGATGCCAAATTGTCGGCGAAGGTCGATGGACTTGGCGGCAGCAAGACTGTAAGAAAGCGAGGGCGTATATCAATGAAAATGATGCAAAAAATTGCGCCCAAAAAGGAAAACACGCACTTTCCGATGTAGATCTGACCGTCTACGACGGGGTCGATGTTGTGAGTGGCGGTAATAGGCATGCCCGGGGGATGAGTGGGGTAGAGAAATGGGGAGGGGCGACAGAGGCAGGGTGAGAGTTTTAACGAGAGTGTGTGTGTGGTTCCGAAAGAAGCGCCGAGGGGAGGAGTCCTTATTGCGATACGGGAAACTCTTTCCCGGCGGTTAATTTCCCGTTCCGGTTCCCTCGGCCTTATCTTATCCCCAATCACTCCCATTGGGAACCCATTGCCACCTCATCAAGATCCTCCAGGTCGATGACATGTGGCGCAACGCTTTCTTACAGTAGTACCGTCATAACGGGTACACCGCAAGAGCGAATTGGGGGAATTGGGACTCAGCGCCCGTTATCGTGAGC
>Ga0137358_10000937_pt1 | contig 14911 bp, 13 predicted proteins | sample Mad1_20_16metaG_FD_105551 | JGI IMG/M metagenome (GOLD analysis project Ga0137358, IMG submission 105551) | Vadose zone soil microbial communities from Angelo Coast Range Reserve, California, USA - Mad1_20_16 metaG | ecosystem: Environmental > Terrestrial > Soil > Vadose zone | place: USA... | reverse complement strand
CGCAACTGCAGATCAGGAGTCCGCAAACAGATCCAGCCGTATCCAGCTATGAGACAAACCAGCGGATTACTGAACGCCTCCGTTCCAATGCATTGGGCAAACAGATAAAGCCAAGGAGGTAACGCAAAAAAAAAGGCAAAAAGCAGCCGAAGGAAAAAGAGATTTGTTACCGTTCGGACAACGAAGAACAACGAATAGATCAGGAAAAGATGCTGAACGACCAACAAACTGTAAATTCCTATGTCACTTAGCTCAGGAGTACCAAGTGACAGGTAAGGTAGTCCGTGACCGCTTACGAAGCTACCAACCGCTCCGGCAACGATCATCAGCAGTCGGGCAACGAAGCAGTAACCAGGTAACCAGTGGATGATTCCCTTTGGAGCGAAGGTGGACGCAATTTCGTTAAATCCATCGGTGTCGCGCCAAAGCGGTGGAAGTGTGAACAGAACGTAGAGCGACGGAAGAACGAGGACGATAATCCAAACGAGATCCCGAATGGTAATCTTCTCTCCGATCTGTGATTCCGGTCCGATCTCGATCATAGCTCGAATTGCGCAACTATCGCCGCCAACCCGAAGCCGGCGCGGAGCTGGTCTCCGCGATTTTGGATTCTCCATTCTGTTCGCCAAGAATGGATCCTCCCAATGCTAATACCAGCAGGTAGCTAATTATCATCGCCAGACCGAGAAGAAAACCAGGGGCATAACTCACTCGGTACCGCACGACATCAAGTGAATGGACAAAAGCAATGGTGAGGACGTTTCCGTAAGTAGCCGATAGCACCGCGACAATGGCGAATCCAGCAAGCCGCAAGGTTCGCCCCTTCCGGCTTAAGCAGATGGCGATCATCACCGCAAAAAAAACTGCCTGCAGCCAAAAGCTGATCCAAGCGAGATAAGACGCCAATCTCGCCAAAATTGGGAGGCCGAGCGGATGCGATAGGCTGCCTTCAGGTCTATCCAAGATTTGCAGATACGATTGATAAATCTTCTGCATGTCGGGCGAAAGTTGGTCGTCGGGTAGAAACGGCCGGCCAGTGGCTAATTCGTGATTCAAGTCGACCGACTTCGCCGTCGTGTAGAAATCCCCGGCGCGAGGAAAGAGAAAGACGCTGAGCTGCCGGCCTAACTTTTGGAACATCGACGAGGGAGTCTGAAGCCAAGCGCGAAAATAGGCGGAGTAACAGGCTATGGCCAGTTCACGGTCATTCCAGCCTTCCTTCCCCGTGATACTGGAGAAAAACCCGGAGCGATATTGGATGTAATCTATATCGAAGCCGAGAGCGTTGTAATGGCCCGGATTCTCCTTCGCCGGGCGCAAAGCCTTGGCCAGTTCCTCATAAAATTCGGCATCCGGAACACCAGGATTGTGCGCACCGGGCAAGATCACATCGGGTCTTGTCTCTAATATCTGTTCGGCATGAATCGAAACCAGCGTGCACGGGAGAAAGAGCTGAGCGTCTTTCTGGAAGCCGAGCGATTTCGGAAGAAAGAAGAGGACCACAAACGCGACGACACCTCCGAACAATGGTCCGAAACGTATGAGCCGTGTCGCTTGGCCGAACCCACCCGCCACCAAACACAAAAAAGAAAACCCCAACGCAAAGCCCCAGCTTGGTTTCAATAGCAAGACCGCATACGACAATCCAAGCGTCGCAGCTCCAAAGGCGATGGCCGAACCGGTGCGGCGCAATTTCCAGCGCGCGATGAAAAACGAAACGAGGCAATAAAGATAGGCCATTTCGAAAAAGGCCAGCATCCCCTCTGGGCGAATCGTGTTCTCCAGCAACGCCTGTTGCGGGCTCAGCGCGTAGAGGGCAAGCAGCAGTAGCGCAACCACGAAGCGGATTCGGTGCCCAATCGGCCCTTGTACTGGCAGCAGCCGCCACCACGATCGCCAGGCCGCCCAAAAAATCAATATACCAGCCAGTCCGAGAAATCGCTGGACGTAAGTAATTGCGTGAAAATCACCGCCGATCTTGAGAATTCCTGCGAGCAGCGCAGGATACAGCCAATCTCTCCCGTAAGTTTGTTGAAATCCGAGGCCACTTAGCCAATGAAGGGCGGGACGCAAGTATCCCCAAGTATCACCATCGGAGAGCGGCACGATTGGCAGCCAAAGCCGTACGATCAAACCTCCGATCATAACCCCGATGACAGCGCAAAGCGGGAACAGACCAGACGGGAACAATGGATTCAGACGTTCGCGGCGCACCATCGTGTAAAACAGTCGCACCGTCGTACACCCTGCCCAATCTTTCGTCTAGAGCGGTTTTCAATCGTTGTTCATAGCCGCGATTTTACCCTGGAGATTCCAACTGACACCAAAGCTCCCTAATAAATTGGCAGAAAGTATTTACCTGGATCTGATTTCTCAATTGGATCTGTTGACAAAGCCCTAAACTGCCAATGATAAGGGAGAAATTGATGGATAGCCGATCGCGTAAGAAAGCCGTCCTAGGACTAACCACACTTATCGTCTTGGCGCTCCCCTCAATCTTCTTCCTGCTCCGGGTTCCGCCCCTTTGGCGAGACTCCGATGGATTTTACCAGTTGGCAGATAAACCGAATATCTTGCAAATTCTGCACTGGCCGCCACTCTATTGCTTTCTCGCCCGTATCCCCCTTCTCATTGGAGATCTCGCCTCTCAATTTTTTTCGGGCAGGCCAGCCCCGCCGGCATCATTCGATAATCCGGCATTTACAGATACCGGAGTCTTCGCCCTTGTCTTGTTCCAACACCTGCTCCTCGTGGCGAGTTTATTTGTGGCTTGTTCGAAAGTCTGCCGCGTACCGATCACGCGATTGGCTTTCGCTCTCTTACTGGCTTCGCAGGCATGGTTGTATGCGTTTGCGCACTGTATCGGAACGGAAGCTTTCGCGCATCCCTTAGTACTCCTAACCGCAGTAGCCACCGTAGTATGGATTAGGCAGGCCGAACCGAATAAGTTGGCAACAATCGGCCTCTTTGTGCCGATGTTTGGCGCCATTCTTTGTCGTCAAATCAACATACTGCTCGTGTCTCTTCCAGTCGCTTCATTGTTGCTGATTCAGCTAGCAAGGAGGGTTGTCCGAGTTCATTCTTCGGAACCAAAACGTCGGCCCTTTTTTGCCACCTTGCTGCGCGCGGTCGCCATCGGAGCGGTTGCCGTCCTCGGCTGCGGTATTGTAACGGGCGGTCTTTGTGCCTGGTACAAAGTTCCGTACCGTTCTCGAATAGGTTACGTATTTCAATGGCGCCTTGACTACTTAACCAGCTTGTCCAGGGCAGATCGAGAACAACGGCTTTCCAACCTGAATCACGCTTTTCCAGATAAAGCGGTTGCTTATGGCATTCAGAAGTTCAACGAAAGCTTTATCGGCGACGAACATTGGCAACCGGAAACACTCTCCCAATCCATTTTCGATTGGCTCCGGCAGGAAACTGCATGGCCATTCCGAAAACAAGCTTACGAAACCGACGTTCGGCTGAACCGGATCGCGCGCTGGTTCTTGCTGTCTGGAGACACTGTGTTGTACTCCCGGATTGGAACAGATTCGTTGCGCGCTTTCCTGTTTTCCCCAGCTGATATATGCCGCGAGCCTTTTCGCGACACCGATATTTTGCGCGGGATATTGGACCGGCCGAATTTCGGACCAGTTCGCGGACTAGCGTCCCTTAATGTTCCTCCAGGAACGTACGATATAGAATGGCACAGTTTGTGGTATTGCACACTCTACCAGAATTGGCCAATCTGTCTGTTCGGCATTGCAAGCATAATCGCATCGGGGATCCATCTGTTGATTCGGCCCCGTAGCATGAAAGCGGTGGATAGCCTGGCGCTGGCGCTCGCGTTTTCCGGCGTTGCGGCGGGTTTTGTGATTATGAACTGCTCTCTAACGTCGCTGTTACCACGTTACGCTGCACCGAGCTGCATCTTGCTTCTGGTGGCGCTGGCGCACGCATTTGACCAAATGGTGGTCGATATTTCGGATCGCACGAATCTCGTCTCCGGCCATACTGCTGATCCATAGGAGCGATTTTATGACGGTCGGTATCCTCGGGACATTTTTGTTACTGGTCGTCGCCCTTCTCGGCCGTTGGAGCCGTTCGACTCGACTCACCGTAGACGGTTCGACCGAGCTCACGCGGACGCAGCTCGCCGCCGAAGACCCGGCTCGCGCGAAAATGTTGGTTACCGGTTTAGTTGTCTTGTTGGTTTGGATGGTTGGAGCAGACTTTTGGTTACCCCTGCCGCTCGCCTTCCTCAATACAACTAGTGCGCAGGTCACGGCTTTCTGCGTTGAGCACCTGCACCAGAGCCGACCGGTTCCGGGTGAGTATATCTTGATCATTGAAGGAAGCAGTGTAACTACCAGAGGCGTCGATGGCGCCGCCCTCGAACGCTCCCTGCGCAGGGCCGGTATCCCAGTGACAGTGATTCAGCTTTCCCTGAGCGGCGCTAACCATCTCGAGCGACTACAACTGCTGCAAAATTTCGCAGACTCATTGTCCTCTAGTGACTGGAAACGCCTTCGTGAGTCGCGGCTCATTCTCGGTCATGAGGTGCAAGCATTATATGATCGCGATCCTCTGCTTAACTACGGCAATAATCCGTTCACTCCGACCACATTAGCTTATTCCAATCCAGACAACCTGCCGACTCTGCTAAACTGGATCACCGGTCGGTACGACCTACGCGAACTCTGGAACCGTCGCTCCGAACTGCAACTGATTGCTACTCAATTCCTCTATAACGCTCTTCGAATCAGTTATCTTCAATTGTGGGACACGGCAAATCGCGCTGCTCCTTGCGCCGGGTTCCAGCCGCACCCAAAGCGAGCGGATTTTCGACCTGCTGGCTTGCTGCCAATCGATTTTCCGCCGGACCCGATCTTGTCTGGCCGGCAAGCGTATCCGCGCGTTACCCGCTGGAACGCCATCCGAGATGCTGCGTTCCGCTCCATCTTCAAGGGGGCGGTGCGTTCCGAGCTTTTCTTCTCGCTGCCCGGCTGGCTGGCGTACGAATTCAACTATGACAATTGGTGGTCTCACGCGCATCCCGATCAACTGTTCTTCAACGGAAATGGGTCGCAAATTCGCAGCCGATTGCGAGAACCGGGATTGTGGAATGATCCCGGTCATTTGGCCGATTCCGGTGCTGAAATCTACACCGAAGAGTTTGCCCAATTTCTGAGACAGAATTGGCCGGCCCAATCCGGTTAGCACCTGGACCATGGCGGCAAGCAAGCCACTTCGACTCGGTCAGTCCGAACATCATTCACATGCTGTTTAACTCGGCTTCCTTTCTCCTCTTTCTTCCGGTTGTTCTTGCCGGTTATTGGCTATGGCCGGGAAACTTTGGTAGAAAGCTCTTGCTCGTAATCGCAAGTTGCTTCTTCTATGCCGCCTGGGATTGGAGATTTCTTGGGCTTTTAGGCTTCGTCGTCTTAACCACCTTCGCTGCTTCTTGGTTGATCCTCGATTGCAAAGAACGAGCAACACGTGTCCAGTCGTTGGTCGTTCTTTGGATTTGTATCGGCCTCCAATTAACCGTCCTAGCCTTCTTTAAGTACTTCAACTTTTTTGAAGACAATCTGGTGGCTCTCTTGTCGACCATTGGCCTAAAATCCGCCGCCTCGATTGCCCGCATCTTGTTACCAATCGGAATTAGCTTTTACACTTTTCACGCCATTACCTTGGCGGTGGACACCTACCGCGGCAAAGTGAATACGCGAGTTCCACTCTTGGATGTCGCGCTGTATATCGCGTTTTTTCCGCAACTCGTTGCCGGACCCATTGTCCGGGCGACTGTGTTTCTTCCCCAATTAGCAACCAATCGGCAATTCTCCGGCGAAGATTTGTTCGTTGCGACCCAGGCCATCGTAACTGGATTTCTCTACAAAGTTGTTTTCTCCGACTCGATCGCCCCTTTCGTTGACAAAATCTTTGAACGGCCGGCAGACTATACTGGCCTCCTGCTATTGGCAGCGACCTTTGGGTTCTACTGCCAAATTTATTTCGACTTCAACGGTTATTCTATGATCGCGATCGGAGTATCCCGGCTCTTCGGATATAAATTACCCGATAATTTCAATTTCCCCTACGCAGCAACCAGTTTGGGATCGTTTTGGCGCCGTTGGCATATTTCTTTGTCTAGCTGGCTTCGCGATTATCTCTATATCCCATTAGGCGGGAATCGTCTCGGCGTCTCGAAGCAGATGCGAAACCTCGTTATCACTATGCTACTTGGCGGAATCTGGCATGGGGCGAGTTGGAATTTCATTATATGGGGAGCCGCCCATGGCACCGTGCTCGCGATTGAGCGATTCTCGCAAATATATCGCGGAAAAATCCTAACCGAAGAAAATCGATCAATCATGTCGCTGCTTTTGGGCTGGCTGGTAACCCAAACCATCGTCTTAATCTTGTGGATTCCATTCCGTGCAAAAACACTAGCTGATTCATTAGCGGTAATTTCCGGCATTTTTACCTGGCGGACCATGATGGCCGGAGCACCTGTTGCGATTCCGATTACTCTGTTGATATTACCGATTTTTTGCGACACCGTGTTTGTCCGGCTTTTGCGATCTCAACCTGGCAAACCCTTGCGTCGCCCTGAACTTCGCTTCGGTCTTTTGATCCTTTGTGCGCTGGCTGTCGGCTTAGTTACCAAAACCGGATTGCGCAGCTTTATTTACTTCCAGTTTTAGGGAGTCACGCGCATTTTGTCTTCGGCAATGCTAGAAGGTGTTTTCACCGCTCGATCGAATAGACTTCTGGTTGCTCGACTAAGGTCATCAACAACTCGTGGTACGAACGCCGCGGCAGCAAAATCCGGATTACCCAGAGTTCGCGATCATCTTCCACCGGCTTTCGTTCGATCACTTTGGGCGGAAATTCGAACTGTTCCAAAAGATTCTCTAGCTTCACTTCAGTTTTGCCTTTGGCTGGATCCACGATCAGACGAATCACCGATTCAGTCGCTCCGGCTAGCTTGCTGCATTCCCAGCGATTCACGACAGTCAGTACAGTTCGCGCGAGCAGGGCGAGGCCGACCCCGGCCCCTGCGTGGCCGGCGCCAATAGCCATACCCATGGCGGCGACCAACCAGATGGTCGCTGCCGTCGTCACACCATGTATGCTGGTGCTTCCTCTGAGCAGCACGCCGCCGCCGAGGAAACCGATACCGGTGACGATTTGAGCGGCGACACGGCCGGAATCGCCAGTAGAGCTCGCAAAGGCGTATCCGACCATGGTAAACACCGCGGAGCCAAGTGCGATCAAAGCCATTGTCCGAATACCAGCCGGTTTTTCTTTGCGCTGTCGTTCGATTCCCACCCAGGCCCCGCACAGCAGCGCAAGAATACTGAGCGAGATGGATCCCCATGGATATGGGAATAATGAGTGCCAATTATCGGTGAGCCAATGCATTTCGTATGGAAACGAAAATGCAAAGGGAATGCAAAGGGAAGAGTTGCAAGAAAAGGGCTGCCTTAGTGCGAGTTTGTTCTATTTCATTTGGTTTCCCCGTAGTCGGATCCAGTTGTAAACGACTGCATTTTTGAACCAGTAGCAGGCCATCGTTGACCTTGATCGCGGTTCGGTCCAAAAAGGAACGTATGAGCCTTAGTCAGGGTTCGCCCTTGGTCGACCCTGGCTCCTCCTGCAAGCCAGGGAAAATCTGCAGGATCTCGTCGGTCGTTGGTCTTCGCACCCGGTGAACGCAGATTGTCTGCTCTCGCGCATTGACGCTGGCAATGAATCGGTCTTTCGCTCTTCGCCCGAGCAAAACAGTGCCAAGCGGGGAATTGTATGGCAGCGGCAAAATTTCGCCAGAGTCGGGGACCTGGTTATCGCGAGCACCTGCAATCAAGAACTGTTCAGCGGTGGCGTTCAATTCCATCTCGACAATGGTACCGATTTCGATTGCTTCAGCCGGCGCATCCATGACCCAGGACCGGGGATCCACCAGCCGGTGACCCTGGTTAATCAGGTGGTTCATCTCACCGGTGAGCCGCCGCTGAACGCGACCGATCGTTCTGAATTTTTCTTTGGCTGCCTGATAGGGAGCGTTCTCGCTCAGATCGCCATCTTGCTTAGCGATTTTGGCTTCCCTCAGGGCCTCGTTCTTTTGCGCTTGGGTGGTTTTAAAGCGTTCTCCTAACTCCCATGCGCTCACCGTGGAAAGAATGATCTTCCCGTGCATACCGCAAAGATTAATAGCAAACAGCAAATTGCAAATAGCAGATTGACTGGATGCTACAGCACGGTTGCCCGGGCTCCCGACCTGCGACCGGCAGCTGGTGACCTCTAACCTGCAACCTTCTCCGCCAGCCATCGCTTCATCAGCTTTTGCGAGATGGTTTCGATATGGGGGAACCGAGCGATGTGCCGGCGCAGAACGTCTTTGGTTTCAGCGACATCAAACCAGCGGACTTCGGCCAACTCGGACCCGCACACGATTTCCGTTGTCGTCGCGTCGGCGAAATAGCCGAGCATCAATGATTGAGGAAACGGCCACGGCTGGGAGCCAAAGTACCGGAGATTAGTGATCTCGATTCCAGCTTCCTCTTTCACTTCGCGTACGACGGCTTCCTCCACGCTTTCACCCGCTTCGACAAATCCAGCGAGAGTCGAGAAAAGGCCCTCGGGCCAGCTTGGCTGCCGTCCCAACAAACAATAGCCATCATGCTGAACGAGCATGATCGTCGCCGGATCGCTTCGCGGGAAATGTTTGGTCGCGCATTCCGGATTGGTGCAGGCCATCACATGGCCTGCCTCTTCGGGCAACGTCGGACTGCCACAACGAGAACAAAATTGTTGAGCGTCTTGCCAGTTAATCAGCGCTCGGACATAGAGGAGCACCTGCTGTTCATCCCGTGTGAGGACTCCTCTGAATTCACGAAGATGGATGAATCGAGCCTGATTTTCGTCGAGACCAATGACAGAAAGTGCCTCGGCCGCTGTTTTCGGCTCGGTCAGGATGGCGGCAAACGCTGGTTGATTGTCCGGTCGAAACCCAAGAAAAATCAGTCTGATCGACGAGGGAAGCGGTGCCGCTGGTAGAACCAGAGGTCGTTTTTCTCCCGAAATAGAGAAAAGATTTTCGCCACGCCACATTACGTAGACCGCAGCAGAACCGACCCGTTGCTCCTCCAGCCAACCAACATCAGTACGCAGATGCGCCTCTCGCTGCAGGCCGGTACGAGGATAATGTTCTAAAAATTGATCACAAGGCATGGTCTCTGCTATCCTTTCCTGATAGATTGTAAACGCTTCTCGGAGCGACGGAGTTTCAAGACGCGGTATGGGAGTTGCAAATTTCTATTGGATTTGCCGAACGCAAACACTCCAATGTCCATTCGACCCAAAATATTAGTATCAAAACAAATCGCGGATCTGGGTCCGCGCGAAATCCTCTTTCAGGAGACTCGGGGTTTCAAGCTATCGTTGGAGCCTTTAAATGTCGGACTTTCGGTGTCCCGCGCGAAAGTCCGGCTCAAAGGAGATGAACCACGAAAGCCGCCTTACTTTGCTTGCTGTTACGATGTTGGGACTCTTCAAGATGTAAACATCGTCGCCTTTATCTATCCGCTCTTGGCGGATTGGGAGGTGATGGAAAGGCAGCCGGAGAATTACCGGTTGCGAATCCGGGCGGCGTTTCGAGAGGAAATGATTCACGCCGTTCAGGTGATCGCTGCCCGCAATCGCTACGAGAACACCCCGGAATTGCAAAATCGTTTTGCTGACACCGAAGCATATTACGAGTCTTTGTTAGGGAAGATTATTGAGGAGCTGGCGGTCAGCGAGGAAGGCCAGGAAGCTGTGTTTACCGCAGCGAGGCTTTATTATGAAGATTGGACCATCACTAATATGGAGGACCTCCGGCAAGTCGACCGAAATCGGCATGGCAGAGACGGATACATGGTCAGCGAGTTGATTCGCCAATTGATCCAAATCAGGTCCGGTGAGCCCCTAAGTGAGGAGGCGAAAGGAAAAGCCTGGGACAAGAATCGCGTGTTTTCACTCGCTGAATTTGGTACGACCGAAAATCTTCTAAATTCGATGGCTGGGACCTTGCGAACAGCCGTTCCGAGATTGGTCAGCCTAAGTCCGACATTGGCGGAAGCCCTTAAGGAAATTGAGGGAATGATTCGTCGCCTGCATCAAATGGACGCAGCCAAATGAATTTGCTCGGACGCTGCAGTACACCAGCTCTGGAACAACTCTCGCCAATCTCGTCGTTCGCAGGCACAATAAGGCGATCGCCCCATCTAAATCGTGTCACCAAAATCCGAGTCGTCTGAAGAACCGATCCTCCGCCTAATAGAAACTACGCTGGCCGAATTAACGCCAGAAATTTCACGGTTCCGACGACATCTGCATCGAAATCCCGAACTCAGTGGCGAGGAGATCGAAACCACCCGGTTTCTGGCCCAGTGCCTTGATCAAGAAAAGATCCCTCATCGAATCGCGCAGGAAGGGAAAGGGATCATTACCGAAACGTTTGCCGGTATGCCAAACGCACCGGCAATTGCCTTGAGAGCAGATATTGATGCTTTGCCGATTCAGGAAGAGAACCGCGTTGACTACCGATCGGCAAAACCCGGAGTGATGCACGCTTGCGGTCACGACGCCCACACCGCGATTTTGTTGGGGACGACGATCGCTTTGCGTCAAGCGGGAAATCTGCCGGTGGCCTGGAGAAGCATATTTCAACCGTCTGAGGAGACCGGGCACGGCGCACTCGAGTTAGTAAAACAAGGGGCGGTTGATGGCGTAGCCGCGATTGTAGCTCTTCACGTCGATCCGAACCGCGAAGTCGGCTACCTTGGGCTGACACCGGGGCCTCGAACGGCGTTCTGCCAGGATTTCACTATCCGCGTGGTTGGCCGCGGAGGTCACGGCGCTAGACCGAGCGCTACCGTTGATCCGATTGCGGTTGCCGTCCAATTAGTCACATTGATCTATCAAGCCGTCCCAAGACAAATCGATTCTCGAGACCCGGTGGTAGTGACGATCGGAATGATTCAGGGAGGCCAAACTCATAACGTCATTCCTGATTTCGTGACCTTGAAAGGAACGATCCGGGCCCTCAAAGACACAGTTTCAGAACAAGCTCGTCATACGATGGAAAGACTCTGCCGTGGAACGGAACAGGCGTTCGGCGCATCCATTTCAATCGACTTCAGCGATCTGCTTCGAGGTATGACTAACGACCCAAAGGTGACGGAAATCTGCTTGAGCGCGGCGCGCGAACTAGTCGGAGCGGATCGAGTCGCTACGGATGATCGACCAAGCCTGGGCGGAGAAGATTTTGCCGATTACTTGACCCACGTCCCCGGTTGCATGGTGAGCTTGGGCGTCAAGCGCCCCGGAACAGAGGTTACCTCTTTGCATACTTCAGGATTTGATATCGATGAGAGGGCCTTATTGATTGGGGCCAGGCTTTTAGCTCGGATCCTGCTCCGCTGGCCGGCGGATTTTGGCCGCACGGAATCGAACTCATGCTAATCAAGATCGGGTACAACATTGCGCTACAGCTCTTTAGCGCGACATCGGTCATCTTTGTCTTGCGCGTGCATCCTTCGCGCAAAACCGATCTGATCGAAGGGGAAGACTTTCGAGTCGAGCCCAGTCTCCCGGTTGAAGACTACTTCGATATTTTCCAAAACCATTGCGGTCGAATAAACGCGCCGAGCGGTGTCGTCCGCTTCCGGAATAACGGAATTATTCATGACTCCGGTGAGCCAGACATCTTCGAACCAGATGTCGGACAATCCGAAATCAGCGATTTGCCGATCTCCACTCTAACATTCGTATTGCCGAGTCGATACTGCGAAGCAGATAGCGAGCTCCTCGACTTTGCGTGGAATACATTCCAGAGAACACCCCCGGGATGGGCACGGGTGCAAGCAATTTGCGATTTCGTCCAAAGCCACCTGCGTTTCGATTATTTACAAGCTCGATCGAATCGTACAGCGCTGGAGGCCTTCCGGGAAAAAGTGGGCGTCTGCCGCGACTTTACTCACCTAGCGATTACGCTGTGTCGCTGTCTAAACATTCCAGCTCGCTATGTGACAGGCTATCTTGGCGATATCGGTGTTCCTCCAGATCCGAATCCGATGGATTTCAGCGCTTGGTTCGAAGTTTTCCTCGGCCAACAATGGTACACCTTCGATGCCCGCCACAATCGTCGCCGGATAGGACGCATCGTCATTGGCCGTGGCCGCGATGCGGGTGATGTCCCGATCGCAATGGTCTTCGGCCAGCATAATCTTGAACATTTTGAGGTGACTACCCACGAAGTGAAAGCGTAGGATCTGGGGATTGGATCTTGAACATTGTTTGGAGTGGCTTAAGCCGTCCGGTGCCATAACAAAAAAATGGCGACTGCGGTTTTTGGTAACGCCAATTTCGACGAGTTGCTAGGCGTGAAAACTGATTATTCCTTCAACCAGAAACCACGTGCCAATCACCGCACCAAACAATCCAACGAACCAAAACCATTTTCGTTTCGTAAGTACTGAAATGGCGCCTATCGCAATCGATATCTGAAAAAACGTAACCCCGCGGGCGAGAACATTGTGAGCACGAATGTGCGCCGCCGATTTCTCTTGAGCTTTCTCGGCCTCCTTCTTGATCTCCTCTTGTTCCACCGAATACTGGTGAACTTTCTTCTCATCGCCTGGGTCTACCTCTTTGGCCAGGGAGCGCTGCAATTCCATCTTCGATGCCAGAATATTCGCCTTAATCCCTTTTGCTTGGTAGTACGCCCATTGATCGGTCGCTTTCATTTGTTCGATCAATGCTTCATCCGAGTGATGTCCGGCTAAAAGTGAGGAAACAGCCGCTAGCGCGGCAATCAAAGCTGAGCTAAGTGCCACTCCTAGCGTCCAACGCTCACCGGAGTGTTCCGCGTGATGATGGATCTCTTCGTGAACAGATTCTAACGGTACTTCCGGTTCTTCGGGCATAGAAAATCAAAGGTTGTGATACGGTTCTCTTCTAGGCGAAACTTTGTTAGTAATCCAGTCACCAAAAGATAACCGATCGCCGACGGGCCGAAAATTTGCTGTTGGCTATCATCTTTGATTCATGCGGTCCAATCCAAAAAAACGCATCGCCACCCATGCGACAACGAAGCCTTTGGCCAAACTGCAAGATGCGTTTCCTGAGATGGACCTGCCGGAAGGATCGGACCAGCCTCGTTCCGCTGACCAAACCGCGGTACCGCTCTGGAAGCTCGGCCGAGTCGTATTGCGTCGGGAAACGGCTCATCGCGGCGGAAAGAATGTGATTGTTGTCGACCAGTTCGCAACTCACTTGCCCCTCTCCGTGATCGAGACCATCGCCAAAAAGATTCGGGTGAGCTGCGGTTGTGGAGGATCCGTGAAAGGACGAACCATCGAAATCCAGGGCGATCAGCCGGATCGGGTGCGAGCGGTGCTTGAACAAGAGGGATTTAAGGTAGCAGGTGTCGGGTGAGAGAAGCTAGGAGCTAAGGATCTAGAATCCGGCCTTGCCTCGACTAACTTCTGAATTCTAGATTCAGAATTCGTTTTTTGCTTGCGCTTCCGGCGCCTTTTTCGTTTACTTAGCAGTTCTGAAAGGAGGCAAAACCTGTTGAACTTAAAAATATCTGTCCGCAAAATGATGCAGTCCGGGACCAACACGGTTATTGCCCCGGCTCGCCTCAGTTCACGCTAAACCGCGTTCTCTTTTGAGAGGACGCTTTCCGGTAGTCGACTCCGCCGCCACGGCTTAACCGGCGTGGTGTCTTCACGACCTCTATCCGGTCCGGATAGAAATCGGAACATACCGATATAATCCGCTTACTATTAGATACTTACTACTATGACTGCTTACGAATTACCACACCAGGTTTCGAGACCCAACTCCTGTCCTTCTCAAAACCAGAAGATTCCCGCGGCCAAAATAATCGATTTCTTTGCCGCGAGGGAAGCGTTGCGTTCGGAGGCTAGATTCGCTGCTCAAAGAAAGGCAAGCCAAGCTGAGCTTCGCGCCGCGGCGCGGCGGCAGAAAGTTATTTTCGATGCATTCGAAAATGCCCTGTTCCTGCTGTTGCTGACGGCCTCAGCAGTCTTGGGCTTGCTGGCGATATCCGGCTTTGGGTGAGCATAACACAATTGGATGGCATATCGACGCTGCTTCGTTGCCGCGTCGGTATGCCTGTCTCGGGCAAGGGGCGAAATATACAACCGTCTCGCAAATTGTACGCGAACTACTTGCGAAATCTTCGAGCATATGGGCACCATTCTGTTAATAATTATTGTGCTTTTGCTGATAGGCGCGCTTCCCCATTGGCCCTACAGTAGCGGCTGGGGATACTACCCATCAGGCGGCCTCGGCTTACTGTTATTAATCCTCATTATTCTGATTGTGCTCAGGTATATTTGACCTTACGGCAACACCTAGACAAGCAGATCGGAAATGGGACGACTAACTTCGTCGTCCGATTTTTTGTGTAGAAATGAAGTTTTCAGCTTGCGCTGATCGCATCTTTTCTGTTCACTCCACAATTCCGAAAGGAGGCAGAACCATGAATTCAAAATCTATCCGCACCACCGCTCCGCGCCGGACTCACATGGCTTATGCTCCTATTCGTATGAATCGCCGCTGATCGCGGGGATTCTCGTTCGAAAAAAGCTTCGGCGATAGTCGACTCCCCGCCTTGCGGAAAGCGCTTGGCCAAGGCTCGCGCGCACGCCTCTCGCTCGATCCATCGTTAGATCAGACGATGGAATCCTCAATAAGAACACGAAAACAGATTTTAAGATGCCTACTACCGAAACATCAGAACAGAAATGCCAGGGAAACCCTTCAGAGAGTGGAGAGATTTCTTCTGGGAAGATCATCGATTTTTTCGCCGCGAGGGAAGCACTGCAACCAGAGGCTAGGTTCGTTG
>Ga0137358_10000928_pt1 | contig 14948 bp, 14 predicted proteins | sample Mad1_20_16metaG_FD_105551 | JGI IMG/M metagenome (GOLD analysis project Ga0137358, IMG submission 105551) | Vadose zone soil microbial communities from Angelo Coast Range Reserve, California, USA - Mad1_20_16 metaG | ecosystem: Environmental > Terrestrial > Soil > Vadose zone | place: USA... | reverse complement strand
TTTCTCGACATGGCTCTCCTTTTGAAACATTCTGCCATGCGAGACGGCCCAGACTGTGCAGAACAGAGCACTCTCTTGAACGGGATCGACGTACCCCAGTGAGGAGCCGCCGTCACCATTGTTTTGAGCACAGCGTCTGGGACCATGCTAAGAAACGGGCTCCCGAAGGATGCACCATTGATCATTTCGGCCTACTTGCCGGCGCGCATGGGCCCGCTCATGTTATCGCAACGAAGCCCCCGGCTCGGTTCCTTACCTGGTTTGACCCGCGTATCGCGGGTTCCTTGCTAAGAACCTGCGGGTATCCATCCACCTCTGAACCTCGTCCGCAACGGAAAAAGCCTTCGTCGTTGCCGCCGCGCACCGGGCGTCCAGTTCATGGGCATTCAATGCTCTTCGGCATAGTTCTGAGGAGGCGGTGATAGCGGCGTGCATTGTGTCCTTGGCGAGCCAGCCGGAAATCGGAGAGATCCTGGTAGTGAATGATCAGTCCACCGATGGGACCGCTGGCGTCGTGACCAACTCCTGCCCAGTGCACGCAGATGTGTGTGAAGGACGGCATGAAGTACGCACTGGCCGCGGAGAAAAAGGTCTATACCTTGGAAGGACACGAAGCGGAACTCGCCAAGCTCGCTGGCCAGAAAGTCACGGTCAAGGGAATTCTGAAGGGCGACACGCTTTCCGTTAAGGAAGTCACTGCGTCGAAATAGGTATCAGTTTCGACTTGACTCTGGAATCCGTTCCAGCGTTTAGACTCTTCTCGCGGAGGACGGCCCATGCGTTCGGGACAATTGGCGCGTCAAACGGGCGTAAGCACCGACACGTTGCGGCATTACGAACGTCTTCGACTCTTGCCTCCGCCCCAGCGCACAGCAGGAAATTACCGTGAGTATCCTCCGTCATCTCAGCAGAGAGTGGAACTGATTCAGCGAGCTTTGACGATTGGTTTTTCGCTCGCCGAATTGAAAACCATTCTGACCGTGCGCGACAAGGGCGGTGCACCATGCCGCCACGTCCGCGCCCTGATGCGTTCGAAGATCCGCGACATCGACGAGCAAATCAGGAATCTCGTCTCCCTACGCGTCGAAATGAACCGATTGTCAAAGGCCTGGGACAAGCGTTTGCGGCGGACAAAACCGGGTGAAGTAGCACGGTTGCTGGAGGCTGTGCCGCCGAGACCCCGTGCCACAATTGCTTCAGGTCTCCCGAAGCTACGAAGGAAGAAAGGACAATAAATCATGCGCACGTTGCCGCTTCTCTTATTGCTGGCCATCCTTCCAGGAATGGTCAGCGCACAACAGAATCCATCACCGGCACAGGACAAGCGTTCGGAAGGCGTCGTCAAGCGTGGAGACCATGTCATGGGCTTCTCGCACGAAGCTACCACGCATCATTTCCGATTATTCAGCGACGGGGGAGAAATCGCCGTCACGGCCAACGATCCGAAGGATAAGGCGAGCATCGATCAAATTCGGACTCACTTGGGACACATTGCCCAAATGTTTGCCTCCGGGAATTTCAAGGCACCGATGCTCATTCACGACACCAACCCCCCCGGTACGGCGACCATGACGAGGCTCAAGGAACAGATTCGCTACGAATTCTCGGAAACGGATCGCGGCGCGCGGATTCGGCTTGTCACGTCCAGTCCGGAGACAACGGACGCGGTGCACGCCTTCCTGCTCTTTCAAATCGTCGACCACCGAACACAGGACGTCCCAACGATATCCGACGACCTTTTGAAGAAGTAATCATCCCGTGCGGCATTCCTCACAGGTTTTACCCTGCAATCCTCCCGCTCCCTCTTTCGCGATGATGGGAACCATCACTAGGGCCGCCAGGGAATCGGCCCACCACAGCCCGAAGAAAGTATTCAGCAGCAGCCCCACCAGCAGAATGGCCGACAAGTAAGTGCAAAACTCCGTTTGTTTCGCGTCCGCATGCATGGCGGAGCTGCCCAGAGCACGGCCCACTTTTCGCTTTGCCCGCGAGAGTAGAGGCATTACGACCAGCGAGACACAAGCCAGAATTATTCCGGGCATACTGTGTTCTGGAGCTCGCCCAGACCATAGATCTCTGACGGATTCGCAGGCAATGTACGCCGCCAAAGCCAGGAAACAGACACCGACAACTTTAAGCGCGCGTTTCTCGTTTCGTTCACGTTGACAAACCTCTGCGTCAACGGACATTCTCCACAGCAAGACCGAGCCCGACGTGACTTCGATGAAGCTATCGATTCCAAAGCCGACAAGGGAAATGCTGCCTGCCACTGCTCCTGCCACGACAGCCACTAGACCTTCAAGGGCGTTCCACGCGATGGTGAAGTGTTCGAGCCTTCGCCCACGGCGCACGACAGCGGCACGTTCCAGAACGGCGGTTCCACTCATTCCCACAGTTTACAACCCGGCTGCATTGGCCACACAATTTTCAAATGCTCAACAATCGTCTGCGGCGCCGTCTGTTCCATCACATTCTCATCGGTGTCGGGAGTGTCGCGCTGACCGTCATCTTCATGCATTTCTTTCCTAAGCGCGATTTCATCTCTCAGCTAAGCATTGGGACATCCTACGCTGCGCTATTTCTTACGGCAGCTGCGTTGCTGTTGGGCCCGCTCAATGTGCTGTGCCAGAAACCCAATCCGGTTAGCTTTGATCTGCGACGGGACTTGGGAATATGGGCGGGAATCACTGCATTGGTACATACGGCGGTCGGCCTCAACGTCCATTTACGCGGCAGGATGTGGTTGTATTTCCTTGATACTCACCACCACTTGCGACGAGACGCTTTCGGTTTCGGAAATTACACGGGCGCTGTTGCGACTCTGGTCTTCGCTCTGCTCTTGGCGTTGTCTAACGATATTTCACTTCGTTGGCTCGGAGTCGGCCGTTGGAAGTCGCTTCAGCGGTGGGCTTATGCATCGGCTGCGTTAACTGGCGCGCACGCCATCGCCTATCAGTATGTTGAGAAACGCAGCTTACCTTTTCAGGCGAGTCTTTACTTCCTGCTTTTGGTTGTTTCGATCTTCCAACTAGCAGGCATCTTCAAGAGTCGCCGGACTCTAGCGAGGCCTCAGCCCGATAACTCCTCTGCAGAAGCTTAGCGCCAAGGGTGCTGCTTAATTGGCCACGGAAAACAGGGGTTGTACCTGTCAAGATTCAGCTGGCAAATTTGTATCCGATCCGGTGGACTGTGATTATGTGTTCGGGGTCCGACGGCGAGACCTCGATTTTTTGACGCAGTTTGGCGATGTGGTTGTCGACAGTGCGAGTGATCGGGTAGTTCTCAAGACCCCACACCTCATCCAAGAGTTGGTCACGCGTGACGATTTCATTTTCATGCAAGATAAGACATTTAAGTATTTCGAATTCACGCGGCGACAGGTCTATCGGTCGTCCAGCTCTCACCGCACGATACTTTCTAAAATCGAGTTCAACATCCCCGAACTTGTACCTCTCCAGCGTTCGTACGCCATTTGTGGCTCGCCGCAGATGCGCCCGGACGCGAGCCAGGAGCTCCTTGATACTGAATGGTTTGGTGACATAATCATCAGCGCCGACTTCCAGGCCTACAACCTTATCGGTCTCTTGGCCGCGTGCTGTCAGCATGATAATTGGAGTCGTGACGCCTTTGGCTCTTAGATGGCGGCACACATCCAATCCACTGAGTTTGGGGAGCATGACGTCCAATAAGATAATGTCCGGATTACTGTGGAAGGTCTCGTCGATTGCCGCTTCGCCGTCCCCGGCCACACAAACCTGATAGCCCTCGAACTCGAAGTTATGCCGCAGGCCCCGAACCATTTCTGGTTCATCCTCAATGATGAGAACCTTCTTCAACTGGGTACCCCCTGATTTCCGCCGCTGCCTTCTTAGGCGCGCTCTCGGTTTTGGGGATGGGAATTAAGATAGTGAAGCGGCTCCCTCTGCCCAGCTCACTATCCACCAAAACTCTTCCTCCATGGGCTTCTACGACATGCTTGACCAACGCGAGCCCTAGCCCGCTGCCCTTCGTGTTGTGCACTAACGTTGTGCTGACCCGGTAGAACTTTTCGAAAATCTTCTGCTGTTCTGAACGCAGGATTCCTATGCCGTGATCGGCGACCTCGATAGCAATGTGACTGTCCCTCGCCGCCACGGCTACTTCAATCTTCTTGGCGTCCTCAGAGTATTTAGTGGCATTGTTGAGCAAATTCACCACTGCCTGAGAGATGGCTTCTGCGTCAATCGCGACCATCGGGAGACCTTGATCGATACGCGTTGAGACTTCAAACCCAGCGTCCCTGAGCTGGTATTCGTAAGTTCGGAGAACCGTCTCGACAATTTCCGCAACATCGGAAGAGACGAACCGGTACTCCTTTCGGCCGGCCTCGATCTTCGAGAAATCAAGAATGTTGTTAATAAGCTGCGTGAGTCGGCGGGTTTCCCCATTGATGGTCCGCAAAAAGTCCTTCCCTTGCTGCTCGTCTTTCACTCGGTCAAGTTCGAGGGTCTCCGCATATAACCGAATCAGGGCCAGCGGGGTCTTCAATTCGTGCGAAACGTTTGATACAAAACTGGATTTCGCGGCCGCAAGGCTCATCTCACGGGAGGCCGCACGCAAAGTCAAGATGATACCGACAAGCAGCAAACAGAGCACAACAGCAGTGAGTAAAAGGCTTTTTTCAAAGCTGGCTTGCGCTACGCTTTGAATGGACGAACCTCGATAGGTAGCAGCCAGATCCCAGTTCGGAAAGACCGGTGCGAAGGCCATCTTGACCTGATAGTTCTTTACTCCGGATGCGTTCGCATAAATTTGATTTTGTTTTTCGTCGAATACACTGACGGCCAAACCGGACTCCGACCCCTTCGTGCCGGAGCCGCGCAGCAATCCCGGTATCAGCCTGTTCAAATATTCCTTGCGGACATACTGGGGATTCAGAATCAGACCTGCGACGTCTGTGTTCTTCAAAGGATAGAAGACGTAAAAGAAGGAATGGCTTGCTTCATTGGGCACAGAACAGGTTTGCTGCCAGAACAAAAGTTCTCGTGTCGATTCTGCCGGAGGACGCAAGGCCAGAGAACTGCGATAGGCGTCCAGGATACGCCCGACATCTGCATCCGCTCCAAGCTGAGGCCCCGAAACTCGACGAAGCTTCTCGGAAGAATAAAGTAAGGCGAAACGATTCTCAACTTTGCAGGAACATGTTGAGAATAGAAAGAACTGATCGACTTCAGGATGCAATTGGGAAGCACGTCCCAGAGTGTGTTTCAGATCTTCAGGGGAGCGTGACAGTGAGCCGAGAGGCGCTAACGTTTCTCTAGCCAGCGTCTGCATGTCTCCCTGCGCATTGCGGGCGACGCTCTGCAATGTCTGACGCAGATTTTCTTCAATGGCAATCTTGGTTTTGCCCTTCAGGTCAACCAGCGACTGGTACTGCATGAAGGCGAGAGCGCCCGTAGGCAGCACTATCGCGACCGCCGCAAGCGTGATCAGGTTCCTTTTGGAGGGCCGACCGCCCCACAGTAAATAACGCATTTCAGGGCAAGTATACATCCGGCTCCTTGGCCGGGCGTACCCCTGTGCAACGAGAATGTAAAAAGTTGTATCTGAGCCCCCCTCTCAAGGAAAGCCCGACAACTCCAACACAAACCCTTTAGTTTCTTTGCGTTCCGGCACCCTTCGCAGGATGAATGGGTCGCAAGGAACCGCGATACATCTCTTTGCAATCCCTTTACAGGCCGTGAGGACTTCCATTGCGCTCACTCTGTAGGATCGCGTCGAATTCGGGACAGATGTCCCGAGCAAACCTGAGAGGAGGACAATATGTCCGGCACAACCAAAATCCATGTCAGTCTGATCGTGGCGGCTTTTCTCGTCGCGACGTCCATGCCGATGTGTGCTGGTGAAAATCATCCCGCCGCACCGACGATTTCCATGCCTGATATTTCGGGGCATCAACTCGATCTAACCAGGTACAGAGGCAAGGTTGTGGTCCTCAATTTTTGGGTGACCTGGTGCGAACCCTGCCGAACAGAGATTTCAGAGTTGGTTGAATTGCAAAAGCGTTATCTCGATCGCGGGCTCGCGGTCATCGGCATCGCCGTAGAGGATGCCTTAGCGTCTGTTCAAGCGGCTAGCAAGCAATTGAACATCAACTATCCTGTCGCCTTAGGTGACAAGAAGCTAAGTGCGGTTTTTGGCGGAGTTGGCTTTCCAACGACCTTCGTAATCGGTCGCGATGGCCGAATTTACGGCAAGCACCGGGGGGCAACAAATCTTCGGGTTCTTGAGGACGAGGTGGCGCAACTACTTGAAACTGGTGACACAGCCCAGCTAACTAATTTCAGGCCTGCAGGCAAATCGGAACCGGTCGAGTTGCCAACGCCCGAAGAACTCAACTCGGAGGTTCCAGGCGTCGACATCTCGCAACTGAACGCTACTCAATTGGCAGACTTCAAGATTCTTTTGGAGAAGGCGCAGTGTGATTGCGGATGCCGTCGAGCACTCCTTCAGTGTCTCAAAGAGGACAGCGCGTGCGATCACGCCCGTACGCTAGGTCGAGAGGAACTGATGAAGTTTCTCAAAACCGACACATTGCGCTCGCAAAATCAGATTCATTGATAGTTTCTGGCCGTAGAGAAAACCAATGGAGCGAACACATGCGTCATTACGTTTCCTTTAATCGATTCTTGCTTGTGGGTGCGGCACTCCTGTTTGTAACACCTTTCGAGCTTCCTTCAAGGTGGCTTCCCCCGCCTATTCAGCAAGCAGACAAGCTGTCTGAAATACGTTGGGAATTTGACACCGGCGGTTGAGTATTCTCTACGCCCACGGTCGTGGGTGATCTCGTTGTCGTAGGTTCGTGCAACGGCAGGATCCGCGCTCTGGACAAGGAGACCGGAAAAGTGAAATGGCAATATGACATTACCAAGGACGGAGACCAGCGCCAATTTCACGGGGACCCCCTCATTACCGACGAACTTGTGGTCGTCGGAACCGACGGCAACATTGGGCATGTGTACGCGTTCGAGCGATACACCGGGATTGTGCGATGGAAATACAGAGTAACCGAGCGCGGCGTGGCCTCCGATATCGTGCGGCTAGGCGATAGCGTTTATGCCGTCACTCTTGGAAACGAACTGCTGAGCCTCGACATCAAGAGCGGGAAAGCCAGGTGGACTTTCCACGGCGGCTACTCCGGCCAGGATTGCTTGACCTGCTCCTCCCCAGCGGCAGCTGAAGGGCGTGTATATTTCGGCGGACTAGACGGGTTCGCCTACGCCCTGGACGGCCAATCTGGAAAACTGATCTGGAAACAGAACCTCGGTGCCCAGGTGACAACCTCAGCAGCCATCCGCGGAGGTGACTTGTACCTCGGTACTGCGAAGCGCCATCTGTATCGCCTGAACCTCGGTTCCGGCGAAGTGCTCGGCGATATCGAGACCGTGGCCACACCGAGCGGACGTCTCGTTCCGGTCGATAACTCTCTCCTTGCTTTTCTGGGAGACGAGGTCTTCGCAAGCTTCGATCTCGACCTAAAAAAGTTGCGTTGGTCCGCCGAAGCTTCTAAGCAGTGGACTTCCGCCAGACCGTATCTGTGGGGCGATACTGTGCTCGTGGGTAATCGCCGCGAACTCGTCGCATTTCGTGCCACAGACGGTGCTCGCGAATGGTCATACCAATTTCCAGAAACAATTCGCGGCATTGGCACCTCGCCGGCCGTATTGTATGTTGGTACCCTAAGCGGCCCCATCTTTGCTTATACTCCCAGGTGAAACGCAAATCGACATGGACACAAGAACTCATTGGGAGAAGATTTACACGACCAAGGCGCCGGATCAGGTGAGCTGGTATCGTCCGCACCTGGAAACCTCAATCGACCTAATCGAACGATCCATCAGTGATCGCTCCGCGCCTATCATCGATATAGGCGGAGGTGAATCCACACTTGTAGATGACCTGCTCGCGAGAGGATTTCAAAACGTCACGGTCTTGGATGTTTCGCAGGTAGCGATCGACGCCACCAAGCAGAGGTTGCAACAGGTCGCAGGTCGAGTTCACTGGGTGGCTGCAGATGTCACTCGGGTCCAATTGCACCCGGCGGCCTATGACGTGTGGCATGACCGCGCTGTTTTTCATTTCCTCACCGCGCCAGAACAACGGGCCGCCTACGTTCGGCAAGTCACGCGTTCGGTTAAGGCGGGCGGCCATGTCATCGTTAGCACGTTCGGACCAGATGGCCCAACCAAATGCAGCGGGCTCGATGTTGTCCGCTACGACGCCGAATCCCTGCACGAAGAGTTTGGCACGCGCTTCCGATTGGTCGAAAGCTCAAAAGAGTTGCACGAGACACCGTTCGGCACCACACAACAATTCCTCTATTGCTACTGCAGAGTCGAAGCAAAATGAATTCGGCGAATGCGCTTCTATAACGAACACATTTATCCTCGAGATTGGCGTTGGCCCAGGCGCTAATTTCGTTCACTACGATCCCACGAAAGTAAGCAAAGTCTACGCTCTAGAGCCCAACCGTGGCATGGTCCGTCTCGCGGAACAACATCGCCAGAAAATTAATCTGAATATTGAGTTCCTTGATCGTCCGGGCGAACGAATCCCGTTAGAAGATGCTTCCGTCGATACCGTCCTCAGTACCTTTACGCTGTGCACGATTCCAGGCGTAGTGGATGCTATGCGAGGTATTGGACGCGTACTGCGGCCCAGCGGCAAGTTCATTTTCTTTGAACACGGGCTTGGGCCTGAGCCCTCAACTCAGCGCTGGCAGCGATGGTCAGAACCGATTCCTCACTGGCTCTTCGAAGGCTGTCATGGGACGCGGGATATTCCATCTCTCATCTCCAAGGGCGGTTTTCAAATCGAGCAGATCGAGACTGGGTATCTTGCGCGATTTTCTGGGGCACTGCGACGCCACAATCACAATAGCGCTGCTTGCAGCGTTCTTCCTCGTCACAAGGAATGCCGCCCTATCGAAGCCGTGGTACCGAGCCGACGCACAACATCGACCAAGCCCGAGATTTTCCGAAACCTATCGCCAGCTCGAATGAAAGGACAAAGCTCCAGTTCGGTTTGGGTTAGCCTACTTGGCGTCGTCTTCGTCTTTCTGGTTGTTTCTGGTTGCGACGAATCCGTGTGTGTGCGATACCCCTGAGGCGTCTTTAGTTACATAGAATCCGACGATGTCGCCCTGAGGATTGATACCGCGTGCCTGTGTCGAAACCACGTCTGCCCCTGGAAAGTCGATGGTAGTGAACTCGCCCTTGCTGAGCAGGAACCCATGAGTGTTTTTCGCAGAGTCGATAAAAAATCCGATAGTCTCGCCGGAGGGATTAACGTCGCGGGCATCGGACGATATAGAATTCGGTATGTCGAGAAGTTGATAGTCTCCCTCCTCCACCTTATAGGCGTGGAATTCAGTTGGAGTAGGAAACCACACGCCAACGATAATCCGGCCGTGCCGTGTGATTCCGTTGTGCATGGTGCCAGGCACGGAGAAGGATTCGTATGTACCGTTCTGATACACGTACCCGTGCATTGTACCGCCCCCGGAAGCCGCAAAATCGCTACCTTGGTGGTGGTAGCAACCCACGGCCTGACCCGTCGGTGTGACTTTGATGGCGAACGTGTTCTCTGCGCCAGGGAAATCAATCGCGGCAAAGTTGCCGGATGCATCCCGAAGATAGGCGCGGGTTCGCAAGGCGTCGCCGGGGACGATTGTGCCGTGATCCGTATAAAGTCCGACGACAACACCCTCCGAGTTAATTCCATGAGCCTGAGTAGTGCCGCTGATGCCGCCTGGGTAGTCGATCGTTGTAATCGTGCCTTCGCTCAAAAGAAAACCGTGGCCTGCGCTTCCTACTTGGTAACGGCCCACGATATCGCCTTCAGAGTTGATGCCCAAAGCTTGGGTTAAGGTAACACCGGGCAAATCCACGTCGAGCGACTTGAAATTCAGATGGTGATTAGATCCGGCGAGAACCGTCTCGAATGGTACGGTCAAGCCCACTGCCAACAGCGCTACCGCTATCGTAAGTGCGGCTATTCTCAGATTTTTCATATGTTCTCCTCGCGTTGTTGCTGCGGCAGTAGAATTTCGCTACAATCGCGCCTAAGATCGGGATTCCCGTACGTGACACTGCCCCTCGCAACGCCCGCACGGTAGCCTGCGGTCTCTCCGGGAGTCTTTGAGGAAAGTTCGAGAATACTTCGAATCTTTCTGGAAGGCCGTATGGCCCAGGCGGCGAAGCACTTATACGAGTTCGGCCCCTTCCGCATAGACCCTTCCGAAGGTCTGCTCCTCCGTGATGAACAGCCCATTCCCCTTGCGCCAAAGGCTTTTGAGGCGCTGCTCCTTCTCGTCGAAAGCAGCGGTCATCTGATCGAAAAAGGAGTATTGATGCAGAAGCTCTGGCCGGACAGCTTTGTCGAAGAGGCCAATCTATCGAAGTACATATTCACGCTTCGGCAAGCCCTGAGCGACGGCGAAGACGGACAGAAATACATCGAAACGGTGCCCAAGCGCGGGTATCGCTTCGTGGCGTCGGTGCAGAAGCTGGCGGCGGAGAGCGTCGAGCAAGCGCCTGCCGAAATGCTTTCGTGCGAAGGCGAGGAAGCGAAAACTGTAACGTCCACGACGCGGTGGCGTATTGCCCTGGTTTCCGCGGTCCTAGCTGCGACTGCCATGGTTTTGCTGGTATGGCTCGACCCGGGCGAATGGCGGGCGCGCTTGTTTGGCGGTCCCGCCCGGCCTGTGCGAACAATCGCGGTGTTGCCTTTGCAGAATCTCTCCGGCGATACCGCCCAAGACTACCTCGCTGATGGCATGACGGAGGCGCTGACTACCGATCTGGCCCGAATGGAGAGCCTGCAAGTGATCTCCCGCACCTCCGCGATTCAGTACAAAGCAGCCAAGAAGTCTCTGCCAGTGATCGCGCGTGAACTCAATGCCGACGCCGTAGTCGAAGGCTCGGTACAACGCTCCGGCGATCGTGTACGCGTCACTGCGCAGCTAGTTCGCGCCTCTGACGATCGGCATCTCTGGGCCAATACTTTTGAACGCGACTTCCCCGACGTGCTCGCCTTGCAGGATGAGGTAGCGTCGGCGATCGCCAAGCAGGTCGAAAGCAGACTGGGTGGTCCAAGGCCAGCCCCACCGCCAAACGTGCAAGCAGTGAACATCGAGGCGTACGAGAACTACCTTCGGGCAAACTACTACTTCGATAATTTCGATCTGCAGAAAAGCATCGACTACTACCGTCAGGCCATCAAGCTCGATCCGAACTACGCCCCTGCCTACGCCCATATGGCCGAAGCTTACTCGTTTCTGGCCTTCTTCGGCGCAGTATCCCCCAGCGAAGGCTGGGGCAAGGTGAAGGAAGCGGCGAGTCTGGCAGTACAGAAAGACGAGCGCCTGCCGGAGGGCCATGGTGCGCTGGCGCTGGCCAAGCTGCACTACGACTGGGATTTTCCGGGAGCGGAGCAGGAATTCAAGCGCGCGCTGGAGCTTAACCCAAGCGACGCCGATGTCCGCCATGAACATGCGCACTACCTTATGGCCATGGGCCGGCTTGCCGAATCGGAGGCCGAGAGCAGGCGCGCCGTGGAGCTGGATCCGGTCGGAGACGGACTGAACTCCTGCCTCTGCTGGCATAGCTTCGCCGCCCGGGATTACGATGAGGCAGTCCGCCTGGCGGCGAAGTTCCTGAAATCGCAACCTGACGATCCATGGGAGCATACAATTCTCGGATGGACCTACGAGCAAAAGCGAATGCCCGAGCAGGCGGTCGCGGAATTCAAGAAGGCCGTCGAGGCGACGAACGGCGACCCATTCTATGTCGCGGCGCTAGGGCATGCATATGCTCTCGGTGGCGATCGGCGCGGCGCGGAAAAAGTCCTCCTGACGCTCTCGGATCGGGCCAAGAAGTCTTACGTCTCGCCGTTTGATCTCGCGCTGATCTACACAGCTCTGGGCGAAAAGGAGAAGGCATTTGCCCTGTTGGACAAGGCCGTGGCCGAGCACTCCACATTTCTCGTTTACACCAAATGGGAGCCACGGCTAGATCCGCTGCGCTCAGATCCTCGGTTTCAAGACTTGCTTAGGCGCATCGGACTGCCACGTTAAGAGTCTACTGTGGTTTCCGCACCCGCCCAGCGCACGACTCGATCTCGTACGGCCCAAGTTTGGCGCCGCTCGCGAGGCTCATAACTGGCCGCGATTGCGGCTCACCGTCTGTTTTGCTGTGCCCGCGCTTCGGCGACAAGCTCGTCAACCTGTCGCAAAACGTGCTCTGCCGTCATTAAGTCAAAGTGATCCCCACTCGCCGACACGGTAATCGTGCCCTCGGGAAATTCCCCGCCGAGAATACCGGTGTCAAGGTTCTCTAGTTTTAGCCTCGCAAGCGCGGCCATCGACCCGGAGTCGTTTGGGAAAACCAGCCGAAGCGCGGGCAGACACTCCCGCGCGCCTCGGAACCACCGTGCGAACACGTCGAATCCTGGCATTTCCTTCAACGGCCACACGATATCCGCCGCACTCCGCTGCAATACGCCGATATCACCCTCGAATTTCCGCAGTACCTTCACCAGGTACTCGTGGATATTGAGCCATTCATCCAGCGAAATGGCTGAGTCGCCCAGCCGGCGCAAGTCGCCAATCGACATTTCCGGATGCTCCGGAGCGATGCTCGCCAGCACCCGCGAGACGAAGCAGGTATCGAAGTTCAAATTGCATCCGAGCGACAAGAATGCATCAATTCGCGGTGTCGGCTCATCAGCAGGCCCCAGCAGAAGCTCAAAGCCCATGTCTGCACCCAGCGAGAAACCAACCATCACGAGCGTTGCTGGTTGGAACCTTTCCCGGACTTCCCGTAGCCACTCACGCAAGATCACCACGTGGTCGGCAAGTGAGAGCGAAATGCGCCCGCGACGCTCCGACTCGCAGCCGTATAGCGTCGGGCTGGCCCCGCGATACCTCAAGCGCTTAAGGATCGGCTCGAAGTCTCGGTGGTCGAGGCCCAATCCGTGAAGAAAGAAAACCAGCACGTCCGACCGCACCTGGTTGTCTACATAGTCCAAATGATCGCCGATAATCCGCGGATCGAGCGTCGCTCGATTGAGCTTCCGGCACACACGTTCCGTGAGCGTGAATCGGTGCTCGGCCAGTTGATTCGCGATCTCCACACTTGCAGGAGTTTTGGTTTGTTCCTCCTCCGCCGCTTCGATCTCGCCGAGCAAATCTGCGGCGCTCTGCCATCGGTCGGCCGGGTTCTTCTCCAGGCATTTCATGACCGCGTTGGCGAGTCGCGCCGGTATCCCCGGCCTCCATTTCACGAGGGGATCCGGCGCCTTGGCCAAATGCGCCGCCATCATCTGCTGTGCGGTGGTGACCTGAAAGGGCAGGCGTCCCCCGAGCATCTCGTAGGCCGCGACACCTATGGCGTACAGGTCAGCTCGATGGTCCACCACGTCCCCGCCCACCTGCTCGGGCGCCATATAAGCCGGAGTACCAACCGTTGTTCCCATGGCCGTGATGAGATTGGTGGTTGCGGTCATGGCCAAGCTCGACAGATCGCTGAGCGCTTTGGCGACTCCAAAATCGGCCACCAGAGCGTGCCGATCGCTCAGCAAAACGTTCTCAGGTTTGATGTCCCGATGGATGACACCACGCGCATGCGCGTACGCGAGCGCATCGGTGACGTGGCGCAGGATGCGAATACTCTCGGGGATAGGTAGCTCGCCCATGCCCGCGATCCGCTCCCGTAAGGTTTCCCCCTCGATGTATGGCATCACATAGAACAGCACGCCGCCAGATTCTCCGGAATCGATAAGCGGCAGGATGTGCGGATGAGTCAGATGGGCTGCAATGCGAATCTCGCGCAGAAACCGCTCCGCGCCGTTGACCGGACATGCGTCCGCGCGGAGCACCTTCACGGCAACGAGCCTGTCGTGCCGAACGTCCCGCGCTCGGTAGACTTCGCCCATCCCGCCTGCGCCCAGCGGCGCAATGATTTCATAGGGGCCCAAGTGTGTGCCTGGAGCGAGGGGCATAGTTGGGCGGAATTATAACCCCGGGAACCTTCGCACAGTACCTTCAGGCGTCACATGTAAACGCCCTACCCGTAGAAGTGTGCGCTCGGCATTTCGGTTCAAGCCACTACTCGATAACTCCCGGATGGTCAAACCGGAAGTTATTCTGAAATCGGGTCTGAGAAAGGCTCGGTCGGCCTTCTCTTCATTTTTTCCTCCATTCAATAATGACGAGTGGTGCATTCCCGACTGCGAACCGCGAGAGTGCGTTCACACTTTCCACATCGCAGACACGTCCACAACCCCTCCAGACACCCACACGGCAGTGGGATCTCTTTTGTCATCCATTGGTGTCTGGAGAGCCAACAGATCCCATCCTTCCAGATTCCGATCCACTTCTTCCAAAGGGTCATCCTGTTCCTACCAAAAACTCCGTTCTGACTGAACTGGTTGAATTTAGGCGGCCGTCGCTGTAGCTTTTCGGCGACATTCTCACGATTATTCTCTCGCTGTTTTCTTCTGCTCGGCAAGTCTTTCAAACTCGTGCAGCGCTGCAAGCTGAGATTCTTGCCCTCCGACATCAGCTTTTGGTACTCCAGCACTCCAGCCGTGGCCAACGGCTGCGCTTGAGTCGCGCGGACCGATTCCTATGGGTGTGGCTCGCACGATTCTGGAGCGGCTGGCGATCGGCATTAGTCATCGTCAAGCCCGAGACTGTCATCCCTTGGCATCGCAAGGGACTTCGACTGTATTGGAAGTGGAAGAGTCGCCATCCGGAAGGACACCGCCTTTCACATTCAGCTTCGGAAACGCCTCGCTTGCGCTCGGAACTCGCTTGTTTTCTTACAGTTTTTGGAGCCGAGGGCGAGAGTTGAACTCGCGACCTGCCGATTAGCTAGCAGTAGGTCACTGGCTTCAGGAACTCGCTT
>Ga0137358_10000927_pt1 | contig 14949 bp, 19 predicted proteins | sample Mad1_20_16metaG_FD_105551 | JGI IMG/M metagenome (GOLD analysis project Ga0137358, IMG submission 105551) | Vadose zone soil microbial communities from Angelo Coast Range Reserve, California, USA - Mad1_20_16 metaG | ecosystem: Environmental > Terrestrial > Soil > Vadose zone | place: USA... | reverse complement strand
GGAAGGACAGGAAGGACGTGGTTTGACAGGATCTGGGATCCTCTCCTTGCGGTGAAAGATGCCTCCCCTTTAGTTGGGCAATCCACGCCCATATTACCAGTAGAATGTGTACGTTACATTTCGGTTTTGACTACCTGGGGTAGTACTGTTCTACAGTACCATGGCGATGTTTTCGCGCAGTACAGCACAGTATATCTACTGTGTTGCTCGCCGTCATGGGAACTCGGTGTCTTCATCATTACTATTTGCAATCTATCCCACCCACTTGCGGTAACTCCCTGATCCTCGGTCTTTCACAGGCCATGCTTCTTGACTTTTCACGCCAACTCTATACGGTTGCGAGATCATCTCGTCCTCGCAGATCTCCTGCATCCATGTGGGGAACCAGTAATCACCCCCCGGAAACATTCCAAATAACTCGGCTTTCCAAGGCCACCCACCCCATTCTGACCGTATACTCACCGAACATGATAAGGCGTCATTACAGCACCGGAGTCGCCGCTGACCCCGTGTGCATAAGTTTATATATGTAGATATTTGCAAGAGTGGCGGACATTACCGGTAACCTTCGTTTTGGATGTAAAGCGCTTTGTGTACAGTACAAGTACTGAATACTGTTAAGTGCCCGTTGCCTCGTATGGGCATCAGGGGAGGCGGGTGCTTTTGGGTGGCGGCGTTGGAGCGGCGGCGGTCACGGTCCCCCTGGAGTGTCATCGTACGGTACCTACACGGAAATACCGCATGCACGCAGGCGCGATGGAATGTGTATCACAATAGTAGCGCTGGCAGAGCGACAGCGACAGGCTGGCAGTGACAACGCTTGGAAGAAGCGGTCATCGTCTGCCGATTCGGATTCCGGGTCGGGGCTGGTAGTGCGGCGGGGAGAAAAAGTACGTACTGCGGTGGCTCTATTGTATCTGCAGTACAGAGAGCGGTGCTTTAGCTAGGCCGTTGGAACTTGGAAGACTTTCTGTTTTTTTTTTGTTGTTATTCATCTTACCTTCTTTTGATTTTTTTTTTTCGTAGATTCTGCGTCAGAAGCGATTGATGAGACCATGGACAATAACTGATAGGTTGATAGTTGCTTGATTAATTATGTTCTTTGCTCGAGAACAGCCCGCGGTGTATTATGCATTAAGCGGCGGCATCACCCCGTAAGTCGACTTTAGCTCTGCACTGCACGCAGCGGCTGAGGCTAATCCATCCACATCTGGGTCTGGCATACTGTCGCAGTATCGTGTATCGTGATCGTGAGCCGCGGCACTGCCGACCGCAGTTGACCGGTTGACCCCTTGAGAAGGCCTCATGAGCACACGCGTTATAGGACAAGAGTTTTACCCAGCAGATCTCCGTTATTCGGTTATGGTCCGGAGTTATGAGTTGTGTATGTTCGGAACTCACTAAAGTTGGCGGCGGGTGGGGAGATCATCGATCATCGATCAACTCCCAGTTAGTTAGGGTTGTCGGTCCCGGCGGACCGTCGTAACTTGTCTGTCCCTAATCCGGGTGGGGGTGGCCAGTTGTACTGACATTAACAATAGTCTGACAATCAGATTCCTCGCAATGCCGACACGCGCTTTGTTCTTCATCCTTACAGTACCCCTACTTCTCGGTTTCTACATCCGGCGTTTCTCTCGAGAGAAAGTGTCACAACGCTCGGCCGTGCTTTCGTCACTAGGGCTCGATAACGCCCATGATGATGCACGCAACAAGAAGTTCATAGGTTTCTTTCACCCGTACTGGTGAGTTCTCGCATGCGTGCCGAACCCTGCACGTCGTTCGTTGTCGTCGTCGCCGCATGCTGAGACGAAATACAGTAATGCAGGCGGTGGTGGAGAGCGTGTGCTCTGGACTGCGGTCGCTTTGATGCAACGTACAGAGCCGGATGTCATCAGCGTCATCTACAGTGGAGACACGGACGCGAGTAAAGAGCAGATCATCACAAAAGCCAAGGTGCGTGCACGCCCCCATTTCCTTCTTCCCTCCGCCCGTAGCATTGCCCCCTTACACTCGTACGCGTAGGCCCGGTTCGATATAACGCTAGAACCGCACTCGCTTCATTTTATCTTCCTCGAGTCGAGGTGGCTCGTCGAGGATCGCACATGGCCGCGGTTCACGCTCCTCGGACAGAGCTTGGGTTCCATGTACCTCGCATGGGAGGCGTTGTCCAAGTTCATACCTGACCTCTATATCGGTCCGTCTTCCTCGTTCCCTTATCCGTTTTCCTTGACCGAGAGTATGTATCTGTCGCAGATACCATGGGATATGCCTTTACATTTCATGTCGTTGCGTGGCTAGTCGGCATCCCCGTTGGCGCATACGTACACTATCCCACTATCAGCACCGATATGCTTGCGCGGGTCGAACTTCGCCGCCCCACGTATGCTAATTCGAAAGCAATAACATCTTCCACAATTCTGAGCCGCATCAAGTTAATGTGAGTCTGATCCGCCATTTAGCTTCTCAGATAATTGATGAGGGTCCTCTCCAGGTATTATCGTTTATTCATGTATCATTACGCACTCGCCCTCCGTCGTTCATCGTTCCTGATGGTCAACTCGTCCTGGACTAAAAACCATGTCGATGCAATACTCGACTATTCTGACCCATTCCTCGATCTTATACACTTTTCCTTCGCATTTGTTGGCGGGTTATTTCTCTCCTTGACTCGCGTACTTGCTCCTCTGTCCCCATCCCCAAAGCGTACTCACGTGACACCAAAGCAAGCAAATATTGTCTACCCACCGTGCGACACACGCGCACTATCTAAACTTCCTCTTGAGAATCGTCGTCCCTCACTCCTGCTGAGCCTCGCTCAGTTCAGGTATGATTTTTTTTATTTTCCATTTTCTCTCCACCCTGGTGTTCACTAGCAGTTAGGCCAGAAAAGGATCACGCGGCGCAGATCCGCATGATGGCATCGTTACAAAACCGGCATCCCGAGCACCGCCAGTCTATGCGCCTGTTGCTCGTCGGAGGAGTGCGAAATAAGGGAGATTCGGCGCGTGTCGAAGAACTGAAAGAGCTGGCAGACTCACTACAGGTTTCGGTATGCAGCCGTCCATCCCGATTCTTCTTAATCCACGGTTGCTGATCGTGCAAACCGTGTAGGAATATGTGGATTTTGTGGTGAATGCACCATATCCGCGCATATTGGAGCTTCTCAGCGAGGCTAGCATCGGAGTGAACACGATGGTGGATGAACATTTCGGGATCAATGTCGTTGAGTTCATGGTGGGTGCTATCTTTCCAAATGTGATACGGCAGACAGCAATGAATAGAAGAATGGCTGATGGGGTTATTGTGGTCCTCGATTTAGGCCGCCGGCGTAACACCCATCGTGCACGCGTCAGGTGGACCGCTACATGACATTGTCGTGCCTGTTGATGGACAACGGACTGGTATGTGTCATCCCTCTTTCTTTCCCATATCCTGTCTCTTCTCTTGTCACGTATAATGACGGGCTGTCGACGATAAATTACAGGTTTTCACGCAAATGATCCGAAAAGCTTTTGTGAAGCCGTGCATGAAGTGATCTCGATGTCAGAGGAAGAACGACTGGCGATACGCGAGCGTGCGCGGCGATGGGCGACAACGACGTTTTCCGAGGAAGCTTTCAAACGGGGTTGGACGCAGTCCGGGTGGGCTCGGTTGCTTTAGACGGATTTGAGGGTCAATTCGCAGCCTGAGTCAAGGCCTCAATATTTGCCTATTTATTGCCTTTTACGTGAACATGCTCCCATAATCTGATAAATGAGAACACCGAGAGATATTGACGGTTCAACTGTGAAGCGAGTATGCCACAAGTCTGATGACGTCGTGTGCGTTCTGCGGCGGTAGAAGTGCGGCATAACTGTTAAAAAAAGCGTCGATGGTCGACGGTGACAAGGATCCGCTTTCTCTGAATCCCCTCTCTCAACGTGCAGCTTGGCATCCAGCATCCTCCGGGTGCACCTTTTATGCGGGGTTCACGAGGCACACAGTTGGATACGATAACTTAAGACAGAGACAGGAACAAATTAAAGCGGTGAGGTGGGAAGAAAAGAGGCTAGAAGAGTGGGGTAGAACTGAAGCAGCGTAAGCGATGCCACACTATGTAGCAACGCGGATGATAGGATACCAGGCACAACTGCGGAAATCGCTACTGGCTTGAAAATGTTCCTTTTGCCGCCAATGCCCCATGATGGCATTGGCCCATGAGAAAGAGCGAGGACAGGAGATAAATATATGTTATATATTCACAAGAAACGATAACGAGAGAGCTACCTGGTGATAGGCAGCGTTCAGAGGGGTGAGATAGCCCGCGGGGGTTGACGTACTACGCTTGGGATTCGATAAACCGTCCTGTATCCTCTAAGCCGTGGAGCTGCGAGTGACGTATTTGGCATTTACGGCGATGAAGTGGTATACGACGACGGTGCACATGGCGAGGGCACCGAGGGTGTTGGCGAGGGAGTATAGAGTATCGTGGGTGATCATGGTGGGGAAGGAATATGGGCAAGGCGAGAGACTGGAAATAGAATAAGCTTGTGATTGCGTCCTCGGATCGTGCTCTCGTGACTGACCTCAAAAGTTTTACTTTACTGCAAGTGGTGAGATTGACTGGCAAAGTAGCTGCGGCACACAGGATCGTGTCACCAGGATCGTGACACGTCTACCCTGGCGAGCCGTGGGAACAAGTCACGCACTATCCCGAGCCATCAACGCCCTATATCACGTCTCATATAGAGATTTTACGGGTTTTTTTCTAACCGTAACTTTATTGTCTTACGAGGTATGGAGGGGTCACGAGAATAGAGTACATCGTGCTCGCAATGATGCTCTCTCACATTCGTGGGATACATTGGCTCGAACACACACGCTCACGCTGCGATGATCAGTGATCTACGTGCTGAATCATGCTGCTGCCAAGGGCGACACAGCCTCGACCGCTCTTTTCGAGGCGACCACCGTGAAAAAAATTGTCAATTTGGGTTCGAATGTGATTAACATTTTGGGCGATCGAAGCACTTTAGATCTCCGCGCCCGGTTTCGTCACCATCGCAGCTCAAGTGCATACATGCTACACGGCCACTGTATGGCGCGACGCACGGAACATGTTTCCTATTGAACGCTGGTACAGCAGTCGCTAAATTTGGAAGGTGCCTCGAGCCCGGCGCCTCAAACACCCAAATATCCCGAATCCCTATAATAGACTGTTTCATGTGCTCGTGTCAAAGCCAGCAATCCGCGGTCGAGTGCTCTTGCGCCGATAAACAATGTCGGGTGCATTTGGGAGAAAAAAAGAATCAACGATTAACGTACGATCATCGTGGGTGTGTGTAGGGAGGGAGGATCGACGAGGATCCCAGTACAGTTCTGATATTTCACTGATTGTTCCCTTTTACTTGTGCCGAAAAATCTCCGGAGGAAATGGAGAATGGAGCATGTGGACAAGGTTGGGGGCAGTGCCAGAATTGGTGGGGATCGGATTGGAAATTGATTACATAAAATATGTATTGTTTGCTAACCGGTGATGAAGGGCCGCCGTCTGGGGACGGAAAACAAGATGTGTCCGGGGGTGATAAAGTAAGTACTAGTCTCTTTGAACAGTCACGCTTCCAACTTCCATTTTTTCACCTTCTCTGACGCCCTTTTAGGATCGCAGCCCCCCGTACTTGCACGGGATCGAAAACCAGGGGCAATTCGGATTAGGACCTTCTATGTCTTCTCTTTTGTTCCCTGTCTGTCTCTTTTAGAATACTCTTTTTGCTCTCAGAGGGTGGCCAAACGCGCATACAGGCCTCTCCTCGCCTCTCTCTTCTCCCCATGTCCCTCAAACACTCCCGCAACACCCCCGTCCCTGTCCTCCTCAACGAGTTCCCCGTCCCCCCCACTTTTATTCCCCAGGCCGCAAATCCACCCCCTTCACGCCCGCCCTCTCTTCCCCTTCCCCCCATCCCCGGGCCCTCTCCCCTCTCAGAGAATGACCTCTTTCAAATCTCCGCTGCCGCTCGTTCTCGCCGCACTTCTCGTCTTTCAACATCCTCAAACTCCTCCTCGTGGAGAGGCTCTGTTGCCAGCATTGCCAGCGCAGGCAGTCGTCCGTCTTCACTTGCCGCCCCGACATCTGCTGTCGTGACTTCCCAGCATCCGGGTCGTAACCGACCCGAGTCGGCTACTTCGACACGCTCGAATTCCTCCCTCCCCGCTCCTCTCTCTTCGTATTCATCCGCTCGCGCCGCCAATCCTGACAACTATCGTCCTCCGTCCAAATCAAAGGCAGTCAATCCGGCAATCTTGGAGGACGACGAATCTCTCTTTGTCGACCCTGTTGAACCGTCTCTCACCCTCACCTCCCTTTCTGACATTCCCCACACTTCTCCTTTACCCCACCCCCATGGCGATGATGATCCGACTATTCATGGAGAACGTCTTTCCTCAATCGACATACACGACCTGCTTGCCTTCCAGGACGATGACATTACAGATCCAGACTCCCAAGCCCACTCATTACACCACCGTGCACACGTCTTACCGCCAAAGAGTCCCACGCCCAAGTCTCGCATCCGCCAAGCTATACCCCGGCCACAGCCTCAATCAAACGGTAATCTGATCGGTGGGAAAGCGCACAGGCGTTCTTCGTCTACTGCGCAGCATGCTCGGAACCGAGAGTCTTCTCATGACGCGAGCGAGGCGCCGGCCCAAGGGAAACCCCGCCCTGATGAGTCTGACCGCGCTTCCAGCCCTGATGTTGAAAGTATTCTTGCTGCGACACCCCGTCCGACGCGCCGATCTGAAACTTCATCGACGCGTTCCAGGTCACAATCTCAGTCACGGCGACGACCGCCTAAGTCTTTACCAGGCTCACGCCGGACTAGTGCCGTTGGGAGGTTGTCAGTTTTTTCTCTTCCCGATCAACCTGCTTGCCAGGGCAGCGCGTCCCTTACGTCACGAAGCTTATTGGCGTATGCCGACAACGCCGATGATGGTGATGAATTTTGGAACGACGATTCTTTACTGGAGGATTATGGTATCGCAATAGGGAGTGGTGACGGCCACTTTGCGAATGTACCGGACGAAGACGACATCTCGGGTGATTCAGACTCAAGTCTGGATCTACATACACCACTGCCGTGCGTTCTTTATCTCAACTCGCCAATTTTCCTCAGAATTGACATATGTCCTAAAGGAGCCTCATGTTGCGGGACGGGTTGCTTTCTCCTCACTCAAAATTATTACCCCAGAACATCATTTCTGATCCCCCTTTGGTTGCTATGGACGGTAATCGGCATGGGAGCGTCGTGACGAATTGTAAGCGGACCTGCCTCAGCTTGTTCATGTTCACGTAACGTTGCTTACGTTGATACAGCCAAGACCAAATCGGGCGTTTTCAAGGACGAGCGCGACACGACCCGTCGGAGAGTACGCCACCGAGACGGTCGTCTACTAAGGGGTGGCATAGGATTGACAACCGGCCTAGGGTGGAGTGACAGGTGCGTAGACACACTACATCCTTTGACCTTATTTTTCATTGTTCCTGAACAGCGAGGATGAAGATGCGCCGTCTCCTCTCACCAGGCGCCTGTCACACATGGCTCTCTCACGCCAGTCCTCATTGGCGTCCATCAAGACTGCCCCTCGTTCCTCGCGTTCCCATCCACATCCCCTTTCACTCTCCTTTTCTGGTGATGCCAAAGTATATTCATCAAAGTCAACTCAAAACCTGAAACGTCCCGCTCTTCCACCGACGTCATGGCAAGGCCGCAGCCGAACGGTCGTCTCCACACTGTCTCTCAACATTCCTGAACAAGACCGTCCAGAGACTGCATCCACTATTACACGTTTCTCGGACCCTCCCCCTTCTCGTGTGGACATCCAAGTAGATTCTCAGCGCAATGAGCAAGTAAGGACCCCATCTAGCTCATCCACCCAGAGCTTACCTGGGCCAATAACACCTGACGTGACGGATGTCCCCGGCCCCATCAAATCCTGGGATCGTGAGAAGTGTCTTCCACCCATTCCTTTATCTCGTGTCTCGTCAATTGCAAATCTGCGACCTATAGAATCCTTGTCAGACATGAAGAACCGTCTCCCGAGATTAAACACACTCGCTCCAAAGCGGCCGATTTCCTCTGAATCCGAGTTATCGGATCCACCTATTATATCCCCTCATACCCCGCAATTGTCAAACTTGGACTCGCCAACGTTCTCCTCCGCACGTACCACCCCCCGCCCCTTGCAGCTTTCGGCATCCCTCGGGACAGGGTTACAGCCAGGCGAACCAGCACCCATGCAGGGTCTTTTACTTTGCTACAATCGTCAGCTTCATGACCAGCAGCGTGCCCGAGCCTCGTCTGGACCATCTCCGACGGCCTCGACTGGTTCCCGCTATAGCGTGCGACCTCTTAGTTCATCGGGGTCTGGGCCAGTAGACCTTTCACTTTCGGAACTGGGAGAGCCGCGGTTACGCCCACGGACGGGAACGGGTATGGCCTACAAGAAGAGCTCTACGGGTCTGACCAGAGCTGCTGCGGACGTGCAGGCGCACAGTCGGATTCGCATGACATCTGAAAGGACTGGTGCAGTGGCTTTATGAGTAAGACCTATAGCAGCAAGTCTTTTTCTTTAGCCGAACTACTACTGTACACACCCCTTTCTTATATTTATATTATTCTTCGCGCCGAAGGGACTACTACTCTTTCCATGTATCATCTTCCGTTCATTATTATATGCTAAGTGCATATCGGCTACCCTCGATCCGCCCCTATCTCCACGGAAAGTATTATTTGCTCTAGACCTTCTACGTATTTTACCCACTGGCCCCTCCTCGGAGCCTGCTTCTACTTTCTCATTCACCTAAATTCTATACCCTTACCCTTATGATTTTGACTGTTGTGGATGTACATTATTAGCGGCATGGCTATCAGATCTTTATGGCATGACTTATCAGATTGGCGGATGGGCGAGACGGCATGTCAACTTGGAGAGTCGATTATACAATTTTTTTTGCATCGGATGTTCGGATTTTCAAAGGCTGGAGGAAGCATCAACGAGACGGGGATCATAGGATGATAAGTTATGATTCAGAAGGGCTGCCACGAGTGAGTTAATGTACTTCCTCTGTTCTATTCGGCGGAGCAAGTGTACGGAATCGCATATATCAGCAGACGAGGCCTGTTATTACAATGAAATGGAAGGCTGCGCCGCGAAGAGGTTGACGCACAAACCAGGACATTTCTATACCTCAGTAATCTCGCACAGACTCTGTATGCGGCGCGACCCGAGAAGAGATCAAAGATGAATCCCATTATACGGTAGCTCCGTGTCCTTCTATTGTATACCGCAGAGAATAATCTCTACTCTGGAGGAATGGAGGAGAGGGATCGTTGCCAATGGACGGCACGGCTACGTCGTAAAGGTCTTCCGGAAGGGAAGCGTAGCGGCATGAGAGGAAGACAATAGAAGAACACAATACGAAATAACGCATTCCTGTGACGCGACGAATGCGCGAGAGAGAATTGTGCGCAAGTCATGATGTATACGCATGAGGAGGGAGGAAGGTGGAGAAGTCTTCTCTGTCGAAGATAAGGAAGGGAAGGAAGGAAGGAAGAGAGGAACCGAGCCGGGCAAGATTCCGAGGACCTGCGTTCACAAAAAGGTAGGTATTGTTTTCCCCTTTTCGTTGGGCTTGAGATAATGGGGATTCCTTTCGGGCGGTTTGTCGGGGGTGTTTGTTATCGTCGTCGTGATAAGGCAGGTGTTAAGGATGGGAGATGGAAGGGAAGTGACCCGGTACCGACCGACCGAGTCCGAGTAAGCCGCTAACTGTGACAATTGCAGAAAGCCAGAGTAGCAGCAGGCAAGTCCTGGGAGGCAGGCACGGATACCGGCGAGCCTGGCAAGCCCCTCTCTCTTCTCGTGAAAACGACCGATGGTGTGTAGTGAGTGAGTCATACCTCATGAACGACTGCCGTACTGCATCACAAGCGGAGATGTTCCGAGGTAGGAGGTTCTGTTCTGACAGGGAAGCCAGAAATGGCGTTTCCTAATCCAGTTGTGGTGGTCACCAGTGTGTTGTTTGCCCGAGAGTCCCATCTGGCTTGCTTTGGAAGGATTATTGTCTTTTTTGAGAAATGTAATGAATGAATGAATGCTGGTCTCGAGCGAGGGGGGATTGAAAAGGCGCAGAAGGCTGTTACGGTGCCATTGACGGAGACTGCTGACATGACCGGCCGGCGGCGAGCCCTCGCAAGAATGCCAGTGCCCATGCCGCAGTAGTTACTGTAAACAACTAGGAAACGAAGCGATCGACCCAAGCCGAGTCAAGAAAAGGAGAATCACCAGCGGTGTATTACCTACGAGTCGAGTTCCGACCAAGAAAAAACCGCCGGCTCGGGTAGTAGGGTAGAGAAACCCTTTTTCATTTCATGATTGTGTGATTGTGAAATTGCACGTTTGCATAACTTATTAGCATGACGCGTCCGAGTTCTTGCATTTCATTTTTTCCGTTTTTATGCTGGTATATTGTCTAGTATGGGCACCCCACCCGTTTATCATGAGGATCAATATTGATCGCAAATTCGGCGGCTCGGAGCTGCCCAAGATGAAAAAGAGAAGGAGGAGCATTCATTCGGTTTGGGGAATTGCTGGTGAGCAGAGCTTATTACTACCCGGTAAGTTAGCCAGCCGGTAGCCGGTATGACGCGGTCACGTGGATTGTTTTATCGGTTATGCCGCGTCGTGTGCTCACCGCCGTGCTGGGGTTATTCGTCACTGGAGTACAGTAGTATGTACCTGTCGCTATCATCCAATGGGCCCGTCAAGTGGAACCACAATCAAGAAGCCTCCCTTCTCCAGGATGTTTCCCCATTCTCGCCTGCATACGATGGCCGTTCGACAGTGACGCTCGGCGAGAGAACACGCGAACTCTACCTGCAGTTTCTCTGGCTCCCAGAGGTACGCGTCACGGTCGTGGCTGCCGTTTTTGTTTCTCTCTCGAATGTCTTAACCCCTGGCCCAGTCCGTTATGCGATTGAATCAATTCGTCGATATGGTTCAACTGCTCGCGAGGCAATGTGCGAATGCCGCCTCGCCGAATGCGAACGACGACGATGTGCACACGCTGCACGCTGCGCTAGATGGCATTTTGCTTACCGGGAAGTGGTGTAGCTACAAATATCAAGAGAACTTGCCCAACTTCTTCGTCTCGCACACGCCTCGCAAGGACTTGGAAGCATCCATCATGCTCTTTGTATTAGAGCGTCACGCTTTGTGCCCAGGGCCGTCCAAGGAACCCGTACAGAATTCTTTGGATGACAAGAAACGCTGGCTATCCGAAATCGAGAAGCGAGAGTGAGGAAATCCAGAGGCCCTCCCGGGAGTAGCCGTGCACTGATATGATCTGCTCATCCCATTGTAGGGTGAAAATACAAATACTACTTCATCTCCTTAAACTATCCCTTCCAGGGCAATGTCCTTCCGTTCCCGTCCGGCCCATCCCTGTTCCGTCACATGCACAGAAGAGGAGGAGGGTGCAGCCATCCTCGGACGACGAGGAGGATAACACGCCCCGAAGGATTCTCGAAGATCGACTGGAAAGGCTTATGGACAAGCTCGTGCTTTGGCAGATGGCACTGCCCGACGCGGAAATAGGTGCAGATGGAACCAAACCAGTACGCGATTGGACGCAGATATTTTGCGACGACGTGGTGCAGCCCGTGTGAGTGTCAACGAACGCGTTCTCAAAACCGGAACGCTGAACTCGGTTTCCTCCGATGTCAGATTTGCTCAGACCCTGCCGGACCAGTACAAGCTCTTACGCAGGAAACTCTTCCGAATCCCGCAATGGACGTCATCGTCAGACTCGGATTCCGACTCGGATGCAGGTGGTGATGATAATAAAAATAATAACAAACCCGTCCAAGGTGCCGACCGTCCGACGAAGCCGTTTCTCCACAGCAATTCACACGCAAATGTCAATACTGCGCACGGCGCTGCGCAATCACGTTCGCGTTCTCTCTCAGTTTCCCTGGAACAAGAAGCCGGACTGCGTAGGACGGAATCCAAACCGCGCAGAGTGCTTCAGCGAGAAGTGAGCATGTCCAAGGTGTTCAAGGGCCGGCGCAATGATGGAGCAAATGTACCACCTGTGAAGGTCGAAGCGGAGGCAGCCGCGAGTAGCTCGACTGCCACCCAGGCACAGCCCATGAAAGGTCCGATAGTCCTAGTAGAAGGTACACCACAAAAGCCAAAAGCAAAGTCGAAATCCGCGCTGGTGCACAGATAACCTCTCGCAGCGTGAGTTCCATCCCATGTCGTGGAATGTGGGACGGTAGTAAGCTTCGGCCAGGGCTTTTCCCACATAAATCAGGTTATTTTTCTCATGTCGCGGGTCATGGGGGTCTGACGTTGATATGCGATCTGATGGCGATTGCGAGCTCGCGAGGTGTCCACGAGGTATACTTACGGTACAGTGGATCATTTGAAAAGTAGATGGTCCGAAAGCCGAGGAGATTTTGGCCTGGCGTGGGACGAGGGGCCTGCGCCGGCGCAGACCAGATTTATGATCGGCCTCGGTACTGTAATCTTAGCACGGCCCTCACTTATTTTTATAATTTTCTTCGCTAGTGTTCTTTGGAACGGGGGAGGGGCCGTAAGGTGCCTGGATGATTTGAAGCGGAGAATGGAGAGTCTGTAAGAAGAAATCGAACTGCTCCGTCGAGGATGAGCTGAAGTGTTACACGTTCATACGCTCGGTAAGTCTGATTCCTTTTTACATAAATGTCGTGTCGGTGTCGTCACCTTCTTCCTCAGACTTAGCCGGCGCCGACCGAATCAGGATTCCAATGTGATCGATCTCGGGCTCGACAACCCGATGGATGGCATATTCCGGATTTCCACTCCCGCTTAAGTTAAGGGCGAACGAAAACTGAATTATTTTTTTCGTCTCCGCGTCCCTTTCCGCCCTCCCCGTTGATGTAAAAGAAGATCAGAGGTGGGGGGGGAATACCACAAGTCCAGGTAAGTGGAATAAAAATCCCGGAGAGGGTGGAGGAAACCCTGACCCTGACATAAAGAGGTGAATGGCTGTGGAGTCTTTTCGGGAGGCGGCGATTCCGTGGAATGGATGGGTACCGGCTGGAAGTCTCGAGGTTCCGGATTCTTTATAGCGGATATGCTCTGAGCGAGTGTGTGTGGAAACGAGATAAAAGCCTCGCGCGATGCACGAAGTGGAGTTTGTCGCTAAGCCGACGGACGGAAGGAGATCGGCCCATAAGCCAAAGGAAGAAGAAACAAAATAAGGCAAGGGGGAGGAAGTAAAATAAAAAAGAAAGAAAAAAACCGAAATAATTACCATGTTTATTCTCGGATCATGCCAAGAACCCTCCCTGCCCCCTACTTTTGTTCCGTTGGATCCGAGATGGATTCGGTAAGTGCCTGTCTGCATTGAGGACGCGAGGCAGTTAGGGAGGAGAACGGAAGGAGGGACAGGGGGACATAAGGTTCAACGACCAAAGGAAGGGGCGTGTATAAAAAAACAGGGTTTGGCGGGTTGGGCTTGTCACCGAGGAACGGGAACAGGTCCCCAGGGAACAGCGTGTATGTAAGTTAGTGTGATTACGCATTCCCTGCCCCTTCCTCCTGGGTCGTTACTTGTCTCCACGCCTCATCCCCTCCTTCACGGGTGCAGTTAAGGCGGGATTAACTCGGAGAATAGATGACGCTGACAGGGTCTTTCCCCCCTTCCCCCCTCTCTCCCCATAGAGGGGGGAGGGGGGGACTCCCCATGGGAAGCGGCGGGGCCCACACAAAAAAAAGGTTATGCTACGGCCGGCGGAAGATGAGGTGAGCTTCTCTTCGACAAGTCACACACTCTCCGTTCTCGCCTCGCATCATGTGGGCCACGTATGTTTGGTGTGGTCCAGAACAGAGCGGTGCATGGCCCCAGGTCGTGTCAGGCACGGTGCTCAGATCGAAGATCTCGGAGGGGAGGAGTGGGAAGAGAGAGAGAGAGAGAACGCCTGGATGTAGGTGACGGTGGTGCATCGAAGGGTCGCTTTGATCGTGATGTGCGTGTACGACATTCGGCGAGAAGCTTGGTCCGGGCAAGAGCGAGGCCTCTATGCTGCAGCGAGGCCGCGAGGGCTGTCCGAGTCGGCCGCTATTCGTGCCGTGAACCAGAAGAGAAGCAGAAGCTGGTGTTTGTCCTGCTGCCAGTGACTCGGTGATGGTGTTTTCCCAGTGGCCTGCCGAATGTATGATCTACTCTGCTCTGATTAGGTTTTTTCTGTTCGTATCCATATTTTTTGATTGCCACACCAGACAGACAGACAGGCAGGCCATCATTCGCAAAACTCAAACCCAGCTACTTCCCCCGCTTCCCCCTAATTTTTTTTTCTTAGTTTTTTTGTTCCGGACTCCGGAGGAAGGACGAGCCGGTGACATGCATCAGAAACTGCTGAAGCTTACTCTCCGTCTCTGCACCAGATCGAGGGCGTGGCGTGGCCGTGGCAATGACATGTTGATATGCACCATTGGCATCTCAGGGACAAAAGAACAAACATTCCAACTGGCACCAGCATGACGGCACCTGGCACCCGTACAGCACGGCGCCGTGGTGAGGCTGCTACCCAACCTGGACAGATCAGATCCGGAAACCCATCGAAGGGACGGAAAGAGGCCCGGGGAGGGGAGGAAGGAGGGCCTTAGGTAGGGCAGGAGTACTGGCAGGGGGTTTGGTGGTGTGTCAAGGCGTCCATCCATCCAGTCCGGCAATCGGCGGTGGGAGTTACCTTTAGGTACTGTTTGCTGTACGAAGCGGCGACGAAGGTCACGGTGGACCCGGAACAACAACGGTAAAGGTAAGAGAAGGCAGAGGACGAGATGGTTCCGAGTTCGGCGCTGGGTACAGTTTACTCAATCGCAATCGCCGCCTCTCTCCCGAATTGTTGGCGGACGACCCAACTC
>Ga0137358_10000917_pt1 | contig 15002 bp, 7 predicted proteins | sample Mad1_20_16metaG_FD_105551 | JGI IMG/M metagenome (GOLD analysis project Ga0137358, IMG submission 105551) | Vadose zone soil microbial communities from Angelo Coast Range Reserve, California, USA - Mad1_20_16 metaG | ecosystem: Environmental > Terrestrial > Soil > Vadose zone | place: USA... | reverse complement strand
CTTGAACGCCGCGAACGCGGCGGCCCGTAAGGGCGAGGCGCAGGAGCGCCGAGTACTAAGTCGGCAGGAGGCCGACTTGAACGCCGCGGACGCCGGCCCTCGGCGATTTGACCGCGGGATTATTTGACGCACGTCACAATCGGCCTTCAGGCCTGTGGGACTCGCGCGACCGCCGTTCATCCCCGAATGCCCTTTAATTCGCAGCACGCGGGTTACTGACGATCCGCCCTTACAGGGAAACGCGTTATGCAAAGCCGTAATCTATTCGCCTCGACGTTGATGGCTCTGGCCGTGACCACGGCGACAAGCATCGCGGCCCAAGCGCCGTCTGCCGGCGCAGCTGCACGGTACATCGTGCAGGCGGCCACGGTCAGCGCTGCAAATCAAGATGTGGCTCGTGCCGGCGGGAAAACGGAGCAGAACCTCCCGATCATCCACGCGGTCGCGGCACACCTCAACCCCGGGCAGGTCGCGCGTCTGCGCCGAATCGCCGGCGTACATGTGTTCGACGATCGCTCGTTGACCACTGAAGGAAGCCTGCTGAGCTTGCTCAGTCCGGTAACCTCCCCAGTGGTCATGCTCGCAAGCAGCCTCCAGACGCCCACGGACGGTCAGGGCATGCTGCTCCCGACCCTGCTGTATCAGACCAACTACCCCATGCTGGTGGGTGCCGACACGTTGCAGCAGGCCGGCGTCACCGGCAAGGGCGTGACGATCGCGGTTCTCGACTCAGGGCTCTGGCAGGACCCGGTCCAGAACTACAGCGGTCGACTGCTGGCGAGCATCGATGTACTCAACGGCGGCTCGGGGACGGTCAAGGGCGATCCTTACGGTCACGGCACACACGTGACCTCGATCGCCGCCGGCGGCGCGATGAATATTTCCGGCAGCTACTTGAGCATCGCACCGCGGGCCAATCTGGTGGTCGTTCGCGCCTTCGACGGCACGGGCTCCGGTCGTTACGCCGATGTGATCGCGGGCCTCAACTGGATCGTCGCGAATCGGACAAAGTACAACATCCGCGTCCTCAATCTATCATTCGGTGCGACACCGGAGTCGTACTATTGGGACGATCCGCTGGCGCAAGCCGTCATGGCCGCGTGGCGCGCCGGCATCGTCGTGGTCACCGCGGCAGGCAACGAGGGACCCGCCGCCATGACCATCGACGTGCCCGGCAATGTGCCGTATGTCATCACCACGGGCGCCCTGACGGACAACTACACGCCCTACAACTTGGCGGACGATCGCCTGGCCTCGTTTTCTTCCGCCGGTCCGACGTACGAGGGTTTCGTCAAACCGGAATTGATCTCGCCGGGCGGTCACATCGTCGCGTCGATGGCGAGCGGCAGCTACCTCGCGAATATCGATCCTCTTTCGATGCTGCTGACCGAAAATCTGTTCACCATGTCCGGCACTTCGATGGCCGCGGCCGTCACGACCGGCGTCGTGGCGTTGATGCTGCAGTCGGATCCGGCGCTGACACCCGACGGCGTGAAATGCCGCCTGCTCGCCTCGTCGCGTCCTGCCGTCACGGCGCAGGGCAAGCTCGCCTACAGTGTCTTCCAGCAGGGCGCGGGTCTCATCAATGCCGTCGCGGCCGTCAACAGCTCCGCGACCGGTTGCGCCAATGTGGGACTCGATATCAACGCGGATCTCGCGGGGACCCAGCACTTCGGCGGGCCGGCCAATAAGGACGCCAGCGGCAACTACTACATCATGAACATGGCGGGCTCGGCGTGGGGCGGGTCGCTGGCCAGTGATGGTTACACGTGGTCTCAGGGTTATGCATGGAACCAGGGCTACAGCTGGAGCGCGGGCTACCTGTGGTCCCAGGGTTACACATGGGCCAAGGGTTACACCTGGGCCAAGAGCTACACCTGGGCCAAGGGCTACACGTGGGCGAAAGGCTATACCTGGGCCAAGTCCGTCCCTTGGTGGACCTCGACCGGAAGTAGCGCGGTCGCGACGACGCCGGCATCGATCGAGAACTGGGTTCCGAATCAATAACGGGACTGTGACGCAGGTCTGCAAAACCGCGGCTGTCGTAACGCCGATCTGACGCTGGTCAACAAATCCGGGCTCGACTTCATGCATCGTAGCGCAGTGAGTACCCACCTGGATGCGGGAGCGCGGCGCTGGAAACTGCTGCTCGGATTGGCGTTGTGGAGTGTGGCATCGATCGCGCAGGCAGCGATCGATGCCTCCCCGCTCATCCTCGAACATTTGACGACAGCCGATGGCCTGCCGCAGGGCACGGTGTTTGCGACCCTGCAGGATTCCCAGGGCTTCGTGTGGCTCGGCACCGAGGATGGTCTGGTCCGCTATGATGGCCAGACCCTTGTTCGCTACGCCCACTCTCCCAGCGCCCGAGGTGGACTGCCCGGTAACTTCATCTACCAGATCATCGAGGATGCGCATCACGATCTGTGGATAGCGATCAAGGATGCCGGTGTCGCCCGCTGGAACCGCGGCAGCGATACCTTCACGGTCTTCCGCCATAGTGCCGCCAATCCCGATTCTCTCGCCAGCGATGCCGCGCGGGCCGTCATGATCGACGCGCGCGGCCGGGTTTGGATCGGAACCAGCGATGCGGGTATCGACATCCTGGATCCCGCAACCGGGCGCATCGAGCATCTGCGCCATGATCCGGCGTATGCGGGCTCGCTGATCGATGACCGGATTTTCACCCTGACCTTGGACCGATCCGGGTCCGTTTGGATCGGCACCGAGTCGGGTCTCGACCGGTGGCAAAGCGAGCGCCGCGCGTTCGATCACTTTCGCCACTCGGCGCAGGACCCTCACTCGCTCAGCGGCGATCAGATTTCCCGCGTGCTTGAGGACAGGACGGGCGGCTGGTGGGTCGCAACCTACGATGGAGGCCTGAACCGGATGGATCGGTACGGCCGGGTGGTACAGGTGTTCCGACACGATCCACAGCGCAAAACCTCGCTGAGCAACGACGATGTTCGGGCACTTCTCGAGGATCAGGTCGGTCACCTTTGGGTGGGCACGGCGGACGGTCTGAATCTGTTCGATCGCGCGACCGGGGGCTTCATCCACTATGCACATCAGGAGAGCGACGCCGGCTCTCTGCGAGACTCCTACATACGGTCCCTTTATGAGGATTCCAGTGGGCTCGTTTGGATCGGCACCGATGCCGGGGGCGTCAGCCGGTGGAATCCGCGTAGCTGGGACCTCGGAGGTCACCGGCCGGAATGGCTCGGCGGGAGGCCCGTCACGGCGTTTGCGGATGCCCCCGACAATAAAGTGTGGATCGCATCGGTAGGTGGGGGACTGGTTCAATACGACGGGAGCAGCGGCGCGGCAACCGACATCGACACCTTGGTCGGTCAACGCAACGCGCTCGGCGATCGACGCGTGATGGCGCTGCATGAGAATCGTCACGGCGCGCTTTGGATCGGCACCATGACGCACGGACTCCGCAGGCTGGCAGGCGGCCACCTTGAATCGATTGCGGTGAAGCCCGGCGACCCGCGCAGTCTGAGCGATGCCGGCATCATGACGATTGTCGAGGCGCGCAACGGCCGGCTCTGGATCGGTACCCACGACGGCGGCGCCAACGTGCTGGATCCCGATACCGGGTTGGTCCGACAGCTCCCCTATGGTCCCTCGGTACCCGGTGCCATCAGCGCCGCCAGCGTGATGTCAATCGCGGAGGATCTGAAAGGAAATTTCTGGATCGGTACCGATGGCGGCGGCCTGGACCTGGCGCGTCCGGACGGCTCGGTGGTCAAGGTCTTTCGCCACGATGCGAGCGATTCTTCCAGTCTGCCCGCGAACACTGTGTACGCGATCACCGTCGACTCGGTAGGTCGAGTGTGGCTCGGTACTGATGGCGGCGGCCTCGTCCAGGTACTCGGCTCCTCGGAAGCGCCGGATTCACTGCGCTTTCACGTGATCTCGCGCGATGAGGGGCTGTCGAGCGACACGATCTGGGGCGTGCTCAGCGACGCCACGGGACACCTGTGGCTCAGCGGAAATGCCGGGCTGATGCGCTTCGACCCCGAGTCTCGCGCTGTCAAGACCTTCCACCGCGAGCACGGTCTTCAGGCCGAGGAATTCGATAACGGCGCGTATTTCCGGTTACGCGATGGCCGGCTGTGTTTTGGTGGCCCGGGCGGCTTCAACATTTTCGACCCGTCACGACTGTCCGAGGACCGGCGTCCGCCGCGGCTCGCGTTGACCCGGGTCGAGGTGATGGGGGTGCCGGTCCCCACGACCACGCCGTACTGGCTGCTCGGCAGGATCGCAGTCGATCACCGCGCGGGCATCATCTCGATGGACTTCGGTGCTCTCGATTTCATTTCGCCCAAACGCAATCGTCTCGCCTATCGAATGGCGGGCTTGACGGATCAATGGATCGACGTGGGCTCGCAGCACCGGATCACGCTGACCAACTTGAGTGCGGGCGATCATGTGCTGGAGGTGCGTGCCGCCAATGCCGATTCCGTCTGGAGCGAAACACCGCTACGTTTCACGATTCACAAAGCGCCGGCGCCGTGGAATTCGCCGTGGGCCTACGCCTCCTATGCTCTCGCCGTGCTGGCAGTACTCGCCTACCGATTGCGATTGCAACGCGTAAAATTCCGGCAAGTCGTCGCGGCGCGCGAGCGCCTCGAATCCGAGGTCGCGCTGCGAACCCGCGAGCTGGTCGAGAGCAATCGACAGCTGGCCGAGGCAGCGCGGGCGAAAAGCAACTTCCTGGACCGTATGAGCCATGAGCTTCGTACGCCAATGAATGGCGTGGTCGGCATGACCGAACTGCTCGCACGCACGCCGCTCTCATCGACACAAACGCGATTGACGGCGACGATCCGTTCTTCGGCCGGGGTGCTGTTGCAGATCGTCAACGACTTGCTGGATCTGTCGAAGATTCAGGCAGGCAAGGTTCAGCTGGAATCGTTACCCATCGACCTGATCCCGTTGCTCGAGGAATGCACCAGTCTATTTTCGGGCAGCGCTGCGACGAAGGGCATCGAGCTGATCGTATGCCCGACGGCGCATGACCACGAGGGCCTCATGGGCGATCCGCTGCGCCTGCGGCAGATTCTGATGAACCTGATCGGCAACGCCGTCAAATTCACGGCGCAGGGCGAAGTCGTGGTGAAGGCCGACATCCTGTCCATCGAGCCGGACCGGGCGACGCTGCAAATTACCGTGTCCGACACCGGAGTCGGGATGGACGCGGCGACGATCGCGAAGATCTTCGAGCCGTTCACGCAGGCAGATGAGTCGACCTCCCGTCGCTTCGGCGGCAGCGGGCTCGGGCTCGCGATCTGCCGGGAGCTCGCGGAGCTCCTGGGGGGCACGATCGCCGTGACCAGCACACCCAAGGTGGGCTCGACTTTCACGCTGGCATTGCCGCTGAAGATAGAGGCCGCCGAGTCGAGTCGACAGCGACGAGCACCTCTGCGGCCGCGCCGCGTGCGAATACTCACGCGTCGGCCGGCTCTGGCCGAAGCGCTGGCTCGCACCGTGTCGGCACTGGGGCTGACGGTGCTCGAGGACGATCGCGATCGCCCAGCTCACGTGACCGACGGTGAAGAACTCGCCATCGTGGACGCGGGCAGTTATCCGGATTCTCTCCGAACGTGCGTGGAGTCCAGTCGCCGGTCAGGCTCGGCTGCGGTGATCGTGGCGTCGACCGCCGAGGCCGAAATCGCGGACCTCGGAAGCATCGTGCACCCTGAGACCATCGTGACCAAGCCGGTCCATCGCGACGCGCTGTACGAGGCACTATCGACCGCGATGGGCGCACCGCGGTTGGCCGGCGTCGAGGCTCCGCGTCCGGCGCCGGGCGAAACGATCGGCGGGCATGTGCTATTGGTGGAGGATGAACCCGTCAACGCGGCCGTGGCGGAAGGGTACCTCGCCGAATTGGGGTGCACCTGCGTCTGGGTCGAAACGGGGCCCGCGGCGATTGCACGCAGTGCCATCGAGCGCTTCGATCTGATTCTGATGGATCTGAGCATGCCGACGATGGACGGCTTTACGACTACCGCCTTGATCCGGCAACGCGAAGTCCGCGGGCGACGCGTGCCGATCGTCGCGCTCACCGCCCATGACGCAGCAGGCTATCGCGAAACCTGCATCGGGGCAGGGATGGACGATCTGCTGACCAAGCCGTATACGCTGGAGGAATGCGCACAACTTTTGCGGCGCTGGATTGCAGGCAGTCATGGCCGGCCGTCGGCCGAGCCCTCGCCGCAGTCCTCTCGTGACCCGCTGTCGATCGTCGACCCCTCAGCCGTCTCCACTCTGCGCAACTTGCGGGCGGGAAAGCATGCCGACCTGTATTCGAAACTCGTCGATCTGTTTCGGGTGGGATCCGCCAAGGCGCTGACCGAACTCCGCGGCGCCCTGGCGGCGGGTGATCTCAAAACCGCGGGCAGCGTGTGTCACAAACTGGCCTCCAGCGCCGCGAATGTCGGCGCATTGGCGTTCGCAAAGGAGGTTCGCCGGTTGGGGGAAATGTGCAGCGAGGGCAACGTCGCCGGCGCTGAGGAACTGAAGGGCGGTCTGGAAGCGGCGCATCCGATGCTCATGGACGTACTGATGCGCGTGCAACTTCGGGAGAGCGCGTGAGCGTGGCGCCCCATACGGTCTCCTTCGCGATCATTGCCGACGACGAGGAGCTTGGACGGTTGCTGTTGGCCGAATCGGCGGCCGGGACGGGCCTTGAGCCGCTGGTCTTCGACAACGGCCTGGAGGCCCTGGACGCGGCATTGTCGCGAGAAGTCGCCATCATCCTGCTCGACGTCGACATGCCGGGCATGGACGGCTACTCGGTCTGCCGGCGCCTTCGCGCCGAGCCGCGACTCGCAACCGTCCCGATCGTCATGGTCACCGGTCACGAGGACGCCGCTGCAATCGGCCTCGCTTTCGAGGCCGGCGCGACCGACTTCATTTCAAAGCCCGTCAATTGGGCGCTTCTTCCGCGTCGTATCGAATACATTTTGCGAAATGCGGCCGCGGCGCGCGCGCTCGCCGAACGGGTGTCGCAGGTGAATACGCTGGTCGAGGCGATACCGGACACCTTGTGGGTAGTCACGGCGGACGGCAAGATCCGGTGGAGTCCGAATGCCGGCCCCGCAGAACGCGGCCAGGCGGCCGGGTGCTCGGATGGCATGAGCGCGGCCGTGCTCGCTCCGCCCGAGCATCTGCCGGAGGCGCTCGAGTCCATTCGGCAGACGGCACACGACGGCGTGCAACGCAAACTCGCCTACCGCGAGGACGGTCCTTCGGGATCGCACCGCTCGTTCGAACTGAGATTCAATCGGCGCGAGGGCGGCGACGTCGTCGTGCTGCGCCAGGACACGAGCGAGCGCACGGCAGCCGCCGAACACATCGAGCGGCTGGCTTACTTCGACCCCCTGACTTCCCTGCCGAATCGGCAGCGCTGCATCGAGACCGCCGAGCGTTTGTTCGGCGAGGCCGCGGAGTCCCAACAATCCGTCGCGGTGGTCTATCTCGATCTCAACAGCTTCAAACGCGTCAACGACAACTTTGGCCATTCGGTGGGAGACGCCGTGCTGCGCACGGTTGCCGGCAAGCTCGCACGAACCCTCGAACAATTCCAATCCGGTTGTCAGCACCTGTCGGTGGCGCGCTTCGGCGGCGACGAATTCGTCATACTGCTCAAGGATGCGGGGGCGCGCGCGCTTGCGATGCAAATCGCCGAAGCCTGCGCGGTGAAGTTGAAGGAGCCGATCGAGTACGGTGGACTCGAGTTCTTTTCCGGCCCCAGCATCGGTCTCGCGGTCTATCCCGACGATGGTGCGGACGTCACAACAGTACTGAAGCACGCAGACACCGCCATGTATCAGGCCAAGACCGGCGCCAGCGGCTCGGTTGCGGTCTACTGCCCGGCGATGAGCAGCCGGCTGCGCGATTGGCTCGAACTCGAAGGCCGTCTGCGGCGCGCGGTTCAAACGGATCTGCTGCAACTGCAATACCAGCCAAAGTTCCGTTTGAGCGACAATCGGATCGTGGGAGTCGAAGCGCTGCTCCGCTGGTGTGATGCGGATCATGGAGACATCTCGCCGGTCCGATTCATCGAGATCGCGGAAGACAGCGGCTTGATCATCGACTTAGGATCTTGGGTGGTGCGGGCGGCATGCCGGCAGCTGCGCAGCTGGCTGGATCGCGGTATTGCCGTTCCGGTGGCCGTCAACGTGTCCGCGAAGGAATTGCTGTATGGAGACCCGGCGAAGGTCGTCGAAACAGAGGCCGCCGCGTTCGGCGTTCCGCCGGCGTTGATTGAAATCGAGATCACGGAGTCGCTGCTGGCAAAGGACTCGGCAACAGTTCGCAGTGCTCTCGAGAAACTTCGACAGCTCGGATGCCGGATCGCACTGGATGATTTTGGCACAGGCTATTCCTCTCTCGCGTACATCACTCGCTTTCCACCCGACAGGATCAAGATCGACAAGGCCTTTGTGAACAATGTGGATCGGTCGGCAAGCGACGGGGCAGTCGCCAGCGCAATCCTGTCGCTGGGCAAGAGTCTCGATCTGATCGTCACTGCAGAGGGAATCGAGCGTTCCGGCCAATTGGAATGGCTGCGCTCGCGCGGCTGCAACGAGGCACAGGGCTTCCTGCTGTCGAGGCCCTTATCGGCCAAGGACTTGGAGAATCGATATCTGCTCGCCGCGGACGCGCAAAAGCCGATCGACACTCGTTCGGCGATTGGAAGTTAGGATCAAGCGCCCCGAGTTGGACGTCGCATTTGACATATGTCTTTTGCAATCGCGAATTCGAGCATGGCACGCCAACGGCCTATTGGATTATTCTGGCGTGGTCTTCTAAGTAAGTATTACCCCTTAAGTGAGTGTCGTTCAGGCCGGTTACAGACAATGTAGCCGGCCTTTTTTCGTGCGAAAACGACGCCCGGGATCCGGACGGCGAAGCGCGCGGACCACAACGTTCAAGCCTTGCGTGCGCTCTGGAAAAAAAGGCGCGCCAGCACCCGGAGCAGCCGCTCGACACCGTCGGCCGACGTCACATTGCCCGGCGACAATCTCAGCGTCGTTCCCCGGCAGTCGGCGTACAGGCCCGAATCGCGCAGTTCCGCCAGAACCTGTTGGTTTGTACCCGGGGGAAGCTGAATCATGGTGGAACCGCCCCGGCGATGCTCCTCCAGAGGACTGGCGATGCGAAGGCCCAGGTCGGTGGCGGATTCGATCAGGGGGGCGGCGAGGGCGCGGTTATGTGCCAGGAGTGCGGCGCCGTCCTGCTCTGCATGCCAGGCGAGCGCGGGCAGGGTCCCGACGCATGCCAGGATAGAGGGAGTGCCGTTGTCGAAGCGATGCGCATCCGGTGCGTACGCAAACGCATCGAGATCCCAGGAAAATATGTTCTGCTGGCTGAACCATCCGCGCAATTCGGGTTCGCACCTCTCGAGCAAGGGCGTCCGCACGTACAGAATACCGGCGCCCGGCGTGCCGCCCAGCCATTTCAGCGAAGTCGAGACGACGAAGTCGACTCCGGTCGCTCGTACATCGAAGGGAAACAATCCCACGCTCTGCGTGATATCGACGCCGATCAGAGAGCCCATGCGCCGGCCATGGGCGGTCAGCGCATCGAGATCGCATCGATACGAGGCCGTCGAGGTCACGGTCGTCAACAGCGCGACCCCCACGTCCGGGGTCCAGCGAGCGATCAGATCTTCATCCCGCACCCAGGTTTCCCCCGCACGCAGGGGCACGGTGTCGAGGATGAAACCGTGCCGCGCGGCCATGCCGGTGAGCAAAAAATGCAAGCTCGGGAAACAGTCCGCCGCGATGAGGATTCGGCGGCGCGCGCGGTAGCGGCTGGGAAGCGAATTGATGATCGTGTAGAGCGCGGACGTGACGTTCTCCGCACTCGTGACCGTTCCCTCGTCCGCGTTGATCAGGATCCGCCAACGATCGATAAACTCCCCGCGCGTTCCCAGGGCCGATTCCCACTGCGCATCATCCGGCGTCCCCCATCGGGCGGCGAACGCGGCCAGGGCTTCGCCGATGCGCCTGCCCTTGTCCGGAAACATGCCGATCGAATGGTAGAGAAAATAGCCCGACCCGTCGCCTTCGGGCGTGCGCTCCGCGATCACTGCGTTTGCCGCGCGTCGCTGCGGGACGGTCCGCGCCGCAGTCGGCTCTTGAGCCGCGCGAGATCGTCATGCCGCGTGACGAGGTCGCCGCGCTTGGCGGCGACGCGCATATCCTTGAGGACCTCGAGTGAGCGGATCAATGCCGGCAAGGGGGGCCCGCTCGCCGTGACTCCGGCGAGGTGCTCGGGCTTGAGCTCGGCCGCGGGTCCTTCGATGAATCGCTTGACCAGCAGATCGTGGTGCTGCGCAGCCGTCTGTCCAAACAATTCGCACACCTCGATGAACGCGGCGGCATTCTCTTGAAACCAATCCGTGTCCGAACTCGTGTCCGCGACCGCCAGGAACTCATCGAGCAGGCTCCGGTAGGTCATGCAGGAACGCAGGCGGGCTTGATCGTCGGGCAACATGAACAGCATCTTGTCGACGAGCAATTGTGCGTAGTAGGGGTCGCTGGCGCGGCATAGGCCCAGCAGCAAATCGAGTTCGTTGATGCCGGCGAAATCGCCGGCATTGGCGCCGCGGTATTCCTGCCAGCCCACCCTGTAGGGTTTGTAGTACGGCCGCACGCAGTAAAAGAAGCGGTCCACATCGAGCGTCGCATAGAGCCGCTGGTTAAACCGTATGACCTCGCTCAATGCCTGTTTCGCCGCGCCGAAGAGGACATCGACGACAGGGCTGGAAATTCCCAAGGGTACGATGCGCCGCAACGCATCCGCCGCGCCCTGCATGGATAGGATGCCGCGGGTATTTTCGTCGATGAATAGAAATTCGTCCGGAAGCGACGTGAAGCTCTTGCGGATTCCCGCCACCGCCTTGTTGTGGGTTGCCAGGTGGCCGGTCGCGAATCGAGGTGCCATCCCCAACGAGGCGCCGACGTGCGAGGCGAGCGCGGAGGCCTCCGCAAACGGCGATCGCTTCTCTCGCGCCGGATTGGTCAATTCGTGCCGCCGCATGGCGCCCAAATACAATCCCACGCTTCCCAACACGCCGAACGCGCTGTCGAATCCGTCGCCCGTGTTGCCCTCCTTCAGCAGGCCTACGATGTAGACGTGCCCCTCGTCGCGCAATTCCGCCTTGACGTCATCGCCGACGCCGATCACCTGGGCGCGGTCCTCCTGGGCGAAATAGCGATTCTCGAGAGCCGTGTTCATCTCGACGAATGAGGTGCGAATCCAACGGTCAAACGACTCGGCATTGTTGCTCATGGCCTCATCTTAGTGGATTGGCCCATGGTGCGCACCGGCGCGAACGCCGGCCGGAAATCAAGACCCGCTGTGGGTACCGTGCGACGGCAATATCGAGGCAGGTGGATGGGGCGCTTCAGCCGGCCGTCGTGTACGCGTCGATCAGGACCCGGGCGGTCAATGCCGCGGATTGCAGCGGCCCGCTCCCATGCCCGAATGTTCGGCGCGTGAGATATCCGCCTTCCATCAGCAACATCAGGGCGTCGCCCAATTCGTCCGCCTTGCGCGCTCCCGCTTTCGCCGCCAAGTCGCGAAAGCGCCGCTGCATCTCCGCCTTCTGTTTGAGGGCCACCTGCCGGCCCGGATGTTCAACTTCAGCAAGCTCGACCGACGCATTGGCCAGCGCGCAGCCGCGCGAATCCGCGAAGCAGGTAGTGGTCACGAAGGCATCGAACAACGCTTCGATCTGATGCCGCGCATCGCCTTCGTGGGCCGATACGATGCCGTCCCACCAGATCCAAAATTCGTTGCCCTTCTTTGCCAGGTACTCGGCGACCAGTTCATCCTTCGATGCGAAGCTGCGATAGAAACTCATCTTGTTGGTGCCGGCCGCCGTCGCGATGGCATCGACGCCCACTTCGCGAATGCCATGCTTGTAGAAGAGATCGCAGGCCGTTTCAAAAATGCGATCGCGGACTCTTGGTTTGGCGCTGACCGGTAGGGACGGGTGTGTCTCTTCCAGGTTGGAAGGGTTCCGTTTGATCGACCTCGGCGCTGCCTTGTTCGTACTCATGCCCACTCCTCTTGACATGTGAGTTACCGGTCACTAACATCCAGCAACGTTACTTAGCGGTCACTCACACATTTATTGTCGTCTCCGCGAGAGCTTGTGTCAAGTCGCTGATTTGCAAGGGATGTCCCCATGAACTTTAGAGCCCGTCTATCTCAGTTTCCCGTCCTGGCCATCCTTACGGCCCTTACCGCCGGCGCAGCGCTCACCCTGAGTGCCTGTGCGCCCTCGGTGGGGCACCCGACCGTGAACGCGACTAAGACCCCGCCCGCCGCCCAAGTGACGGTCGCCGAGGTCATTCATCGGCCATTGCGAGACTGGTCCGAATTCACCGGCCGCCTCGAAGCCGTGCAATCGGTGGAAATCCGCCCGCGTGTCAGCGGCTACATCGATCGGATCGGTTTTGAGGAGGGCGCGCGGGTCGAAAAGGGCCAGATCCTGTTTCGCATCGACCCGCGGCCGTTCCGTGCCGAAGCGGAGCGGCAGCTGGCAGCGCGCACCCGCGCGTTGTCGGAACTGGATCTGGCGAAGGCCAATCACGCCCGCGCACAGCGCTTGATTGGAGAGAACGCCATCTCGCGCGAAGAATTCGAGCGCCTCTCGAGCGCCGACGCCGTCGCGGCGAGCGATTTGGCGGCGGCGAACGCCGCGCTCAGCGCGGCCAAGCTGAATCTCGAGTTTACGGAAGTTCGCGCACCGATCGACGGGCGGGTATCCCGCGCGCTGATCACACAGGGCAATCTGGTGTCCAGCGACAGCCTGCTGACCACCATCGTCTCAGACGACCCGGTGTACGCGAGTTTCGATGCCGATGAGCAGACCTTTCTGCGCTATAGCCGGAATGCCGCAAACCGCGTCGCCGGCGAGGACCCCGTCTACATGGGTCTCACGGATGAGAAGGATTTCCCGCACCGCGGCCGCTTGAATTTCGTCGACAACCAGGTTGACCGCAAGACCGGAACCATTCGCGCGCGCGCGGTGTTCGCAAATCCCGACGGGGTCTACACCCCGGGACTGTTCGTGCGCATCCGGCTGGTGGGGCGCGACACGCGCGACGCCGTGCTCATCGACGACCGCGCGGTCGGCACCGATCTCGGCAAGAAGTTCGTGTTCGTACTTAAGAAGGACAGCACGGTCGATTACCGCAGCGTGGATCTGGGACCCGACGTTGATGGACTCCGGGTGGTCGAGAGCGGGCTTGGGGTGGGCGAGGTCATCGTCGTCAACGGTCTGCAGCGCGTGCGGCCCGGCGCATTGGTCTCAGCAACGAAGGTAATCATGGACATGAGCCGGGATGGCCTGCGCCAAGTCGCCGCCGCCGACCCGGACGGCTCTGCAAGCAAGGCGTCGGCAGCACACGGACGCGACGCCACGGCGCGCCTTGCCCGTTGAGTCTCGCATGGCGCACGCCGGAGACCTATAGTCCATGAAACTTGCAGACTTCTTCATTACACGCCCGATCTTCGCGGGGGTACTGTCGTCGATCATCTTGATCGCCGGTCTGATCGCGCTGCCGAATCTGCCGATCAGCGAATACCCCGAGGTGGTCCCGCCGACGGTGGTGGTGAAAGCCACCTATCCCGGCGCGAATCCGGAGGTCATCGCCGACACCGTCGCGTCCCCATTGGAGCAATCGATCAACGGCGTCGAGAACATGCTCTATCAGTCGTCGCAGGCGACCGCCGACGGTGTCATGACGCTGACCATCACGTTCAAGCTCGGCTCCGACGTCGACAAGGCTCAGGTGCAGGTGCAGAACCGTGTGGCGCAGGCCCTGCCGAAACTGCCGGAGGAGGTGCAGAGGCTCGGCGTCACCACCAACAAGGCATCGCCCGATCTCACGATGGTGGTGCACCTGTTTTCGCCCGGCAAGCGCTACGACATGCTGTATCTCTCGAACTTCGCGCAGCTGCGCGTGAAGGACGAACTCGCGCGGCTCGACGGCATCGGTGACGTGCAGATCTTCGGTGCCGGAAACTATTCGATGCGCGTCTGGCTCGATCCCGACAAGGTTGCCTCGCGCAATCTCACGGCAGGCGACGTCGTCAAGGCGATTCGCGAGCAAAACGTGCAGGTCGCGGCCGGCGCGCTGGGCGCGCCGCCGACTTCAAACAGCGCCGAGTTTCAGCTCTTGGTCAACACCAAGGGACGCCTCGTGACCGAGGCCGATTTCGGCGCCATCGTGGTGCGGGCCGGCGATGCGGGTCAGATCACGCGTCTGCGCGACGTGGCCCGCATCGAGCTCGGCGCCGACACCTACGCATTACGGTCCTTGCTCGACAACCAGCCCGCGGTAGCCATCCCCATCTTCGCGCGCCCGGGCAGCAACGCCATCGCCATCTCCACGGCGGTGCGCGCCAAGATGCAGGAGCTCAAGCGAACCTTCCCGGCGGATATCGACTACACCGTCGTCTACGACCCCACCGTATTCGTGCGCAGTTCCATCGAGGCCGTGGTACACACGCTGTTCGAGGCGATTATTTTGGTGGTGATCGTCGTCATCGTTTTCCTGCAAACATGGCGGGCATCGGTGATCCCCTTGATCGCAGTGCCGGTCTCTCTCATCGGCACCTTTGCCGTCATGGACCTGTTCGGCTTTTCGCTGAACGCGCTCAGCCTGTTCGGGATGGTGCTCGCGATCGGCATCGTGGTCGACGACTCCATCGTGGTCGTGGAAAACGTCGAGCGCAACATCGAAAGGGGATTGAGCCCGCTCGACGCGACCCGTCAGGCCATGAAGGAAGTGACCGGACCCATCGTCGCGACCGCGTTGGTGCTTTGCGCCGTGTTCGTACCGACCGCCTTCATCAGCGGGCTCTCCGGACAATTCTACAAGCAGTTTGCCCTGACCATTGCCATCAGCACCGTGATCTCGGCCTTCAATTCATTGACGCTGTCGCCGGCGCTGTCCGCGGTG
>Ga0137358_10000910_pt1 | contig 15056 bp, 16 predicted proteins | sample Mad1_20_16metaG_FD_105551 | JGI IMG/M metagenome (GOLD analysis project Ga0137358, IMG submission 105551) | Vadose zone soil microbial communities from Angelo Coast Range Reserve, California, USA - Mad1_20_16 metaG | ecosystem: Environmental > Terrestrial > Soil > Vadose zone | place: USA... | reverse complement strand
TTCAATACTGTATTTTTTTCCCCGTCACCGCCTCGTATCAATGCCAATCCGACCACCGGGTCCCTGGCAAGCGACGTAAATCCAAACGTGAACAAGTCCCAATTCCTTCCAGCTCGCATTGCCCCTCTTTTCACTTTTCCTTTTCCTTTCAATTCGCCTCCGAGTCTCCTCTATCGCTCTCTGACAACACTGCCGCCACTGCGCTGAAAGGTGTGTTCGGATCCACGCTCGGAAGCGCCTGTCAACTTTTCGTTCGACTTGTTCATTTTTCATCGCCTCTCGTCCATCCTCCTCCTCTCGACCACCGGCGCAAGACAGCCACTCCTTCACTCCTTTCCTTTCCTTTCCTTTCCTTCTCTTTTCGGGCAACGACGGTCAGCTTAGTCGCCGCCACGTGCCACCAGTAAGCCCTCTCAACACAATCCTTAGTCTTTCACTTTTACTGACTTTTTTTTTTTTTCACATTTTCCTGTACGTCCGGCATGAGGACCATGCATATACCCACTCTCTCCCGACACCGCTCTTTTCATACCACCAGACTCGATTATCTGGTAGGGACTCAGATGGATTTAAGCACCCTCCTCGCTCGTCGAGGATGGCATCGCCAGTCGTAGTGTGTTTTCTTTTCTTCCTCTTTTCTCTCCCTCGCTGCGTTTTCGACTTCTCCCCCTTTCGGCACTCGTGCTTGGAATCGCTGTCGACAACGTGCCGCTTATCTCCAACGTCTCTCGTCCCCTTGTCGATCCCACATTCTCAGTCTCTCCCTCCCTCAAAAGCTCTCTTATTCTTTGTTATTCTTGGACGACAATACATTCTCACAGTACCTACCTAAGCTACAACGCGGTTAGTCGTATGCTTCTCGTTACGATTGGTTTTAGTTTCTTCCCTCCATACGAACAATTTCCTTCTACAGTATTCTCTATGCACCTTGTGCAAGGACTGGTACACTTGACCGTTACACTGATACCCCCTTCATCTCCACCTTATCGCGATCATGGATACTCAGAAAGTATATGAACCCGCCTCCTTGCTCGTTAAGTGAGGCATCGTATAAATCCCAGCGTGTGCTCATTCATTCTCTTTTCTTTTGTGCGCTTTTCTGTTCTCGTCGCCGTCGATCTTGTCTCCGTGGAATAGCTGTCCACACTGTCATCGTCCTTCCCTTTCTATCTGTATTCCCCTCTTTTTTTTCCCCCCCTCCTTATCTTTGGCAACACTACTACTCTTGCAGTGTCAGCGTCGGCTACACTAGAATGGAAGGACCGTGACTGTTGGAATTCCAGGATACCAATAATGTGACTTCGGTGACAAAGTGCACTGTCTTTTATCGGGTGGGTTCACGACGCGGGAAACCAAGCGCAAGCTCAGCAGGCAGCTGGAGTGGGCGCTACAAACAGCAATGGTCTCAGTCCAAGTTGGAAACAATGACCCACACCTATGCTTATTCACCCTTCTCCCAGCCCGGCGCATTATCCAGGGGAGCCCGATGAATGTAAAAAAACTCTGAAGGGGGCAGGACGAGTTCTTTAAATTTCAAATCCCAGTCCTTGTTGCAAGATCGTGCCAGCGGGCGTAGTTGAATATATATCTCTTATTTTGAAGGAAAATACTCATGATGTTAACGACCAGAAAGAGATTTGTCGGCTTGTACAAGAACTGGTACTACTGAGCCAAGGATATCGTCGTCCTGATCCTTCACAACTCCCAGAAGTGCAAGAAAACAAAACGCATTCCAAACCTTTGGGATAGACGAAATGGAAAGGGTTGTCTGACTTTGCTCGGTGTTCGGGTGTGGTAATGCATTCAACCATAATCTAACCCTCTGATTTGCCAACACAAGGCACTTGAGCGTTCTCGCCACCCCAGCGTCTCCTCCATCACTGCACCGCTCAGCTAGGGTGTCATGGCTGTTCGGGACAAGAATCGTAGTTATAAGCTCGATCAGAACACGCAGCTCGCTCTATTGTGGCATCATGACAACGAGGGGTTAACACCTTTCAAGCCTCTGTGCCTCGAAACCCAAATCTAGATGATGGGAAGACTGAGCCTGAGATTATGGTTTACAAACAGCCGCACACGTCACAATTCCGTTTAATTTCTTGTGGGTTATAACATGTCTATCGGTATATTAGTTATTACACACGTCCTGTGGCTGTTATTTCAGAGCGTACACCTAAATTTTCATACTGTAATTACTCGCCTTGCAGAGTTCCCGAGCATCAAGTTGTCATGATCGGGAGCCATTCCCCAAGTCATTGCCAGGTTAAAATGCTGGACGGTTGATAAAACCATATCGTCTATCTATCCGTTCAGAAAGAAAGCCTACTCGCTACGTACCTGATCCCCGTCCGGTCGGCCATTCGAGTTCGGGCGAAAGTCTGTTGCTCCCTTCTAAGTCTGGGCCAGAAAAATATGTAAAAAGGTGTACACACCGCTTGATAATAGCTTCTCCGCGGCGCTCTAGATCTGTCTGTTGCGTGCGCAAACGTTCGTTCGCTGTGGCATCGAGGCGACCACCAATGCGAAGGCGATACGCTTCAGCGCGGAGAGCCTGCGTGTCTTGACGGAGCGACTGCAGCTCGACCCAGATATCCTTCCTCTTCTCGCTCGAGACTTTTTCGTTTAGGGACGTAGTCATCGTGGAGTCAGTGCCGGAGAGAATGATCACTGCCCGAGTTCTGTCACGGTAAGCTGATGAGCGTGTGACATCTACGATCACGTGTTTTGTGACGATAACGCGCCGTACGTTTATTCACTGGTAAACACCACGGGCTGGTGCAGCGCTTGTAGGTCTACTGATACAGCCCTCACAGCCGTGAAACAACCAACGAACGAGGGTCATTTCTTACAAATGATCAGTCTTTCCCCATTCTTCTGAAAGCGTCATGTCACAAAATGTCGCTGAGACCTCAGTCGTTACGGGGGCCATCAAGCCCATCGACTCCCAGTCCGTCCATCGTATTACCTCTGGTCAGGTCGTTGTAGATCTACAGACTGCCGCGAAAGAACTCGTGGAAAACTCTCTCGACGCAGGTGCAACAAACATCGGTTTGTGACCCCTTGTCTCTTTCTATCCAAAAGCACCTCCTGACCGGGATATGGGCCGCTATAGAAGTCCGTTTCAAAGATCACGGCTTGAAAACTGTAGAGGTTATTGACAACGGGAGCGGTATTGCATTGGAGGATTACGAGACCATTGGTAAGCAACTATCGTTCGCACCCTCTTCACCTCCTTTGTGATCAGCTTCGTCATAGCATTGAAACACCACACATCAAAACTCGCTTCTTTCTCTGATCTCACTTCCGTCCTTACATTTGGTTTCCGTGGGGAGGCCCTCTCTTCTCTATGCGCGCTCTCTGAGAGCGTCACTATCACCACCACGACCGCGACGCAGGCGCCAATGGGCACTATTCTTGTCTTCGATAAGGCTGGTCACCTCACCAGTAGCAACGGGAAGGTTGCCCGTCAGGTGAGCATTGTGGTTTTCTGAATGTAAATATCCTGATGACAAGGTTACGAAAGCGTGGGACTACCGTCACCGTCACCGGTTTGTTCATTCCGCTTCCGGTGAGGCGGAAAGAATTCGAGCGTCACGCGAAGCGGGAGTTTACCAAAGCGTTGAACCTTCTCACGGCGTATGCGCTTGTTCCTTGTACCAGAGAGAACAATGGCGTCGTCCTGACTGTCTCCAACACTCCGGATGGTGGGTGCGTATCCATCGTATCCTTCAGATGACCCGTACTATCAACGGAGGAAGCTAATGGGGGATGTTCTAGGAAGAAGACCACGCAGCTCCGCACGGATGGCGCTACATCTATCCGTGCTTCTGTTGGAGCGCTCTGGGGTCCGAAGCAACTCGACAATCTCGTTGACCTCGATCTGTCCTTCGAAGTGGTACCGGAGAAGTCAGTGCTGCGACGCCGTCGAGAAGACGATACCAGTATTGGAAATCAGTACGTTCACTGTAGCTTGGAGCTACTCCCCCTTGTTATTTTGACAATGATCCGGATCTTGTCCCTGTTCCCACCCACTGGTTAGTCAGATACGTGTAGAAGGTCTCATTTCCAAATTTGCCCCTGGTTCAGGCCGTACAGGGACCGACCGCCAGTTCTTCTTCATCAACGGGCGGCCGTGCGCGCCTGCCAAGGTGCAAAAAGCGATCAACGAAGTTTATCGTACGTTCAATGCCAACCAATCCCCTTTTGTCATTGCAGACTTTCTCTTGCCGACTAGTGTGTGATTTCGCTAGCCTGCTCATGTGCTTCATGATAGGAGTAAACCTTATGCAGATTCGTGTGACATCAACGTGAGCCCGGACAAGCGAACTATTCTCCTACACAGCGAAAATAACCTCATTGAGGCTCTCAAGGTGCTTTCCCTGAATATATTTTAGGCATCTCATGAACCACGCTGAGGTCCGTAGGTTGCACTGACAGAAAGGTTCGACTCTGCACGGTCAAGCTTTGTTCTTAACGCAACGCAGCTCGCACTTGCACAGAAAGGGGAAGATACCGCAGCAGGGGAAGGTAGAACGACAAGTAGCAAGGGGTTACCCCTCTTCATTCCCGACGATGAAGACCAAAATGGTGATGGTATTTCTGCGAGAGCCGAAGACACCATTAGCATTGAACCGGATGGCGAACCAATGTCGATAGATGACCCCAGCGCAACTCCTCTCACTAAAGAGCTACCTACTCCTTCGCCATCGCATTCAGATGAGCCTATCTCGACTCGGAAACGGCCACGTTCTATTTCACCAGACCCTGATTCGGATGAGAAAACCCCATCTAAAATGGCCCGTTCTTCATCCCCAGCACCAACGCCTGCGTCTTCGTCCTCTTCTCAACGTTTAGCCGGCCCCGGTCGCACCCCGGCGCGCGTGGAGCAGATTCTATCCGAAAATACAAGTGGTAGCACTGGCAGCAGACGTGCGGTGCAGATGGTACTTGACACGACTGATGCGTCGTGGAACCTGAAGCCAGGCCAAGAGGGTCCTCCACGCAAACGCCTACATCCTGCGGACATCAGTGGATCTAGCTCCGGGAAGAACGCAAGAGCCAACATGCGAGCTCAGCTTGCTGGATTCGCTCGCAGTGGTGCTCGAATAGCGGAGAACAAGGAAGGCGAAGGTGACAGCGACAGTCCGGAGGATGAGGAAGAGGAGCGACCACGGGGCTCGGGTCCGAAGAAAATGGATGACGACGCTGACGTTACTGAGGCTGAGATATGCGACGAGGGGAAGTCATCTACGATGGTGGAAGAGACTATGGCCATCGACTCCTCGGAGAGCGAGAATGATGAACCGTCGAAACTGCAAAATGACACTTCGCGCTCAGCAGCAGCAGCCACTGCGGGTACTCCGAACTCGGCGCAAGCTTCTGACGACCTCACATCCGGCACGGACGTCCTGCTGAGTCCATCCTCAGAGGGTGGTGCAACTTCCCAGAGCGTTGTTCCTACTACCCCATCGTCACCATCCAAGGTGTCAGGCGTTCGGACGGAGATCGTGCGCACGGTCATGGAGGACGCAGTCTCGCTTGCATTTGATCTCGAACGCACGACCAACGCATGGCGCGCATACCTGGAACACAAGCCCTCCTCACAACCACAGCTTCCCCAACCTGCAGTCCGGTCCTCGGATCTGGAAAGCGCGGATTTAGGAGCAGACGACGAAAAAGCCACCGAGGCACTTGCGCGCGTGCTGTCCAAGGCCGACTTTGGTCTAATGGAGGTGGTTGGTCAGTTCAATCGTGGGTTTATTGTTACGCGGCTCTACAAGATTGGCGGAGAGGGTGTGGGCGCGACTGATGATTTGTTCATTGTGGATCAACATGCGGCAGATGAAAAGTATAACTTTGAGACGCTCCAGGCAACAACGCGGCTTGAGTCTCAGAGATTATTCACGTGAGTAGCTGGCTTCATGTTTAGTCTTGAGAAAGGCATGCTGATTTGCGGTTGTACTGCAGGCCGCGTATTCTGGAATTGACAGCTGCGGAAGAACTCGTAGCTCTAGAAAATATGACGGTACTGCAGCAGAATGGATTCGAAGTCGGGCTAGAAGGGGATCAACCAGCGGGGCGCCGACTGAGGCTGTTAGCGCAACCAGTCAGCAAGAACACAGAGTTTGACGTGCAAGGTAAGGACAGTCAATTTTCCCCCGCCTGTCAAATAAGTTTGTTACCCGATATTGACTTGGCATGGGGGGCTTGGGTTATTGGTGACGCAGATCTAGAGGAGATCTTGCATTTGCTTAGGGACCGCCCGTCAGGGACGCTTGTGCGCTCGTCCAAGACGCGCGCAATGTTTGCTATGCGTGCATGCCGCAAGAGCACCATGGTCGGCGCGCCACTGAACGCTAAACAAATGAGAACCGTAAGTTTTTTTTTTGTCTTTCTTCTACTTGTGCCTCTTCACATATCACATCCGTTCTTTTTTTGCTTTATTTTGACCGTGGAGCTTTTAGATCATTCGGCACATGGGAACGATGGAGCAACCGTGGAATTGTCCCCACGGTCGGCCGACGATGAGACATTTGTCAGACGTGGGGACGGTGGAGAGGAGGGAAGAGAGAACTGTTGACTGGGCAACATTCGTATCATAACGCGATGCTTGGTGCACTTACGTTGTTGCCTGCGATATGGGGATGTGTGCTGTATCTATCCAATTCTACACTGATCTGATAAATAAATTGGAAAATGCCGAGAGGCGTGACGTAACACTTATTGGTAATTAATTATTTCTGGCGACTCTCCTTCACCGCCTCGTCCTCGATGTCAATAAACCTCGACCCTGCATCTCCAAAGGCCGAGAATGATGACCCTGTTCTCGAGCTCGATGCAGAGGTTGACGAGGACCACTGTACTATCTGCTTGCAAGCTATCGTTGACCGTGCATTGATCCCGGAGTGCTCACACGAGTTCTGCTTTGAATGTTTGATGATCTGGTCTGGTAAGAAAGTCATTGAGTCTGCCGCATGTACGCAGTCAAATCTCCTAACAACAATTGAGTAGAACAATCTAGACGGTGTCCGCTTTGCGCGCAAAACATAGGGGACTACCTGATCCACCATATCCGCTCTACCTACGATTACCAGAAACATTTCCTCCCCCCACTCCGTACGTCCCCCCGTCCTTTTTCTCGTACATATGGAGCCCGTATTGCTCCTGTGACACACAGACGTCGTGAACGTGTGTGGGGTCTGCGCGGTCGTTCTGCGCAAGACGAGGCCGATGTGCTGCAGCGCGCGGTCAGTTGGCGCAGATGGATATACAGACACAATCTTTATGCCAAGGTGACATTCAGATATACTATATGCTCTGTGATTTTAATCGTGGTCGGAATTCTCCCTCAGCACGTCGCTTCGAACAAATATACGCGTTATCGCCCGTACCCCACCCCCTCACAGTTTGCGGCATCGCAGGATTTCATCAGTCGGATGACGATCTTTCTACGGCGCGAGCTTCTCGTGTGGCCCAATGCCGACGTAGAGGTGTGTACCTGCATATTATACTGTTGTTCCCGCTCCCGTCTGTCGTCCACCCACCCTAACTATGTCACTTCGAACCATGGCAGTTCTTGGTGACCTTTGTGATTTCTCTCATGAAATCTATAGATATCCGTTCCGAGAGCGCGATCAAGCTGCTAGCTGAGTTTCTTGACATGGACACTCAATATGTAACCGGGGGACGACACGTTAATGCGGAACATTTTGCGCATGGTCCGTCCGGACGTTTTGGGGGCTGTCCTTCTTCTTGCGCTTTGGTCTCATCCGTCGCCCCCTTTTTTCTTTTTCAGAAATATATTGCTATCTGCGCTCGCCGTACAGAGATCTCGGCGTATACGACTCTGTTGTGCAAGTACGTACGCACTGCAACCACGATGACATGTGTGCACATGGCTGATTCTCGCTTCGCTTAACATAGTATGATGCCCCTCCGGGTATCCCTCCTCCCCCTTCACACGAACGCACGCGTCGCTGGGAATCTGGTCTCAGGTCGCAATCATCACGTTCACATTCCCTCAATCTCCGGTCACCTTATTCACATTCTCATCCTCCTTCGATTCGAGAATGGAATATGCGACCCGAGCGCAGCCCCGCACTCCCAGGCGAACACAGTTCAAGGGGACCAAATGGCTCACACAGCCCGACTGAGGTTTTGCATGTCCATGATAGTAGTGCCTCATATCGTTCCCATTCACGCACACGCGTCAAGAGTAAAGGAAAGCGACGAGCCTCGACGCATTCACTCAGTCCTCATGAATTAGACATGAGCTACCGCTCTCCAGTATCCCCCCACAAAAGAACAAAATTCCCTGAAGTGTTGGTAACTCCGAACTTGTCACTCTTCGAGAATATTCCCGAGAGAAACACAACCGTGTCTTGCACGTCGACTGGTGATGTGCGAGAAGCAAGCCCTTCGGTGTCCCAAGTCCCTGAAAGTGATTCAGGGGATACTCCCGTCGTCTCGCCGCACCTTCCCGATGGGAACCCTAGCATAGCATGTGCAGCTCATACCACCAATGATCGCCTCTCACCCTTAAACGGTCTCCATTCATTGAACGATGAAGTAATTTCAAGTTCGAGTTCTAATTCCGAGACGCCTAAACCTCTCACAATTAATACTAATCAAGCCCGAGCCAATCCCATGCGCCGACCGCGGTACCGTAGTCAACGCGACGCCATTATGGCTCATCTTCGGGGGTCCGTAACGACGCCGAGACGTAGTACACAAAGCTTGCTGGCGCGTATGACGGACCAATCAGCTATGGATCTCGACGTCGTCTCTGGAGATGATGATGCTGACTCGGACGTTGCCAAACGAACAGTCGCCGGGACGCCAATCGAGGAAGGGCCCGTGAATCCATTGACATACCGTACAGCCGAACGCAGTTCCGGTCTCTCTGACAGCGACGATCCTCCTGAGGGATCCAGGAGGGAGGACCCGGAAGATACAACGGCGACGAGAGCTGGTGTGCATCTTATACAATTCACACAGGGTATGATATTTGATAGGTCCACTTCCTCGCAACGCGGGCGCCTAATAGCGTCAAATTTCGTTAACGTCTTTATTTTACTATGTACAGAAGTGCCGCAACAAGAACCGCCTGGACCCACCCCACCGCGTAGTGGTATTACATCTTCATCTTCCCACGCGCATTTACTTGACAAGCTATATGACGATGACGAGAAGGCTACCACTACGGAGGCGCGCTTACGCACACAGGTACGGCTCCGCGCGCGCCTTGCCGCCGAACGCCGGCTTGCACACGAAAACGTTCACGATGATGGAGTCCCAATACGAGCGCAGTGATAAGTTTGAGCTGAAATTTTACTGTGCCCATACACTATTTTTCATCTCGCGACGTACTGCGGTCCTTGGGCGCCCCGGTCCTTGGTGGTGTGTCACGGTGGTACTGAGCCTGGGCCTGAGCCTGAGCCTGAGCCGGGGAGATGGTCCGTCGTCGCTGTGGCGGCGGCGGTGTCGGCGTTGTGCGGTGTCGGGTGGCAGCTGAGTGGGTCATGGGGTTACAGTCAGTCAGTTACAGTCAGTTACACAGTAGCTTACAAACTAGCAACGCCTTTTCTTCCTTCGCAGGGGAACAGGAAACGACCTGTCATACAGTAAACCGTGTGTCCCGTTACGAGAGTAGTACTTGGAAACAAACTGCACAGCTGTCAGGCCACCATCGACAAACAATGCGACAACTGAATAGAGTCGGCCTGGCTGTGCCCTCACCCACCACTTGAACGGGCGGGCGGCGGGAGGCGGGACGACTCGGGATGGCGACAGGTTGGTTGGTTGCGTTGCGCACTGGAATAATGCATATGTTACCGTGGATTTGATCATGTACGTATGGTGCGACGGGCGGGTGTAGGAAAAAACAGAAAATTGAAATAACAGAAACAGAGTAGAAAACATATAAGATAATCATATACACTGTGTGGGTCCTCTACGAGGGAGGTCTGTCAAATACTTGTACTAGTAAGGGAATCCTGGAGATTGGCAACGATACAAACAAAAGGAGGTAGTTATAGTGACGCGTGTACGATAATTTGAAAAACAAGGAAGATAGGGATAGATAGATAGATGATACTAGGGTAATGTACTGTGGTAGTGCCAGTTGTGATGATTCAATATAGTGGGTGTGTAAAGTGATGTGAGACGTATTTTGTTGGGTTAGTATGTATAACCTGAGCCAAGCCAGTGTAAATGTAAATAACAACGGCTGCAGTAAGTAACAACGGGTGCATTTGTTGCCTTTTCTCTCGGCTGCGGCTGCGGTGTGGCGGTGTATATGTGTACGTGTGTGTTTTCGTGCATAGACAATGTGCTCGGATTAAGCAGCAGTTAGGGGGTAGGGGAGCCAAAGGGGGAAAGCGAGTGTGGGTAACCTGATAGAACTTGGGCTAGGAAATAAGGAGAGTGTAGTAGGATCTTTAATCTATCTATCCGGGAAATAAAAAGAGCGAGATTAAATGATAGACGATTTTGCATGCTGGACGGAGACGGACGGACGGGACAGAGAGGAACAGAGAGCAGACGAAAAGCAAGACGGGTGAGCGTGGGTAGTAGTAGTAGTAATTGTAATAGTACTAGAAGAGATAGCGCGGCACCGACATCATCATCAGATCAGAACAAGGGAGAAAGAGAGAGAGAGAGGGATATACCGGAATCGTCGTAGCAAAGGACCAGAAACAAAGAATGAGAGTCGTTCATGAGAAGGATGTCGTTAATGTTGGGGGGTATCGATACGCATCGGTGGTGTGCCATTGGACATGCTATCCGTACCCAGGCTCCCACTACGACTGCCCTCGCTCGCCGCTTCGCGAACAGGGTCAAAGCGCCTCGCTCGAGAAGATGAGGAAGAAGTTACAGAAGCAGACGCGGTCGCGTGAGCAGGCACGGGAGAGATCTCACCACCACGCGATGTGGAAGAAGAAGTGGAATGGAAAAGACTCGGAAGTGCCCGATCGGATGGCTGCGAGTGTGAGAAACGCGTCGGATCTTGGTGCGAAGGCGGAGGAGGCAGAGGCAGAGAGTGTGGCGCAGGAGGAGAGTAGCGCGGAAGAGCGGAGCGCTGTGACTGCTGTTGCACATGGACAAGGACGTGTGCGTGTGCATGCGCGTGTGTATTCGTATGCGGTGATTCAGGTACGTGAAGCGGGGGGATTTGAAGGCGCGGGAGATCGCGATGGGGAGGCACAAGGAACGACAACACGGGAGTTTGCGGACGAGACCCGGACATAGATGCGGAGGCGGGTGGAAAGGGTGAGGGTGGCGAAGGCGGTGACGATGACGATGACGATGATGATGTGCGTTGAGATCGAGGTCTTTCACTGCTGGTGTTGCTGCTCAGGCCAAGAGAGCGGTGGGAAGAGGCAGTCAGGGGACGGAGGGGCGTCATTGATGTCGGGTATTGGTTCTGACTGCCGCCGAGAAACGAAACGCCACCTGTTTCCGGGACCTGTAGATGCAAGGGGGGAAAGGGATGATTAAATGTGAAGTCCCTTGAGGGCATAACTCGGCGTGCGCTAGAAGTCGAGCTAATAGAATGGACGTCCCTCATTAATGGTGATCGTGCTCGCGGACTGGGATCGGCGAGTGGTGCAAGCGTCTGCATCTGTGGTTGTTGTCGTCGTTGAGGCGTGTGTGGGAATCGCGGCGGCGGAGGAGCGGCAAAGGAGGATGATGAACTTGTTGGTGTTGATGGTCCTCCTCCAGGGACGCCTGGACCAGATAGACGGCCACTCGAGCTGGCGGGCTCGTGCTGCTGCTGTTGCTGCCCCCGATTCGCGTTGAATTGAACGAAAGGCGCTGAGGCGGGATGTGTCGTTGCATACAGGTCATCAGACGGTAAACTGAGGGGATTAACCGTGGAAGTTGCCGATGCGTGTAAAAAAAAGGGAGCGGCGGGCACATTAGGAAAGGCGCCGTACTGCGGTGGGCGCGCGGGCGCTGCGGGTGAACCCTGATTCTTGCTATCACGCGGCCGCCGAGCCTTCTGACGCTGATTCTGTAAATTGGGCATCGGGTAAGTTCGTTCCTTCTCTGGGCAGAAAAACAAAGAGTGCCAAGAGATAGATACTCGCCTGGAACCAGACCTGGAGAGTGAAATGCAAGACCAAGGTTGAAGTGATGGAGATCAGTGAGACGAGTGAGGATCAGGAGATCGAAACGCACCTGGACTTTTCGAGCACTCAACCCAATCGACCGTCCGACTTGTTCACGCATGGCTGTGGTAGGAAAGCGGGACTGGAAACAAACAGAGATGATTCACTGCGCTGGTCCTAATCGGAGGTGCTTACCTGGGCAAGCAGAGCATGAAGCACGGCAGACTGGTGGGGCGTGGTGAGTGTGCGCGTTCTCTTCTTCTTTACGGGGGGTGGGAGTTGAGGCATCGAAGGGGATGCACTGTTGGCGAGCATCTTGTCCTTCACCTGCCGGGTATTTTGGGCGCTTGACGCGCCGCCGGGTCCCACGTCCGTCTCAGTATCGGTTATATTCTCTATGCCATTTGACGATGCATCGGAGCGCGACTGCACGTCTTGATCCGAGAGTCGACGTTTCATGGGTTGGGGAGGGATGAATGAGAGATGGGGAGGAGGGGGGGACGGGGAGAGGGAGGGGGAAAGGAGAGATCGAGACGGGAAGGAGAGGTAGATATTTGAGGGATCGTGACAAGGACGAGGGATTGTCCTTCAGGAAAGGAGCGGAAGATTACGGGCGATTATAATAAGAGATTGGACCCCCCGTGCAGGGAGGGGAAAGAGGAGAAGGAAGCCGAGGAGATGAGAAGCGCTCTCGCCGGATAATCACTTCATTTTGGAGCAGTTCACTGCCCATCGTTTGGGTCTGGGATCGGGGCTCCGAGATCCCCCTCAGGGTCGTCATTTGCAAAACCATCCGGGGGGGGTAGAGAGACGTTATAGCAACGAACATGTTCAGAGCAGAGGAGCGCTCGGTGGCGGTGCACTGCCTCAGTCAGACGACAACGGGCCCTGGGATGGCAAAGCACGCTCGGCTCGCAGGCGACTCCATCATCCCCAGCGACCGCGACGGGCTGATCCCAATCCGACCTGGGATCCGCGTGCACAAGCCTTGCCTTTTTCACATGCTTATTCCCCCCTGGGCCGAGGGCTTCCATTCCCTGTCTGCCATTTTACCTTTCCTTGTGCCAATCTCACCACGTAGAACGAAACCCGCATGCTCAACGTACCTCTACTGTACTCGACCTGTGCTCTGTGATCAACCCTCTCGACTGCGCCGCAACTTCTTAATAGATCGCACACAATGGTCCCCGCGCAGAATCTTCCTTTTTTCACACACAACACAGCTTTGCATGTCCACAAACATGGCCATAAAGGTTCCGACCCCTGGAACGAATAATGAAAAAGTTCCGTCAACCAGTCGTCTATTGATGATGGCGTGGAAAGGTGGCGGCGTCTGCGAACCGCGATGGTCGGCGCATCAATTGTCTAGATGTCGTTAGCATGTGGTGGAATAAAATTCAAAACCCCTCGCCACTACCCATGTGAAGGGTAACAAAAATATAACAATACACGGGTGATTTCTCTCAATCGTCCAACAATTCTCTGGTGGCGCAAACAGCGGAAGCTTGAAATCCACGTGGATTACAATGTACCTTTTACCCCGCCCGCTGGCGAGGGAAGATTCCGGGCGCACAAAACTTCCGCTCTCGAGTGAGTCACTCATGTTTTCGCGTTCAGTGTTCAAGGGATCAAAGTTCTGCATATGATCGGGCTTTGGCAAATTCGGGGCACTGGGTTTGATAAACTAATTTCTTCTTGGGGCCAAGCTAACGCCGAGATCATCCCCGCGGTATTGGGCACGAAGTGACCTCTTCTGCAAAACTTTGATAAACTTTGTCGCACACCCCTTGCCGCTAACTCTAGTTTGCCTTGGCTCTTGGCGGGAACACCCGTATGTAACAATAGAACTCTGTGGACATCTCAGCTAGGACCGTGGTAGGCAGGGACAACCAAGATCAATTAGCCTTGCTTCAGGGAACAATGAAAAGAAGATCGGTTCTCTCAGGAGGATCGTGCATTCTTCCAAAGAAAAGCATCAGGTTCCACACCTCAAGGAGAGGTGGTTAGTAAAGTTCATGATGGCCATGCCAGCTAGTCGCAAAGACGACTGAACTTGTCAAGGCGGACGCAGTAGTATATATAGAAGATCTGACTAGGGTGTGTAGGGCGTATCGCTTAGAAAATTAACCTCGAAGAACTACAGTACTTGTCAGAGGGTATGATGCCTAAAACGTACATAACATAGATGTCATCAATTATCAAGAAGCCCTCGGAGTTCAAAGCATGGAAAATTGAGTCACTTCTTCATAGAATATAGAATGTGAGAAGAGTACACCCCTTAACGACGACAAGGTTCGGGGCGGAAGTGAAAGTGTGGGTACGATTTCATTTCAAGCCTCTTCCGGCATGCCCAGAGGTTATTGTTGTTTGTACAGTAACTTGGGGAAGGAAAGTCTAAAGAGCATGAAGGTGGCAATCGACTTGGAAACACGAACAAGGACAGCAGACCTGGGGGGGTGATCTCAATTATGCTATAATTGTAGTTGCTACCCCAGTATGCCATGGTTCTGAATGTCCGAGTCGCTGGCGTCGACAAGTGCTTGGCCAGCTCCAGTTTTTTGGGTCACAGCAATGTCGCAGCGCTCAGCTCCGGGCGCACCGCAGCACTTTTGTCGCCAACCCGTTGAAAGAAGTTCTTTCCGAGTTTAGACGATCAAGAGGTAAAATTAGTTTCTACCCCGTCGGAGCCTCTCGGTCGCCCGACGCGGGTTACAAATTTAAGCCCGACCGCGACTGAGTGTGATAGAAGCACCTTGGATAATATTAAATGGGGGTACAAGTAGAACAGAGAGTTGGGGGGAGGTGTCAAATTGTTTTTCTTTTTTTTTTTAGGTTAAATTATGTTGGAGGAGTTTTCGAGAAGGAAGAAGGGAACGGCTCGGACGTTTTGTGCGCAGCTGCTGCGCAGTTTTTGGAGTTTGGGTTGGTGACAGCTGGACAGCG
>Ga0137358_10000909_pt1 | contig 15059 bp, 17 predicted proteins | sample Mad1_20_16metaG_FD_105551 | JGI IMG/M metagenome (GOLD analysis project Ga0137358, IMG submission 105551) | Vadose zone soil microbial communities from Angelo Coast Range Reserve, California, USA - Mad1_20_16 metaG | ecosystem: Environmental > Terrestrial > Soil > Vadose zone | place: USA... | reverse complement strand
TTCTTAAGTTAACTACAGTACAGTAGTACGAAAATTTGGTCATCAGAAGGTTATTTTCGGTATCTGGGCAACCGCGATGCGCTGCCGTATTTTTAAAGGCGACTAAAGCGCAAATTGTGGCGAGGAAGACGCCCGAGAAGTTGGAAAGTTGAACTTTCCAACTTCTCAGGCGTCTTCGTGTGCCCTCTTTCTGAGTCGAGGCGCTCGTCTGCCGCAGTAGGGTTACGCTTGTAACTCCTAGTGGCTCTTTTCGAACAACAAGCTGTTATTAGCAGCACACGACACGATGACGGGAACCGCCTTTGGACAGAACCACACACTTTGGGCAATTTACAAATGTAAATCAATTCAGTCGGTTAAATACTGTAATCTGATTGGTCGGTCAAGAGCAACTGAATTGACCGCGGGCAAATAAATACTGTAACTTAGTCTGAATGACATGAATGCGTCACATGGAGGTTCAGGCCGTTCAGGCCTCAATGACGCATCTGGCCCCCGGGCCCTCTTACACCCAGTTGGTACCCAAGGAATGGTGTGATCCGTCGGTCTGTGCACCGCGACGTCGAGCTTGAGGCCTTGAGGGTGTGCGTTGTTACCCACATTGGATAACACGTTTTAAGTGGCGCCATCCTTCCTTACGCCGCTGGCTGAAAGACGGAGGTAATACAAATTTAGTTCTCCGAGGTCCGATACAAGTTTCGAAGGCGGTGATGCTAACTGTAATTGGATTCTCTGGTCTGGTGCTATGCTGTCACGGTGGAGCAAGTGTCCGCTGTGGCGCGCCATCTTCTGACTGACAACTTCCATCACTCGATAGCACGGCTGCGTTCGTACAGACCACTCCGGCGTACCTAACCACACGATCTGAGCCGTCCGGGGCGCCCTAGTTTCGATCTTCTCAACACATCATGCCGACTGTCTCTCGCCTAGGATCGCCTGACAAGGCATTAGTCGGTCGAGCTACTGTCTATTCATTCGTTATCGAATTGCCTCATTTGCCTCGTCATAGCTCAATTACCTCTCTGTTCATCGGACCACGTCGCTCACTTACCGCTTTTCCTTATCCTCTTTAGTTCCCTCACTTGTCCTTCGTTTGATCTAGCCTCCATTCTAGAAATTTATGGTGCAGCGGAGTACTGTACTGTACTCGCTCTCGTAATGACGAAACTCCGCTCTGCCGACGAATGCCGACAAGTGCCGAGGGTAAAGACATATAAGTTCAATACGGGAGTATGACGAGTTATGACAGCAGAAGATGTCTAAAGGCTTCGAGATCACTGAGTGGGAGGCTGCCTGGCGACCAACGGAATTCAGGAGAAAGGCGAAGAACTACGTGGGAGCCGAGAGTGCGGCGGCATAAGTATCATTTATCAGTGCTTCTACTGTAGTAACTCTGAAGATACGGGCACGATGCACTATGGACGCTCAAACATGTCATATAAATTCCACATCTATGTACTGCAGAGGGGTGCTCTTGTGGAGCCTTAAAATATCTCATCGGCCTCATCATCCGTGAAATCAACTAGTATCAGGTCGTCATCTAGGGAAATGTGAGCGTTCGTATAAGTAATATCTAAAATGCCATACCTGATCCTTCTCTCCTGAGCCCGGCACGATATTCTAGCACTTCTGCGGACAGAAAACAGATTAGAAGCAAGGGGAGTGTGAGACAACGATCTGCTTCACCTTCCTCAATAATTTGTTCAGCGGGAACTCCATCTTCGCCAAATTGACAAGAGCGAAGATTCGAATGTGACAGCTCTGCAACGTTCGGATCATCCTCGGGTATGCCAGTGTGCTCCTCGGGAAACGCACGGGTGCTAGAGTGGAACAGAAATTCTGCATCCACTGCATCACGCAGCTGATTGTAAACGTCCCAGAATGAATGAAAGTTGATTTGCGGATGTCCGAGTTGAGAATAGATCGATGAAATATGTTCATTACAGTCTGGGGGAACAAGGTCGAACACAGGATCAGTGGGTGGGGCCCATTGACGTTCAGCGACCTCGAGTATTGTGTCTGGAACGATGATCTGCAAGATCGTTATGAAATATACGGCCGTTAATCATTATGTCGACTTACTTTGAAGTCGAGAGCGTTTACAAATTCCGGGTTTTCGAACATGACATCCGGAACTTCATTCGGTAAGACCTTGTGACGATCTGCCCTTCTACGGGTTGTGTTATGGTCATATACATACGAATCAGCTGCCTTCTGCAGCCAAGGGATGGCCAACCAACGAAAAACCAGTCTGTTACAATGCCCTGTAAGTTTTGAAGCCCGCACGTATATGGCGTACTACATACCTGTCAGCAACGTCGACATCGTCGTACCATTGCTGGCTGATGCCTTTCTGCAGGAGGTTTTCAAAGCCAGGGGTCCACACCCGACGGAATCGCGCCCACATCTGTTTTGGTCTGATGTTCGAATGTCCATGCATATATTGGTGTTGGATAGAGCCGGAAAGCGAGGGATCGAGCATGTGGCGGATATGGGTATGGGCACATGCGACATTGAAATTCTCCGTGCCACGATCACTTTGTGTAAGGCACGGCGCACCTACAAAAATGTCAGATGGGCCCATAATGAAGAATAAAAGCAGCATACCACCAAACGTTCTGACCGCTTTAAGATATTGCGTGCAGACAAACTTCGGATTCAAGTTTGTCCACCAGACAACTAACCAGAGTATCTTGCCGGTGAACCCATCCAAACATCCGTGCCAATAAAGCCCAAAGCGTTTCCATTTGTCGTGGTGGCCCATAGCCCAGAAGTGATTTATACCGGCCGCATACAAAGGACGGCGGACAAATCGGTTGGCAAGTCGTCCAGCTACCAGATCGGGTTCAGTCTGCTTGAGATATCCTCGTATGATGTCCCTACATACATTGTCTCATGGGTTAGTGCCAAGAAAGTGTATACTCCATGCTCACTTACCTAGAAACATGCATATCAAAGTGAGTCCGCATGTAGACATGCAGGGCGCTTGCACCTGCCGTCGGATACATCTCCCTCAGTTCAGCAATGGGCTCTGCAATAGTTTCAATTGAATGGCCTTCTGAGCGTGCGCTTGTGAGGCCAAGTTCCTTCACATAACCTTTCAGCTTCGTTTTCCTAAAAATTTAATCCTAGGACACATCGAAAGGGCAAACGAAAGACAATAAAACTCACCCAATACCATAGGTGTCCGTGTCATAGTGTTTTCTGAGTAAGTGAACCATCTTGGGGATTGAAACGCCCTGAGAATGAAATCGCCGGATATCCGATTCAATGAGGGCAAGAGGCGCTACAAGCTCAATCTAAGATGAGTTGACAAGGAAAAAAACCATGAAAAACGGACGACATGGCTTGTGTTGATTTGGCATCGCAGAAGAATGTCGGTGGAGGGACCAAAAAATCGGGGGAAATATAAGTTGGTGGCTGTCGTCCGACTTGAAATACTTAGTGCCGTCCACAACTTCGGACCACATGTAAGTGACAGGACTGACAGCATGGCCATATGCTACCGAACTAATGATGCCTCGCTTGTACTGTATACAAATGCATGTTTTAGAATACAGGTGCTGGCACGACGCTAGCGTGGCATGAGCGATGTTCACTTTCTTGGCTCAAGTATAGTGGTAAAGGTGCGGGATCTGTACTTAGCGTGCGGGATCATTATAGAGCGAACGCCGCCGGGTTCCCCCATTCGCTCGCCGGAGACGCTACCGACGACGTCACCACTGTCGTCAGTCACCGAGTCGACCCCAAGCGCCCTTACACCGTCGCCTCATTTATCCGAGAGTCTCTGTGGCACCCGAAACAGATGACACCTACGTTCCCTTCGGTGTAATCCATATCTTTTCCTGAACCTCATTTGATACATCTACTATCCTGCGGTCCACCGCCCCCGCATACACTTCTCAAGAGCCGAGCCGACTGAGTACGATTGACGAGAGCCCTTTGAGCGAGTCGCCATCGAATATCTCTTCGTCCGTCTCGTCACCTTCTCTAACGTCGACAGGAATTGTATCTCTGTATCAGCCTCTGCATCGTCTCCCCCCCTTCCTCTTACGGTCCGCTCCCCTTTGTTGCAATCTCCGTCGTCTACGACGGTGGTAACACCGCCATTGTCTCATAGACCAACTTCAGTCGTTTTGACTAGGACACCCTCCGGGCCTCCACCGTTATGACAGACAGTTCCTTCTGTCTCGACAGACATCCTGGAAGGGTCCGTTTCTGACTTGGAAGAAGTTCAACGGAGCCATCGCCGTTATCCACGCAGATTTCGAGAGCAGTAAGTTTTTGATTAGCCGCATGCGACGGGACTTACCGTTACTCCACAGATCTCACAGGCATATGTTCCTTTACCCAGGTCGCCATCAATACCGACTGCTAGCCTAAGTGTTAGCATAAGTAGCTCTCGTACTAGTGGTATCCCATCTATCCGCTCCGACTTGGTGACCATACTATCGGAGAGACCAACGTCCGAGAGGCCGCCGTCGGAGAGGCTCGGCGTAATCACCACAGGTGACATCAACCGTCTTCAGTATCTTCCGGACTAGAAGGCGACAGACAGCGCGACAGTCGAGGCATTTATGATCATCTCGGGGAGATTCAGAACGAACTCCTCCCCCACATATCCCACGCTCTCCGAGTCTTTTGAGTTCAGTATATTATTCCTGTCATCTTACCATTCTGATGTTCTCAGCTTGATGGAATCCGAGTCGTCTATTCAACAACCGTCTTCGCTCTCATCTAGTCCCATATCTTCTCGCCCTCCGGTATCTTCAATACCGTCATCCCTGTCCAGCTCTCCCTCATCTAGGACCCTTCCCTTGACGCCCGTATCACAGTCCCCTCCCTCATCAGGCGAATATCTGTCTCGCATTTCAATAGAGGCCACACTGCGAGTTACTACGTCCGTATCCCTACTCCGTCAGTGGTCTCGAGTGCCACTGTCGGACCTGGAGCACCTGGGATAGATTATGAAGCTCTGAATTATACCAGTGATATCTTATACGACGTTAAGGCCCTGGTCATCTAATCAACCGCAACCTGCCGGCTTTCTGTGATTTTATATCTCTCACACTTTACAAGCTACCCAGTAAAATGAGTCTAGGGACTACTGTATATCTTTGAGCCTACTCAAAGCATGACGCTGTAATTCGAACTTAGCCAATTCGAACTTATATAATTGACATTTGAACTTATATAATAAACCCAAGGACGCGGTAACAAGGATCTTTACCTCGGCAGCACAGCCCGGCGTGGTTTATCAGCGGCAGCGGAATCAGTGAAATATGACCTATCACAACGTGCATGACAAATGAGGACCGCTAATTTTTAGATATGACACGGGAGAAAGTAGATGCGTAGATAGATATACATGCATATACGTATATACACCAGGTGTCTGATTGATTTTGATGGGTGATGGCGCCGCGACGACATGTTGGTCTGCATCTGGACGCGTTACAATATCCATACAAAAGTTCAGTTTTGCTTTACCAATACTCTAAAGTGCGATATGGGACAACCCCAGGCGGACGCTTCTTGCGCTCTGCTTCCCATCGCGCGATCCAAGCGGAGATCTTCGCGCGGCTATTCGCGCTCTCGACGTTCACCGTCGCGACGATGCGTGCCCAGTCGAGCGAAAGCGCAAAGCAGGTAAGCTCAAAGAACGAACTATGCTCCGAGTATGGCACGCCGAAGAATTGCGCAGTAGACGTTGAACCGCGTGCCGGATGTAGATGCGCGTAGGTGAACTCGCGGTGTGGTGGCCGCGCTAGGATGGCGGCGACGGAGGGCGCCGTGCTGGTGCCAGCGGGAAGTGAGTAGCTGTGAGGGGGGGATAGAATTAGAATGAGCCTTGTTATGGGGATGAATAAGACGGGAGGACGTATGTGACTTACGTCCATCCCGTGGGACGGAAGGCAATCGCCTTGGCCCAGTGACCCTTCCAGCGACCAATATACTCCTTCAGCCTGTCGGACGTGGCGACACCCAAAGGAACCAGGTGAACATTAGCGGAGAATGGGTCCGTGGTCAACATTTCGTGCAGCTCTGGGTCCGCCTGACAACGAAGGATCGCTGCTTTCCGCGAATCACAGTAGATTTTTGTATGTAAAGCTTTCGCAATAGCTGGTAAATATCTTCAGTACGAGTATAGATGTACTTAGCTACAAACATGACCAAACCTTTCACAATGCGCTCCTTGCCGATGGAGTATGTACTGTATTAATGTCAACGATCGTGCCTTTGACCCCCTAGTTTAATTGACGCACCCGACAACAACGAGTGTGTTAGTGAGCTTGGGGTCACCCTTTGCTTCCGGTTTGGGAGCGAAGGTGACCCAATTACTCACAGTACCCTTGTCGTCTTCGGATGATAGGCCTTGACCGGAGACCAGACGTTTGGTGAGCTCTGCGCAAGCCGAGATTACCTGCGCCTGTGCAGGGAATAGGTACTGTTCACGATGCCAGTGAGAAGGGTCCCGTACCCGCACTCTTCTACTCACTCTAGGGTTAAGATATGTGGTATCTAAATATACGATATCAATTCGTTTTCCCTTTACGGTTTGGTGGAGTGTGTGTTGAGGGGACGCCCTGAAGTCGCCACAGTGGAGGTACCGAAAAATCCTGCCTGAGCCCACATGACTGGACTCGTAAGTACTATCACCAGCATTGGCAGTCTGTGGCCCCTCAAAAAGGAACAGCGATGAGCCGGGACCTATTCGAAAGAAAAAAAAATAAGCGTTAGATTCACAGAAAATTATGAACAAGATCCTACAGTGATTCGCCTCAATAAGAGTTACTGTTACACCGCCTGATTGGGGAACCAAGGTAGGCACGTTCATGGGGAGAGGATGAACCCATCTAGGATCGACCGACAGCATATGGGTAATTAGATTAGCAGTGCCCTCTACGCAGAGCTTCAGAATCAAGGCTGACAACTTGAAGAAGGCATTCAGAACTTACCCGAGCAGTAAATCGGACCAGCCTTCCAACTTGACGATAGATTGGTGTAGTGGTCGGAATGCGCGTGCCTGGAGATATATACTTAAACGATTTTAGGCATCGTAATAATGGAAGAAGGCGCACGTCAAGAAATATGATGTCACGCCGGGAATTTCGCCATAGCGGAAAGCATCGACAGCGATGGGCATGCCCTGTAGGACTTTGTAAAAAGGGGCTTTTCTGCGCCCTCCGTTTGCTTTTGTTGGCCTGAAACTGCGATCTTCCACAGCCTCGGCTTCCTTCCATGCATTGTTCTCCTTGTGGGAGGACATGAGTATCGAGAAAGCATTGCCACCGACTGGCCCCTTTCCCTCAGACGGAGGTGGTGGCGTAGGTGAGTTATGAGGCGAGAGAGGTTGAGTAGGCGAAGGGGCTGTGGTAGAAAACAAATTGCGACAGGTAGTAATGTGTGACTGCACGTCCTGATACGAAATCCATGAGTCACAACGACGGCTGATCAGGCGAGAAAACTGACAGTTGTTGAAAGAATTGTTAGAGTGATTCCGCAAAATGGACACTGGTCAGTGGTCTCATCTAAGGTAGTAGGTGATTCGTCTTCGGGCTTCAAAATTGCTTCAACTTCGTCATCAGTTAATTCGAGAGCACCGTCAACTTCAACCCCATTCATCTGGACCAGTTCGTCGTCGCCAGTTCCCCACTCATCATCAATTTCAATGACATTGTCCGAGCCTATCTGGGATAAATTGCTTGGAAGGATAACTGAAGAGTCGCCCTGGATTTCCGACAAAGGCCGATGTAAGTCATCCGGATCTGCGGAGAGGAGCACAGGTGTAGCGATTTGTCGTTGATTATCCAAAGAGATAGAGCTTGAAGCCTGAAAATCCTGGCCTACAATGAGATCCTGTACACTGTCTTCGGTGGGCCGGAACGGCTGTGGCTTGTCAGACTCAGAAGCGTCATCTTGAAACAACGTGGAGAGATCGTGAGTGCCAAATTCATCAGGTTCATGTTTCGACTCCACTTTCGCCTTCTTTCCGGAGTTTGGAACGTGGGCTTTATGTGTTCTTTGAGTAATGGCGTCAACCTCAACAACCTCAACATCAGAACTACATCCAGAATCGTCCTTCGCCTTCCGCTTGGCACAAGTCAGAGGTGTATCGTCGTCCGAGTCTATGACAATAATTTCCGCTGCCGGCCGCGGCACGCCCTTTGTTCTTGGCCTATGTTGAGAACATGAACGGCGACTCGATTTGACGCGCTTCTGGGCCCAAGACGACGCGCTTTGGCGGTTGACTGAAGTCTCGGGTTTCTGGAAGAAATCATCCAAAGTGGTCGGAGGAGATGGAAGAAATAAGGGCTTTTTTGAGGACGCCATATATTATTTGAGATATCTTCCTTGAGAAAAATGAAAGCGAGGGTTAGATATCGTTAGATGTGTGATCTCAAATACAGGAATCTGACTTGGTGAACAGAACCAAGGCGGGCGGGTAACAGCCGCATTACGTCATCCACGTGGCTGACTCTCATCTCGATGACCATGAACCTTTCCTACAATTTCCTACTGCTACTACCCATCCAGTTTCTCCCTGTGCTATTTCGTTCTCGTGTGGCTAGCATCATTCGGACCAAGTAAATTACGAGTACCTCCCTAGTAGGCCGTAGGCCTTCAAATTCAAGGCGTCCATATGTGTTGGCCCCAGTGACCGATGGCGGGGAGACTTGCTCCCAAATAGCAAGGCGACTATGGAAAATGTGGGTTTATACTTTCTTCTATGGGGAACCCATATATCCCGTGAACTTGAACGATGTACCATACTCGGTGATGACATCTGTTCACGTTGCCGTTGTGTCTTGTAGGACATACAGCACGCATGATCCACGATGCTCGGCCGCGGCCGATGGCGCGTTTCATACAGCTTCGACGAAGACATATACAAGATACGATTCTACGATCTAATCATATTGTATTGTCAATACGAAATGCATGGAAAGCATCCTATCCGGACACCCCTGTTTCACTCTATTTGACCCTTTCACGCTGGTCATACCAGCATGATATGGTTATGAGATCGCTGTGAACGGAATAACATGGTCTGTACTCACTGTGCTTATCGATGGCTGACCCAGGTATTAAACTATGTCCGTGTCGGGGCGCGACAAATGCATCACAGAACTCAGAATGCAAGAAGCAGTCTAGATCATAGACGGGACGGAGGTAACCGAAACAAATACTGTGACCCTATCTACTTGCGGAAAGCATCGTAAAAGTGGTCCCGCGGACATCGTTTTCTACTGTACTTTTCTCCGGGAGCCATTATCTTTGGCACTTGTCCGTTGCCCGTGGATGGAGCGAGTCCGAGCGACTATCAGGGTGCTATCCGAGCTCCGATGTTGACCCTACACTTTTTTTGCGGTATACAGTGGTAAATACCCCGCTTTGGCAGAGGTTTGAGACGACGTCGACACGACATTGGTAAGAACAGGCGCTCAACTGGCCTTCATCTCATCGCACGCACACGCACACGCACATGAAATCGATATGAAACTCGGTCCGAGACGGTCCGTCCCATTTGCGGCTGAGATGTTTCTCAATCATAAGATCCTCGAAGTCTCATCCAAGTCAAGTGTTGTCAGGGTTCAATATCGGGAACACGATGTCTAACCGGAGCGCAGTGAGCTGAGTCAGAGGCAGGCACACCCGCGGGTATATTAACCGTAACATGGCACAACTACCAAAGTTATTATCAGTCAATTCCTGATTTCGTGATCAGCCGCCCAGGTCATCTCTGTCTATCCTCTGCGTCGCAACCAACAATATCATCTATGCCCTGCCGTAATGACTCCACAACTGTTCCCGAGAAAGGGGTTTCGCCTCTGCCACCCCGACCCACCGCGATATTGCATCGGACACCGTGGCAACCGCCAGTTGCTGTCAGTGGGCAGGGGATCTACATTACGCTCGAGGACGGACGAGAAGTTGTCGATGCGGTTGGAGGCGCCGCCGTCGCTTGCATCGGGAATGGTCATCCGGTTGTACGGGAGGCCATAATGGAACAAGTGGACAAGCTCGCTTGTGAGTGGCCATCTCAACCCTCGGAGGCACGAATACGGGTTTCACGAGTAGCGCGCCACGTCTAGATGTATACAATATGCAGTTGTCGAACAAGCCTGCCGAAGAGCTGGCTAGAATTCTGATTGATTCCGGGAAAGGAGCTTTCGAGCTCTGTGGCTTTTTCGCAGGGGGTGCGTGCGTTCTGTTCATTAATAGTTAGTTAGGGGACTATCGAAAACAATCTCGTATAGGTTCCGAGGCAATGGAGGGCGCCATCAAGCTCGCTCGTCAGGTCAGCATCAAGTTGTAGGATTTCGGTAGCTTTTCCTGACGATTTGTTTAAGTACTGGTATGAACAGAAGCAGCCGCAACGCAAGAATTTCATTTCTAGGAACCTTTCCTACCACGGAAATACCGTTACTACGCTATCTTTGTCGGGACACCCCGCGCGTCGTAAACCATACGATGAAATTCTCCAACATGAGAACTTTTACAGAGTGTCCCCAGCCTACGCGAAGCGCTTCCGATACCCGGAAGAAACCGAGGAGCAGTACGTGGAAAGGCTCCGCCAGGAACTCGAGGACAAGTTTCTCGAGCTTGGACCCGATACCGTCATAGGATGTAAGTCTTCTCCTACCTTGACAGGTAATCGCCGAGAACTGAACGCCGGTGCCCCTGTAAAGTCGTGGCCGAAACCGTGGTCGGAGCGACTGCGGGTGCACTCCCTGCACCTAAAGGTTACTTCAAAGCTATGAAATCCGTTTGTAGAAAGCATGGCGCTCTATTTATCCTAGATGAAGTCATGAGTGGAATGGGCCGTGAGTCACCTGGTTTGCCTTGAGGCGCTTTATAGTTTGAGGGTTGACGCGTTGACGGGTGACTAAGGGATGGGCACAACACATGCCTGGGAGAGCTTCGGTGACAACGAGCCACCAGACATACAAGCTGTTGCCAAGGGTCTCGGTGGGGGGTGTGTAGCTTCTTGATCGTACCTTTTAGTGGCGTTATTCTGACTTTGGTATAGATACGCCTCCGTCGGTGCCGTCCTTATGTCCAAACAGGTAGCTGATGGAATTCGGGACAGGAACGGCTTCTGGAAACATGGTCATACGTACCAGGTTTATTCTGATCACGTTTATCTCGTCCTTTGGTTGAATGTGACTTGTATGACCAGGCGCATCCGTTGTCTTGTGCAGCTGCGATTGCTGTGCAAAAAGTGATTGCAGCTGAGAACCTTCTCGAAAATGGGCGCCAAACCGGCGAATACTTGTCTCGCCTTCTTCGCGAGCGGCTACAGTCACCCGGTGCACCTGCACAGCCCTTCGTGTTCGACATCCGAGGTGGAGGATCGTTCTGGGCTGTCGAGTTTGACTCGACAGGCCCCGAATGCAGGAGACTGGATTTGAAGGGAGAACAGTTGGCGATGGTTGTGCAGGCTCGGTGCTTGGAGAGGGGGTTGATTGTGATGGGGATGACAGGGGGGGCGAACATGAAAGGGACGGAGGGGGATCTAATAATATTTGCGCCTGCATATAATATCAAGGGAGAGGAGGTGGAACGGGTGGTCGAGATATTCGTGTCGAGCTTGGAGGAAGTGTTGGGTGCATGACACCCTCCCTGCGCCACGAGCGGAGATTGGCCACCCCTCAACCCTTCACCTCCACCTTATTTTCTTTTCTCCTCCAATCAACCAATCCACACTCCTCTCAATGGCTGGCGGCCAGCTCTAAATGGACTTATCACATACTCTCTCTCAACAAGCCAACACTGCCAGCCTTCCTCAACCCACTGAACTTTCCTCGCCCACCACCCCTTCCCTCCTGTCCAATACAGCCCCTTCAGACTCTTCCCGCACCCTTCGATCAGCAACACGCGCTAGGGCTGCCAAGCAGAAAGTGGCTCAAGACAACGACATTCCAGATCAAACAACGTCAGCCCCCGCAGAATCCTCTTCTCGTCAGACTCGCTCCAACTACCATCCTTATCCTTCCAACAAACGCACTCGTGACGCCAAAGGCAAGGGCAAGTCCCACGAAATAACCGAAGAACAGCCCACCCCTCGTACCAGCAAGAAGTACGTACAATTTGACTAACGGAGCCTCACTACTACTGACTCACTCTGAACGACTTTTCCCTACTCAGAGGCCGCCGTACGACTTATCCCATCACTTCTTCCTCTCTCACTATCAACGAACCCATTCGAGACACTAAGGGCAAGAAACGTGCTGCCCCAGAAGCCCTCCCTGAAGAACTTTCCGCCAGTGTCCTTACTGGACCCTCCAAGCGTCCCCGTCCAGCCCCAACCGCTTACGCGCTTCGTTCCCGTTCAGACACTACTCCACCTTCAGTATCCGAGATGCCGAAAAAAATCAGGTGATTAGTCAACTTGGTATTTTGTGCCTAATCGTAGCTTTTGTTTACAAATTCGATAGACAAAGCACAATGGCGAAAGGAAAAGCTGCTGCTGTGAAGACCAAGGCCATAGCAACTCCTGGCCCTTCGCGCGTCGGAGACGAGGATGTTGACATGATGGACGTTGAATACAAGCACGAGGGTTCTGATCATGATGATCAGATCGACCTTGCGCATGAAGATCGTGATGAGGACGAAGATGGGAACGAGAATGTTGGCGGAAGGCCCGCCGGTGATGGTGCAGGCGAAGAAGACGGAGGTGGCATAGCCAACGATATCGGAGGTCTACCCCGCGGCTTCGCAGGGCTCGACGAGAGCGCAGCGATGGCCATCTTTGCAGACTACCGGCAGCTGGGCTCTTACATGTCCGGTCTCAGCTCGCGTCTCAAGACGATGCTCAATAACATCAAGACGAGCGCGGACCCAACAACACGTGTCGTGACGCTCCAAGAACTTAGCGAGTTGCTCAGTATCAGCACTGAGGATACGCTTGCAGGCTCGTTCCAGGTTGACGCGTTTGTGCGCGAGCTTGTTAAGATTCTTGGTGGCACCGGAAATGCGGCTGATGACGATGACGGTGATGACGACGACGACAGCCATGAGCACGATGAGGATGCTCAGCTTGCTGCAGTTCTTGCTTTGAGCGGAGGTGGCCAGTATCAAGGCGATGATAATCTCGAGGCTCAAGTTCTAGCCGCGCGCTGCCTGGCAAATCTCATGGAAGCCCTTCCAGGCGTCGCCCACACCGTGGTATATCATGGGGCCATTCCTGTGCTCTGTAGCAAACTTATTGAGATATCTTACATCGATCTGGCAGAACAGACGTTGAGTGTATGCCCCTGTTACCACCTACTCGTGTCCTTTTCTCACACGTCAGTTTAGACTCTGGAAAAGATTTCCGAAGAATTTCCAAGCTCAATTGTCCGTGAGAATGGCCTGGCTGCCTTACTCAATTACCTCGACTTCTTCTCGATCGCCGTACAGCGCACCGCTCTGCAGGCGGCATCAAATTGCTGCCGCAATGTTCCTCCGGAACATTTCCAGATGATTCGTGGCGTGTGGTCCATCATCCGCAACTGTCTTGGTTACTCAGATCAGCGCCTAGTCGAGTTTGCCTGTCTCTGTGTTATTCGCGTCATCGACTCGTACTATCGATCCTCACCGGAGAATCTCGAGATTCTCGTCAATGCTGAGCTCATCACGGCTATTAACGTACTTCTGCTACCTGCTGGTGGTTCACCATTGATCGCGGCCAACACATTCACGCAATTACTGCGCGCTCTGGCTACGTCCGCGCGTGCGAGTGCAAACATTACAATCGTGCTGTTGGAAGCGGGCATCGTTGACACGTTGTACCAGATTTTGACAGGTGTCCTGCCGTCATCCCGCTCTGAAAGTGACGAACAAGGTAATGCTCCGGGGGGCCAGGGCCTTGGCGGAGGACTTGCCGATATGACCGTGATGCAGAACCTTTCCCACCGGCCTAAGGACCAGGTTGAGGAGGCGCTGAGCCTCATTACAGAGCTCCTCCCACCCCTGCCGAAAGGTATGCTGTGCCGCAATTCTTCGGCCCCTATAAGCTTATGTTTGTGATTGAGATGGCGTGTACGACCACAAGGTATACACTGAGAAATCTCTTGGGAGAATGATTAAGGCAAAGGCAAAAGCGGACCGCGCTGCGGCACGCCATGCGCAACAAACGCAATTGTATGCGCTTGGCGCATCCACGCCATCATCTTCTACAACCGCAACGCCCGGGCCCGCATCGGAGACTGCGACGCCGACCCCAGCTGATAGTCCGCATGAAGCCGACGAGCCGACTCCTCCAAGCAAAGAGTCTCCCCCTGACCGGACAGAGATGTTACGCGGAAAGCCGGACGTCGTTGGCAGGTTTATGCGACTTATTGTACCCATCTTGGTGGACGTATATGCAGCAAGCGTCATCACTACCGTGAGGATCAAGACTCTTACGGGCCTTCTTAAGGCCATCAGCTATTTGGATGCTGAAGGTATCAAGCGGGTTCTAACAGTTAGTAGAGATTTCACAAGGTTCTCAATGTGGGGGATTAATCGAATCTATCTTCCTAGTCTGTGCCCATCGCAAGCTTTGCGTCGTCTATCTTGTCATCCAAGGACCACCCGACCCTCGTTATTGGCGCTTTGCAACTTGTCGAACTTCTCCTTGCTAAGTGTCCCGAAGAGTACCGACCAGCTTTCCGGAGAGAGGGTGTATTCCATGAAGTCGAGCTGCTTGCCGAACGCACGTTGATCTCCTCGAAGAAGAAAGGCAGTAATAGTGACAAGGACAAGGACAAGGACCTCTCCGATGCTTCGTCAGCGCCTGATCTTCCGCCACCCCCGCCAATTTCTGTCTCACCCGCGATCGCTGCTGGCATTCCAGGTTTTAAGAAGTTATCGTCACTCTCATTGGACCCGGAGGATGCAGTGACACTGCGAGGGCGCGTCATTCGCCTCCGGTACCTTACCGGTAAGGAAAGCGCTGATGCCGACAATGTATTCGCAATGCTCCGCCGGCTGGTCGACCGTATTTCCGGCCCATCCGCTGGTGAGAAGGAGGTTAGTAATGCGTTGAAAGAACTTGCGACACTGTTTACCTCGGCGCATACTTCCGTGTC
>Ga0137358_10000908_pt1 | contig 15059 bp, 12 predicted proteins | sample Mad1_20_16metaG_FD_105551 | JGI IMG/M metagenome (GOLD analysis project Ga0137358, IMG submission 105551) | Vadose zone soil microbial communities from Angelo Coast Range Reserve, California, USA - Mad1_20_16 metaG | ecosystem: Environmental > Terrestrial > Soil > Vadose zone | place: USA... | reverse complement strand
GCCGTAGAGCTTGAAGGCGCCGCGATCAGCACGAATCTAGCCGTGGTCCAGGTACCGCGTATTCTACCGCGCTTGCTCCCGTACCGGGCCGGAGAGAAGGGAATGTACCGTTACATTTTCATCGGAAACCTTATCCAAGCGCACGTTGGTTCTCTCTTTCACGGCGTTCGAGTGAAGGGCGCTTATCAGTTTCGTGTGACTCGGAATAGCGACCTGTATCTCGACGAGGAAGAAACCGACAATTTGCTGAAGACGATCGAACTTGAGTTACGGAAGCGGAGCCGCGGAGACGCGGTCCGCTTGGAGGTCCAGCAGGACTGTCCGCCCCACATTGCTGATCAATTGCTGCAAACGTTTGGCCTGACCGGGGACGATCTCTACCAGGTCGATGGACCGATCAATTTTCTGCGCCTGATGCCGGTGATTTCTGAGGTAGATCGGCCGGATCTCAAGTTCCGTCCATTTGTGCCGGCTCTCGTGACCGCATCGCGTGATCAAGAAGACATCTTCTCGCAAATCCGCCGGAAACCGATCCTGTTGCATCATCCTTATGAAAGCTTTCAGACAGTGCTCGATTTCATTGAACAGGCGGCAGAAGATCCAAATGTTCTGGCCATCAAGCAGACGCTCTATCGGACCAGTGGTGCTTCCCCAATCGCGGCCTCTTTGGCGGAAGCGGCGGAGAGCGGCAAACAGGTGACCGTAGTGATCGAGCTCAAGGCGCGGTTCGATGAAGCGGCCAATATAAAATGGGCCAGAACACTCCAAGAAGCCGGTGTGCACGTGGTCTATGGGATCGCCGGTTTGATGACGCGCGCAAAGCTCGCGCTGGTGGTTCGTAAGGAAGAGGACGGTATTCGTCGATACCTGCATCTGGGGACCGGGAACTATAATCCATCAACGGCGAAGGCTTACGAAGATTTCGGGTTGTTAACATGCGATCCGGAAATTACCGACGACAGCGCGGAGTTGTTTAACTGGTTGACCGGTATTTCGGTTTTTCCGGAACTGAAAAAGATTAAGGCGGCGCCGAAGGCGCTTCACCAGTTTGTCCTGGAAATGGTCCAACGTGAAGTGAACCACGCCAAAAATGGCAGGCCGGCTGCCATTTTCGGCAAGGTGAACGCGCTGGTCGACGAAGAGGTAATCAAAGCTCTGTATTTGGCTTCCCAGGCCGGCGTGAAGATAAATCTTTTGGTCCGAGGTGTCTGCGGCCTCCGTCCAGGCGTGCCTGGAGTAAGCGACAACGTGATTGTCCGCAGCATCGTCGGCCGATTCTTAGAGCACAGCCGGATTTATCGTTTCGAAAATGCAGGTAACCCGGAGATCTATCTCGCGAGCGCGGACTGGACAGCGCGAAATTTCTTCCGGCGCGTGGAGATCTGTTTTCCGGTTGAGGACGCGGAATTGCGGGAGCGCGTCGATCAAAGCATCGACGCTTATTGGAAGGATAATGTGAAGGCGCGGGAACAAAGGACGGAGCCGACGTACATTCGCAGGGTTTTGGAAGCGGAACGAGTGGATGCCCAGGCATTGTTCTTGGAAGAAGCGCGCAACCGCAAAAAAGCGGATGTAAATGTCAGGTCGCTAGTGGTGAAGACAAAAACCAATGGCAGCAAGGCCATGCAGCGAGAGCAAAAGGTAGGCCAGCCGGCCTGATCAGCGAATGCCGATTTTGTTAAAACCCTCTCCGCTTACTTCCGTCCTGATTTAGCCTTCTGAATCCTCCTCAGTTTGCGTCATTTGGCGCTGGACTTCCGCTGCCGCGGCCGCAATAGCCTCGCGACCGAGGCCCGACTTAACAATGCGAATCAGTTCTTCCTCGGTTGTATCGGAAGTAGAGGCGTCGAGCACGATCTCGCCGGAGTGCAGAAAGTTGATGCGATCGCACACCTCGAACACCTGGTTATAGTTGTGCACGATCAGAATGATCGATACATTACGCTGGCGACGGAGGCTCTGGATCAAGCCCAACACGTGGGCGCCTTCTCGCACCCCCAGAGCGGCCAGCGGTTCATCCAGGACCAGGACGGTAGGTGACGAGTAAATCGACCGGGCAACGGCGACGGACTGGCGCTGCCCGCCGGAAAGCAAGTCGACCATCCTGTTCACACTCGGAATTTCGATGCCCAACGTATCGAGGTAGGTCTTAGCCAGATCACGCATCTTTCTGTTGTCCAGCAGTTTCAAACCCAGGATACGCTTGTGGTACTCGCGCCCCAGGAACATGTTATGGTAGACGCTGAGGTCACCGATCAAAGCGAGATCCTGGTAGACTGTTTCGATGCCGTGGGCACGCGCATCGCGCGGTGAGCCGAAGTGTACCTCTTTCCCTTTCGAGACAATCGTGCCGGAGTCAGGATGGTGAAACCCAGAGAGGATCTTTATCAGGGTGGACTTGCCCGCGCCGTTATCGCCGACCAACGCCAGCACTTCCCCTTGACGGAGCTTGATGCTCACGTCGACGAGCGCGGTGACGGCGCCGAAAGTCTTGCTGATGTGGCACATTTCGAGGATGAGCGGGGTTTCCGGGTCGAGAGCGGGAATATCTTGCTGGTTCATATGCGTCTTCGTGCGCGGAGCCGGTCGACCTGTACGTTCAGTATCATGGCTGCGAGAATCCCAGCTCCCAGGTAGATATCGGACACGGTGGCCTGCGCGCCCATCATGACCAGGCCATTGTTAAGCGTGGCCACCACAAACGCACCAATCAATGAACCGATAGCTGTGCCGGAACCGCCAAGCAGCGAAGTGCCACCAATGACTGCTGCTGCGATAGCCTGCAAAGTGAGAAAGGGGCCGCCGGCGGCGGGATCGGCGGATGCGAACTGGCAGGTGTTGATGATACCGGCGGCCGCGGCGCAACCTCCGGCAATCATGAAATTGTACACCTTGACCCGATCGGTACGTATACCGATCTCCCGTGCTCCAACGATGTTGCTGCCGGTAGCAATGGTATGGAGACCGAAGGTCGTTCTGTTCAACACCAGCGCCATTGCTGCGACGACCAGGGCAGTCCACAACAAAGGTGTGAATGCCGTCAGACTATGCCAGGACCAGAGGGAATCTCCACGTGGGTCGTACAGGCTCTCCCCGAAGATTTCGTTGAACGGCTCCTGTACTGGCGTCACGATCGGTTGACTATTGTAAATCGAGACCACGATGCCTTGCAGAAAGAAAAGTGTGCCGACTGTGGTGATCAGAGAGGGCACGCGGAAGCGGACGGTGATGATTCCGTTGACCGCGCCGACCAGCACGCCGAGCGCAAGCCCGGCAACCGCCCCGACAGCCAGAGGCACGCCCCAGGCAACGGACATAAGGGCCATGACGTAAGGAGCGAGCGAGAAGGTGCTGCTGACGGAAAGATCAATCTCGCCGGTGATCATCAGCATGACTTCGGCGACGGCGATCAAGCCGAGGCGACCGGTGTCGCGAAGGACGACGCCCAGAAATTGGGCGGACAGAAACTGCCCGTCGCTGCCAAACTGGAAGTAGATTACGAGAAGGACCGCGACGACAGCGATGCTGGCCTCTCGATAACGGGAGAGAACGACCAGTAACCTCTCCAGGATCGTGTTCGATGTCTTGACGCCAACCTTGCGCGTCGCTGCGTGCGCTTTCTTAGTTTCCAAGTCTAGACTCATTCGCAGTGGGGCAAACGCCCGACGACGCTAAATTGGTGAGGCAGCGTAGAGTAAGGTGAACAACGGGGCAAGAGCGGCTCTCGCCCTGCCGGATACAGGGCTGGAGCAATTGGGCGCCGACTCGACAATCTTAGGTTGGCTCCGCGCTGGTCGAGCCCCCAAAACGACTCTTGCCAAGGTAAAGCCCGACATTGTCTTTGGTCACGTAGGCGTGGCTGGTATCGCTGTCTGCTGGGCCGACGAGGCCGCCTGAAACCTTATAAAGGTACATCTGCTGGACTGGCAAGAAGCCTTGCAAATACGCTTGCTGATCGACCGTGAAGGTCATGTCCCCGGAATTGATATAACCCAGACTCTGCGGAAAGAGGTCAAAGCCTGCGACGATCACGCCCGCTTTGGCGAGGCCATACTTGGCGGATACGAAGCCGCAGGCGTAGGTATCTGAGCCGCCCGTAGCGAATAGGCCAGCCACTTTCTTGTGGCTGAGGTAGTAGCTTTCGATCCGCGATATCTCCGAGGCCGGGTCTGGGCCGGCGTTGACGACATCGTAGGTGACCTGGTTACCGTGGTCCTTGATGGCCTGAATGTAGCCGTCGAGTCGGGGCTGGGTGTTCAGCGAACCCGGAACACCGATCTCGAGCATGACGTGGCTATCCTTTGGCACCAGCTTCAGCCATTTGGTGGCGGCGCTATACCCAGACTGATAGAGAGGTTGCCCCACGTAGGCCAAACGCCTGTTGGGGCTGCCGGTAGGCACGTCAGCATTGAAGGCGATTACCGGAATGCCGGCGGCGATCGCTGTGGCCGTCGGCGCATCGAACGCTTTGGGGTCTACCAGGCAAACGGCGATGCCGTCTGCCTTCTCGGCAATAGCCGTCTGCATGGCGTTGACCATCTCGGAGACGACATTTTTCTGCGAGCCTGTCCACTGGTACTGACACCCAAATAAGGCGCAGGCGTCCTGAATGCCATAGACCGTCGGCGTAAAAAATTGGTCTAGCGTGACATGGCAGACAAAGAAGAACTTGTAGGTTTTCCTGGGCAAGCCGCCGGCCGTTGGCGGCGGATTATCGGCCAAGCTCGAGCTGACCCCGCCAGCCAAAGCTGCGCCCCCCAAGCCTAGTTTCGCCGCCATTGCCAAAGCCTTGCGCCGGCTGACCGCTATGCTGATCTTTTCCACCATTTCCGCTTGGTCTTGCGTCTCGTTGTCCACGTCGAATCTACCTTTCTTTGTGTTGGGATATGAACGCCAGCTACCCCGTGCTAATCGCACGACTGGCAGTCAGGGTCGCCATATGACCCAAGCCTGAAAGACCGCGCACTATGGTCCATCATCATCATCAGGAAGACGGAGGGAACGGTTCTGGGGTAGTTGTAGTTTTACTACAAACAGTTCTGCTCTGTGTCAAAAAGAATCGTCAAACTCATTTGCGCTCATCGTTTCTCGAGCGTCTAATACGCGCCCTAGCCCGCCCTGCTTTTCCCCGTGCGGCCGGCAAGATCACGTAATGAAATTCCAGAATAGATCCCCACGTCGGCAAACGGTAAAGAATCAAGCACCTACCGCATGACGAAACGGCGGCTCGCGCCGAATCGAGGTAGAGATGAACGCGACTAGCCGACGCAAGAATTTCTCATCGTGACTTGCTTTTCTTCGCAGAAGGCCGTGCCGGCTTCCGACTAGCGACAGGGTATGGATTTGGCTCGACCAGGACCTGGAACAGAGCGGCAAGCCGCCGAGAAAGCGCGGCTGTGTCAGCAGCGGCGAGCGCCCTGCTGCCGATAACTTTCCGCATAAGATAAAAGCCCGCGATGAGGCATTGGAACAGTGCGGCGCGCTCGTTTGCCTCCGCACCAGGCAGCACGGCGGCCAACGGTTTCTCGAAGGTCTGTTCAATCTTTTCACGCCAGATGACAGCAGCCCGCTCATTCGAGATCGACCGCAACATCACCAAGAAGCCGTCAAGGGGTTGGTCCTCGAGTGTCATCCGAGCCACCAGAGCGACGGCGGCATCCCGGCTGAGCGTCGTCAGATCCCGGCCACGCGTCGTAGCTTCCTCGGTGAGTATAGTCCTCTTGGCCAAGGCGGCCTCGACGACTTCGGCAAAGAGTTGCTCCTTGGAGCCGAAATAACGATTGACCAGCATGGCGGTGACCCCCGCCCCTTTCGCAATCTCTCGCACGCCCACGCCGTTATAGCCGGATCGGGTGAAGGCCATCAGGGCGGAATCCAAGATCGCCTGCCGGGTGGCGATGGCATTGCGTCGATGCTTGGGCGGGATAGCGCCCGTTTTCTTTAGCCGATCACCACGTTGCATATCTACAGACGTAGACTTGACACCTTCCCCCAGTCAAGTCTACACATGTAGACCACGAAGCGGCTAGGTCGGTCGATTCGTCCAAAAACCCGCGTTTGTTATGACTTTAAGATCCAAGGAGATTCCAGCGTCACAGGTCTGGTTGATTACCGGCAGTTCCCGCGGCTTAGGCCGCGCGCTCGCCCAAGCGGTGCTCGACCATGGCCACAAACTCGTCGCCACGGCGCGCAATCCCGCGCAGTTTGCCGATCTGCCGGAGCGCTACGGCGATCAGGTTCGCACCGTCGCACTCGACGTCACCGATGAGCAGGCAGCAAACAGTGCCATCAAGGCAGCTTCCGAAGCCTTCGGACGTCTGGATGTTCTCGTCAACAATGCGGGCTATGGCAATGTCGGTTCGATCGAGGATACAAGCCTCGCTGACTTCCGAGCCCAGATCGAGACCAATCTCTTCGGCGTCATCAACGTCACCAAGGCTGCGATCCCGCTCATGCGCGAGCAAAGGTCGGGCCACATCCTCCAGCTATCATCCGTCGGTGGGCGAGTCGGAGCGCTTGGCCGCGCGCCCTATTCCGCCGCCAAATGGGGCGTTGAAGGCTTCTCGGAAGTGCTCGCCAAAGAGGTCGGCCCGCTTGGCATTAAAGTAACGATCATCGAGCCAGGCGGCTTCCGTACTGACTTTGCGGGCTCTTCGACGACGATCCGGGAGGGCCGTCCCGAATATGATTCCACCATCGGCGCGGTGGCCCGTTTCCAGCGCGACTACAATGGGGTCCAGCCTGGCGATCCGGTCAGAGCAGCGGCTGTTATCATTCACGTCGCGAGCCTTGATGAACCGCCGCTGCGGCTACTGCTCGGCAGCGACGCCGTCCACATTGTCGAGCAGGCCGATCTCGCTCGGATCGAAGCTGACAAGAAATGGCGGGACTTAAGCGTGTCTACCGACTTCGCGACCGGCGGCGGGCTCAAAGTCTATCCCTGGGAACGGAAATGAGCCGCAACGCGGCTCTGGCCTTCGGCAAGCGCTGACTTCACGACCCCCACAGTTCAGAAATGGCGAGGATGCGCGCTATACGCCCGAGAAAAACTTTGCCCAAATGTCGAAAATGCGTGGGCGCGAAACGTCAATGAATGAAGCCAAATTCGATGCGCTGGAGCAATACAGCACCAGCGCTCTTTTGGCGACTGCGGTTTATGGTCACGCCACCCGAGCAACTCCGAATGAGTTCTCCGGTTTCCCGAAGATCAAGCCCGTAGCGGGACAGTCGCCGCTGACGCCGACCGCCGATCACCGAACGCGTCGCCCGGCGGAGTTGGCCTAGCGCATAGGTTTATCGCTCAATTTTTCCCGTGCGATCTGGAGCTCAACGGGTTCGGAGACGATGGCCCTCACTTCAACAGTTTGACCGACCTCGAGACCGGGGCAGCCATTAGCTATCTCCACGGCTTGTTCAAGACTGTCCGCTTGAATGACAAAAAAGCCGGCAATTGCTTCCTTGGATTCTGCAAACGGGCCGTCCGTGACCACATTCCTGCGCGCGACAATTTTGCCGTTGTGTGCTAAGGGACCCCCACCTTTGAACCGCCCTTCATTGCTTAGTCGCTCGAACCACGCAGTGAATCGAGCCATGGCCTGCTGAATCTCGTCGGGAGAGAGATCCTTGTGCCAACCGGTATTTCGGAAGACCAACAGATATTCTGATGTTGTCGTTTTTGCGATCATAGTCGTGTCCCCTGCTTGATGTATGGATTTGTTCAAGCATGTGACGAATGGGATTAGAATGATCAGGACACTTCGTGTCATTTTTAATGTAAGAATTTGTCCGTATCCGTCGCGAAGAAGGATTTTGAGGCGCCGGCACGCCTAGCTTCCGAGTTGGAAGAGCCAGATTAAGTGAGCTTGAGGGCCTCGATGGCTCCGCGCAGAATGGAAGCGCTGCGTTCCAAGGCTTCTTGCTCGATCGGCTCGAGCGGCAGCGGGATTGCGCCCATTGCTCCCTGGCCACCTACGAGATGCGGCAGGCCAAGGGTCACACCGTCGCAACCAGCGGCGCCCTGGATACGGCTGCAAATCGTAAGTACAGCCCGCTGGTCATTCAACAGCACATCCACGACGCGCGCTACGGCGCTACCGATGCCGTAGTACGTGGCGCCTTTGCCGGCTAAGATTTCATACCCCACACGTCGGACCTGCTGGTCGATCTGCCGCTTCTCCGTATCCGTTATCGCGGCTAATCCGCGTATGCGCGCAAACTCCTTCAGCGGCATCCCCGCAATCGTCGCCAGCGACCAGGTTAACACCTCCGAGTCGCCGTGTTCGCCGATGACATAGGCATGCACGTGTTGCGCGTCCACGCCGAAGCGACTGGCCAGAAGCGCACGGAATCGCGCGGTGTCTATCATCGTGCCCGAGCCGATGACGCGGGTGGACGGCACGCCGAAGCGGGCGGCGAAATGCGCTGCCAGATGCGTCATGACGTCCACCGGGTTGGAGACGACAACTACGATCGCATCTCCTGCGTGTTGCAAGATGGAAGGAACCACCTGTTCAAAGACCGCCGCGTTCCGCTGAAGGATTTGCATCCGTGTCTCGCCGGGTACAATCGAAACTCCCGCGGCGATGACCACCACCCGGCAGCCCGACAGGTCAGCGTAATCTCCAGCACGCACCGAGAGCGGATGAGCGAACGGCACCGCATGAAGAATATCTTGGGCTTCGGCCTCCGCACGGGCGCGGGTGCGATCCACAAGAACAATCTCGCGGCCCACCCCGTTCATAACCAGAGCAAAGGCAGAGGTCGAACCGACCATTCCAGAGCCCACGATGCCTATTTTCATAGTTTGATTGCTATTCGTGCGGTCTTCGGGATGCCCGACTCCTCTGCATCATCAGCCGGCGACGCCACCCGCTCGCGCATCGTTTCATTCACCCTTCGAACGGTCATTATATGGGGTCCGTCCATGAACGGAAGCCAAAGCACGCCAGTGTACAGTCTCGCATATATTGATGACGTCGTCCGGCAGACGCCCATGCGCGTCAACTTAAGGCTTAGGATTGTACGATGAGCACTTGTCCCGGCTTGTCCGCCGTAGCCCGGAGGGCGAAGGAGGGAGGGACTCACTGAAAGTAGAAGCCCAGTACGAAGTGCTGGGAAATGAAGCGAAAAGACACGTCCGTCCCGTCAGCGACGACAGAAACACTGGTTTCAGAACAGGCTCGACCATTTAGAAGTCGATGGCGGCAATTGGGACAATAAACGGCCGGTCCCTTCGATCCTGGAGTAGAAAGAAATTCGCATCAGTATGAAAATCGCAATTATCGGGTCCGGTTACGTTGGATTGGTAACCGGCGCATGTTTCGCCGAAGTGGGTCACGAAGTCATCTGCATTGACAATGACGACCGAAAAATCAAAGCACTTCGGAGCGGTGTAATTCCAATCTATGAGCCTGGCCTCGAGCAGCTAGTCCAGCGTAATGTCTCAGCCGATCGTCTTTCCTTTACCGGCAGCATCGAAGAAGGTGTCGATAGCTCTCAAGTCGTATTCATTGCGGTACCAACCCCTCCGCAGGCTGATGGCAGCGTGGATATGACTTACATCGAGCGGGTGGCCCGCGAGATCGCTTCGGTGCTCAAAGAGTATCGCGTCATCGTCGATAAAAGTACCGTACCGGTCAAAACCGGCGAAAAAGTCGCCGATACCATTCGGCGATACAACAAAGTGAATGTCGAATTCGACGTCGTAAGCAATCCGGAATTTCTTCGCGAAGGTTGCGCGGTTGCCGACCTTATGAAACCCGATCGCATTGTTATCGGTTCCAATAGCGAACGAGCTTTGGCCATCATGAAAAGAGTTTACGAACCTTTCATGACGCCCATCATGGTTACCGACGTCAACAGCGCTGAGTTAATCAAACATGCGGCCAACTCCTTTCTCGCCCTGAAGATCTCTTATATCAATGCTCTATCAGCCATCTGTGAAGCTAGCGGAGCAGATGTTGAAAAAGTTGCAGACGGGATTGGAGCCGATAAACGGATCGGCCGCAGTTTTCTCAATGCCGGGCTCGGGTATGGCGGATCTTGTTTTCCAAAAGACATCGCTGCCTTCATCTCGATCAGCGAACAGATCGGCGAACCCTTCCATCTTCTCAGAGAGGTTCAGCGGATCAATCAGCATCAGCGCGAACGTTTCCTCAAAAGGGTACGTGACACCCTATGGGTATTAAAAGAAAAACGGATCGCCGTGTGGGGACTTACCTTCAAGCCCGACACCGATGACGTGCGCAACTCGGTCGCTGTAGATCTCGTCAACGATCTCATTCGAGAAGGCGCTCATGTGACTGCGTACGATCCCAAAGGAAACCAGAAGGTACAAGAATTCAATTTGTGTCCGGGCGTTCATTTGGCCAGCTCTGCACTGGAGGCAGTCCAAGATGCGGAGACTTTGGTCTTAGCAACCGAGTGGCCCGATTTTGCCGCCGTTGACTTGTCCGAGATACGTCGTCGGATGCATACCCCGATCGTGTTTGACGGAAGAAACCTGTTCGACCCTGATACAATGAGGGATCTGGGTTTTCAATATTATCGGATTGGCCATCCACCGACCAAAGCAAATAGCAGCGGGCTTTCCAACGGCAACCCTGTTGGAATTCCAATCACGCTGGAATCCGGAACCACTCCTGTCCAAGACAGTTCTAATAGAACTCGGCCTCCCTATCTGGTTAAACCGTCGGTGCGATAACAAGGCGCGAACTCAGGCGCCTTTCAATGAAGACAGGTAAGCTTCCGGTGGAGATACATCTGCATCGTTGTCGATCGTTGCTTCGACTAGTGCCGGTCGATCAGCGATTCGCCAGGCCGCCTCAAGAGCAGGTCGCACTTCCTCCGGACGCGCGCACGCGAAACCGACACCTCCGCAAGCTTCAGCAAAGCGCACAAAGTCGATCGGTTGCAGCTCGGTTCCGAATGGCGGAATACCTAACGAGTTATTCTCACTCACGATTCGGGAGTAGTGATTGTTCTTCAGCACAACGACCTTGATCGCAAGCTTGTATTTCACCGCTGTTGCGAACTCGCCCATCAGCATCGTGAAGCCACCGTCACCCACGAAAGCAACGCACTGCCGATCCGGGTAAGCGAGCTTTGCCGCAATGACAAAAGGGAGCCCGCACGCCATGGTGGAGAGATTTCCGCCAACGGCAAGTTTCTGCGTTGGTACCATGGAGATGTGACGGGCAGCAAAGAACGTGTTGGATCCGCAATCGAGCGCTACCAAAGCATCGGGAGCAAGAAGCTCTGAGACCTGCCGGGCGACAACTTGCGGTTGGAGCGGCAATTTTATGCTCGTCTCGATACGGCGCAACGCCTCATTCCATTCACTCATCTTAGTTTGGACCTGATCAAAAAATGCGCTGTCAACTTGCCTTTCAAGTGATGGCAGTAATTCCAGCAGCGTACGACGAACATCGCCGACGATCGGAACGTCGACCGCGACACGCAAACCGAGACTCGTTGGGTCCCGGTCGATCTGGACGATGCGAGCCTGTCCCGGCTTGGGATAATAGTGAAGCCACGGCATCGTTGAGCCGGCGATGAGCAAAGTATCGCAGCCTTGAATTGCCGCCGAGGAAGCCGTGGTGCCAAACTCTCCGATGCCGCCAGTGCTGTACGGAGAGGTGTCAGCGATGACCGTCTTTCCCAAAAACGCTTTGATCACCGGCGCAGCACGGCGCGCCGCAATTGCCTCCACCTCATTGGCCGCTCCAATTGCACCCCGACCGACTAACAGCACCGTACGGCGCCCGGCGTTGAGCAAATCGGCAGCAGCTCGGACCGCCTCGGGTGGAGGAAATTCTATTTGCGGCACCCAACCGGACGCATTGCCGTGTTGGACATCGACGCCAAGAGATTCGTCGTCATTGGCAAGCGACTTCGTTTGCACGTCAACAGGAAAACTGAGGTGAGCCACTCCTCGACGCGCGAGCGCAGCGCGACGGGCGACGTCGGCGACCGCAAGCAAATGGCTAGGACCGGTGATAAGCTCATTGTAGACTCCGTTAGTCACGTCGTCATAAAGGCTAATCGTATCCACGCCTTGAGTAAATCGGGTGCCGATTAACGCACGAGGCGGCGCACCGGTGATAGCCAGAACCGGAGCCCCATCAAACTTTGCGTCATAAAGGCCATTGAGCAGGTGCACTGCTCCCGGACCCGCCGTACTGACGCAGACGCCCAGCTTACCAGTAAATTTCGCGTAACCGCTGGCCATAAAAGCAGCACCCTCTTCATGACGAACCAAAACGAACCGGATCTTGTCTTGTCGCCGGCGGAGCGCGTCCATAATTCGCGCGATCTTGTCTCCAGGAAGTCCGAAAACCACCGACACACCCCACTCTACAAGTTTGTCCACCATCAGATCGGCGGTTGTCATGCGAGCATCTGAGGACGGATTCCCGAGCGAATCTTTCCCTTGGGATTCCGACTGATTTGCGTTCGCCCGAAGCTCATTCCCGAGAACCGTTGTCGCAGCGAGCAGAGCTCCGCCACGGATGGTTCGACCGAGAAACTCGCGGCGGCTGTTACCGTCCGCACGAGCACTACGATCATTTCCAGAAGGACGTTCGCTGGGATTCATTTTTCTTTCGTCGCCTTTACGAAATGCTAGCCACTTATCTCGATACCTTGAACGCTCGGAACCCGACGTAATTCAACATCGTTATTCAGTTATGCAACATCTCCCCAAAAAAACATATGGGCAACCGCTACTGTCCGCTATGCTTCAAAAAATCGATTCGGATTGCTTCTGCTTTTAATTCTCTATGCCGGAATCGTTCTTCTCTCGTTTGGTGTCTCCTGATGGTGTGCCCGGTCGTAAAAGATGGGGTTCGATTCGTGCGACGGAGACGTGAGTTGCGAGTTACAGGTGGCGGGTTATCGCAGATAGAAATCCGGATTGATACATATCTGATTTTTCATGGGAAATTGTAAGATTACTACATTGAAGATCGGCGACGGATGATAATGCCAGCGGCTGATGTTCCCTGAGCCGGTGGCAAGATCGGGAGCACAACGGGAAAGGGAACATTTATGCAGACGCTCGCTTTTCTTCGCTTTGAATTGCAGCTCGCGCAGCAACGTCTTCGTGCAACCTTTGCGGAATCACAGGTGCCTGCCTAGCTTCTTGTGCGATCCGTGGCTCTATGCCGTTGTCCCGAAGAATTTGAAAGAATGCATCTGAATACTCCCATCGAAGGTGATCGGAGCAATCCAACATCGCTACCCTGGTTATCACCGCGGTCGGCATATTCGCCGGGATACAACTTTGGCAGCGTTATATGTTAACTCCATGGACCCAAGACGGCCGGGTATTAGCCAATTCGGTGACCATCGCCTCGGAGGTAAGCGGTCGCATTGTTGATATACGCGTTCGCGAAAAACCAATCAGTCAAGAAGGGAGAGATCCTTTTCATCATCGACCAATCCACTTATAAGGCAGCCCTGGATAACGCCGAAGCTTCCGTTGCTTCCAATCGCGCCACGATGGATCTGCAGCAATCAAATGCCGCGCGGGGACACAAACTCACGAAGCTATCGATTTCTGCCGAACAGCTTGAGACCCTCGATCTTCAAGCCAAATCGGCCTCGAGAAGATGCGGAATTGAACAAGATGATATCGAGAGCGCGAAGCGAAGGAATCTGGTTCGATGGGCGCTTCCTAAAGTCAGCGAAGTTGCAAAATTGCAACGTGTTGATAGTTCGACCAGCTCTAATGCCGAGGATTCGACTTCAGAGAAGTTATTCTCGAGGCGGGCTAGAATCCCGCCAATAAATATCGCCAGAGCTGACGGCCACATATCGTTGAGGTCTCTAGCGAGTGAGATCGCCTCTGCGATAGTCGCCTTCGAGCGGTCGATTTCTCCGAAGTGCCACTGGCAGAGAGCCATGGTAGTCAGGCAAGTGACCACGGGTAGGTCGACCTCTTCGACCGGAGATTGCACCCCTGATCGCCAGATTTGAATGGCTCGAATTGCGTAATCGCGCGCGCGCTCAAAATCACCCGAGGAATAGAGCGGCTCGGCCAAAGAACGATAAGCTCCCATTATCAAGGCGGGATCACTTTCCTTTTGTGCCAGCGAATTAACTCGTTGTGCGATCTCCATCATTCTGCTCACCGTGTCAGTGTTGCTGGAAATGTGCCACTGGCCCGTCAGCGCTACGTACAGCAGGCGAGGCCGAATTCAGCGGTCGGCATAACGACTCCATCTGCTCCCAACAATTTCGCGCTTCCACCGACGGTGTTAAATAGGCCTCACTACACCGAACGGAAAAAATCGTACGTTAAGGCCTTGCCGTAGACACCTTGAGCCCAAGCGACGTCGTAAAACTTCATTAGAGCGCCTTTTTGCCGGCAGCTGGTAATCTGGTACCCTTTTACTTCCACCTCGTTTGCGGACACACCCGCTAATTCCGTTGGGGACTGCCCCTTGGAATTTTCGATCTTGGCGTACGATTTTTTCCGTTTGGTGTGGTGAGGCCCTCAACTGCTTAGGCAACACTGAGCTCCGCTTCTTGTATCAAATCGCGAGTCGCTTGGTCGTATGCTTTACGATCATCTAGCGCGTTCGCGAGCAACATCGCGCCACTGATTGTCGCCAACAGTCGAGCTGCGCCATCCCGTGGGAGACCCGCTTTCACCATTTCCTTAAGGCACATGCTGAAAAAACGTTGTACCTCAGCTGCGACCTCTGCCGGTAAATCTTGTGCGGCGGCACCCATTGCAATGCAAGGACACATATGCTCCTTTGAATGTAATGTGCCCCGAAACGCTTGTGTCCAAGCTGTAACTGGATCCAAACCGGTAGTCAGCTTTTGCTTGAGGAGTTGAGCGACTTCATCGGTGTATCGTCGAATGACAGCTGCTGCGAGATTTTCCTTAGTTGGAAAATGATAGTGAACGCTGGAACTCTTGATGCCGACGTCTGAGGCGATGTCTCGAAAGCTGAATCCGTTGAAGCCACCGATTCGCATTCTCGCTTCGGCGGCGTCCATGATCGCTGTAGCAACATCACTCATAACTGTATCTTTCTATCAACTGGTAG
>Ga0137358_10000903_pt1 | contig 15101 bp, 15 predicted proteins | sample Mad1_20_16metaG_FD_105551 | JGI IMG/M metagenome (GOLD analysis project Ga0137358, IMG submission 105551) | Vadose zone soil microbial communities from Angelo Coast Range Reserve, California, USA - Mad1_20_16 metaG | ecosystem: Environmental > Terrestrial > Soil > Vadose zone | place: USA... | reverse complement strand
TACGGACCCTCCAGAGTTCGTCTTTGATCCAACTGGCGTCGACCTTTCGCTGGAACTGGGCCAGCTTGGCGGCGGAGGCGTCGTTCGTCTTCAGCGCTTCGAAACCCGTCTCGGCGGCCAGCATGCCGCTCTTGATCGCAAGGTGAATCCCTTTCAGGCGCTGCGAATTGAGGAAGCCAGCGGAGTCGCCCAGGATCATCCAGCCGTCGCCCGCGACCGGCGGAATCGCCCACCAACCGCCGTAGGGGAGCGCCTTGGCGCCATAGCGGATCATCTTGCCGTCCGCGAGCAGACTTGCGATGAAGGGATGTTGCTTGAAGTCCTGCAGCACGTGCTGCGGGTCGAGGCGCGGGTCGGGATAGTCGAGCCCGGTGACGAAGCCGAGCGAGACCAGGTTGTCTTTCGAGCCGTAGATCCAGGCGCCGCCGTATTCCTTCGTCGTGAGCGGCCAGCCCATCGTGTAGATGACTTCCCCGGGAGCGATGCGGCCGGAGGGCACTTCCCAGAGTTCTTTTACGCCCACCCCGTAGGTTTGCGGGTTCGCGTCTTTGGTGAGGTTGAACTTCGCGATCAGCTGCTTGGTAAGTGATCCGCGCGGACCTTCGGCGAGAATCGTGACCTTGGCTTTCAGGTCGTAACCGGGTTCGAAGTTTGATTTCTGCTGGCCATGCTTGTCGACGCCTTTGTCGTCGGTGCGGACGCCGGCCACACGCTTGCCGTCGAACAGCAGTTCCGATCCCGCGAAGCCGGTGAAGACTGTGATTCCGGTCTCCTCCACCTTCCCGCCCAGCCACTTCACGAACTTATTCAGCGAGATGACGTAGTTGCCATGATCGCGCAAAGGTGGCGGAGTGATGGGGAATTTGAACTTGCCCTTGGCCGTCAGGAAGTAGACAGCTTCTTTGGTGCATTGCGCATCGATCGGGGCTTCCTTCTCGAAACCGGGAAGCAACTCACGCATGGAGCGCGGGTCGAGCAGGGCGCCGGAAAGGCAGTGCTGGCCAATCTCACGGGCCTTTTCAAGGACGTAGATGTTCTCTTTGCTTAAGGGCGCGTCAGGACTCTTGGCATTGTGCTCGTCGATGAGTTGCGAAAGCCGCAGAGCGCACGCCATCCCAGCGGGGCCGCCGCCGACGATAACGACATCGGCGTCCATCTGAGGACGGGGGATGTTTTCGAGAGGTTTGCGGAAGACGAGCATTTAGCTATTAGCCCTTAGCCACGGCAACTTTCATCTCGCAGCTTGACTTGATCGTTGTCGCTCGACTGTTAAGCCTACGAAGGTTACCTCAACGTAGAGAATCCGGGACTGCAAGTTGCTTGCAGATTCGAATCGCCGTGGGATTCTTAATCTCCTTGTGTCTCGGAACGGTGCTGGTTCTTTGAGCTTGCGAGTTGAAGTAGACGCTGTGCCGGGAGCCTTCACGAAGAAGCACGCAATCATGCCGTTTCAAGTCGGACAAGATCGATGCCCTTCACTACCTAGGCCACGCAAATCTTGATCTCTTCTCGGGTGACTTTCGCATCCGGGCGAGGCTTGCCCGCTATCTCTCGGTTCGCCTCAAGCAGCAGTGCGATAGCGTTACGTAGATTTTCCCGAGCCTCGTTGAGTGTGTCTCCTTGGGTAATGGCGCCGGGCAATTCTTCCGTGTACGCCAAGTAGCCGCCTTCGGATTGGGGCACTTCCTCGAATACAGCCGTCAGCATCATCTCCATGGTTTAAATTCTAGAACCTAAATCGATCCTTCGCAGGGAAGAAACTCGGCACCTCTTCCAAGAAAGCGGTGTGTTGCCGAATCACTCTCCTCCCGTCGTTTGATCTACCCTCCGGCTTTCGCTTTTCTCACTTCCTCGATCAGCGGCGGAACGATTTCGAACAAATTCCCCACCACGGCATAGTCGGCAATCTCGAAAATGGGGGCTTCGCTGTCTTTGTTAATTGCCACGATTGTGCGCGCGCCCTTCATGCCGACGATGTGCTGAATCGCGCCACTGATCCCGAGCGCGAGATAGAGCTTGGGGGCAACCGTCTGCCCTGAGGAACCAATCTGGCGGTCCATGGGCAACCATCCCGAGTCACAGATAGGGCGCGAAGCAGCGAGTTCGCCGCCCAACGCTTCGGCGAGTTGCTTGGCAATCTCGATGTTCTTCTGTTCCTTAATACCGCGGCCGACCGCCACGATGATTTCGGCTTGCGTCAAGTCAACCGCCTGCTTGGTTTCCTTGAAGACTTCCTGTGGCTTGTTACGAACAACGCCATCGGCGATTTCGACAGCGACCGTTTCAACCGGAGCGGCACTCGCGCCCGATTCGACCTTGTCGCCGCGGAAGGCTCCGTTCTGGAAGGTGACGAACCAGGGAGCGTCGCCGGCGAAGCTGACGTCGGCGGCGAACTTGCCCTGAAACATCTGGCGAGTGAACAGCAGCTTGTCGCCTTCCTTCTTATACCCAATCGCGTCGCTGATGACGGTTCGGCCCATCGCCGTGGCCAGTTTGGGCACGAAGTCGCGCACTTGGTAGGTGTGCGGCATAAGCACGAGCTTCGGCCGCTTCAACGAAATGAACTGCTGCAGAGCTGCCGCGAACGCGTCCGGCGTGTAGGGTTCGAGTTTTGCGTTCTCGACTGCGTAGACCCGGGCGACCTTCTTGCCCGCGACTTCGCTCGCGATCGCACCAACGCTGCCGCCAACTACGGCGGCTTCAAGGGTCCAACCGGTTTCGGCTGCAATGGCCTGGCCCGCGGTCAGCGTCTCCCAGGAGACGCGGTTCGGTTTGCCTTCACGCTGCTCGACGACTACCAGAATGGACATAGGAAAACGGTTCCCGGTTCTCAGTTTCGCAATCCGCTGGGCTTCGCCAGATGGATTGATTGACCATTTGTCTTGACCGAGGCGGGCAAGAGTGCCCGCCCTACACTTGCTACTCTTCGGGCTTGCCGCCCATCAGGTAGCCGCTGGCCATCAGCGCCAAGCCCACCGCAGCCAATGCCAGAATGACCGTTACGAACATCCGCTGACTGCCCAGTCTCACACTGGCGGGCAGAAACAAGACTACCAGCGCGTCGGCCCCCCAGAGTGCCAGTCCAATAAACATCAGGCTGGTTCCGTTTTCCTTTTTCGACTGCTCCCGATCCTCCAGTACGCTTGCCATAGGGACCTCCAAAGACGCTTCGCGCCCGGTAGGAAGTAGGGTGCGGCCGGCGAACGAATGCAGTGATTCACCGCACACTTCCACCATTTGCCTTTCGCGGGCAAGAGTGCCCGCGCCACAACTAAAGCACGCGCACGTCGTTGCGCAACTTCTCGGCCAGCTTCTTCGCAATCTCGCCGGGAGTGCCCTCGATCGTTTCGGTCTTTTTTGTCTTTTGCGGAATATAGAGCCGCTCGATCTTCTGCAAATTTTCACCCAGCGCGGGTCGCACTTCCGCCAGCGTCACCTTGCGCAGCGGCTTGTTTTTCGCCTGTTTGATGCCGATCAGTGTGGCATACCGCAGCTTGTTGATGCCGGATTGAATGGTCAGCACGGCGGGCAGTGGCAGGTCCACAAATTGGAAGTAGCCCGCTTCAAGTTCGCGCTTCACGCGGATTCCGCCGTCTTGCTTCTCGATCTGCATGATGATGGTGGCATGTGGCCAGTGCAGCAGTTCGGCAAGAATCACACCTGTCTGCGCGTAGCCGTAGTCGTCCGATTGCAAGCCGGTGAAGATCAGATCGAATTGCTCACCCTCAATAGCGGCAGCAAACGCGCGGGCGGTATTGTATGCATCGAGCCCGACGAAGGCATTGTCCTCGAGATGGATGGCACGATCGGCGCCCTTGGCTAGCGCTTCACGCAACACCTGGCTGGATCGCGCCGGACCGGAGGTGATCACCACCACCTCGCCGCTATGTTTCTCCTTCTGGCGAAGCGCTTCTTCCAGCGCGTAGGCGTCGGGTTCATTCACCTCGTAAGACAGGTCCTCGCGGATCCAGGTACCCGCCTCGTTCAGCTTGAGCGGAGCATCTTTCTGCGGAACCTGCTTCATGCAAACCAGGATTTTCATGAATGACTCCTGCCCTCTTGCGGACATCAGGTTGCGCTCGAGACGCGGGAAGGCGCGTCTCCTACCAAGCCTCGATTGCTTGGGGCAAACTGGCAAGTATAAATGAAGGCGATGGGAGAGCGAGGAATACGGCCCGCACTTGCGAGCACTAGTCGAGGGTGACTACCGTTTGCACACCCGAAATCTCAAAGCGCTTCCGGCAACGCATGTTCTTGCACATCATGACGTCGTCCTTGCGGACCATGTAGGAACTGGCCTTGGCGAAGCGGGCACGGTCGCGCTCGTCGGCGCGGGGAGGAAGACCCTTTTTCTTAGTGCGGACCAGCCAGCTGATCTCGTACTCGCCGGACTGGTGACAGTGCGGGCAGTTGAGATTGGCCGGCTTTTTGTCGGGTCGCTCGTCAAAAAATTCGCGCTCGTCCATAAACTTTCGTTAGTCGCCGGTCGTTTGCCGGACTGGCTTTGGGAATTATTGCATACTTCGAGCGCGGGAAAGCAGCCGGCAGGTTGTCGGAGGTGGCTTCCACGTTACACTGCAGCGGGGACTGGAATGCCTCGAAAAAAGAAGGTTAAGCGGTTTCGAGCGGTGATCGCCGTGAAGGAGATGGCGCGGGAGCAGATTGGTACACCTCCACCGACGCAAGTGCTGCCGGACCGCAAAAAACGCAAGCCGGAAAAGCACAAACCGACGTTGGGGAAGTTGCTGGACGAAGACTAAGCGGACCATTCGGGCGAGCTTTGTCCCGACCTGCAAACTGGTCATTCCTAGGCCAAAAGCCGCGCCCCTAGTTGAATGTCACTGTAACCGTGCGACTAGCAGTGAGGTTGCTTAGGGTACACGCTCGGCCCGATACGGAGTCGCAATTCGACCAAGCTCCGAAGGTGGAGGAGCCAGTCGGCGTAGCCGTCAACGTGACAGTAGTACCGCTGGCGAAACTGGTGCTGCAGTTCGTGGAACAACCGAGACCCGCCGGCGAACTGTTTACAATTCCAGCGCCGTTGCCTGCAAACTGTATCGAGAGGATCGGGCCTGCCCCCCCGGCGCCGCCGCCGGTAAAGCATACGACGTTGGCGGTCATATACCCAGTCACGAGGGCACCTGACGAGCTATGATTCGTGGTTACCGTTGCCGACACCAGAGAATTTCCACAAACCTGCCCGGTGGCAGTCAACAAGCCGGTGGAACTGACCGTCACCATCTGGGTATCGTTCGAGGCCCACGTGACCTGGTTCGTAATATCCTTGCTGACCGGCGGCTGAATATAGTTGCCCAGAGCCCGTAGCTGAACGCTCAACCCCGCATCCAGATCCACTGGAATGTTGGTCGCTCCGAAAGCCTCAATCGGCGGCTGAATCGCTATGGTCGACAGCTGCATATCTCGACCGCAACTGGACAGGCTCACAAACAGCACGCTGGCGGTGACCAAACCAACAACCGCGCAACACTTCTGACTCATCGACTGCTCCTGGATGACGGAAAGCTGCTTTGCGCAGGGATTGGCGTCAATGTAGTGAAAGCTTTCTCAAAAAGCAAGCTGCTCATGCGAGCGATGAGAGAGTTTGCGCTACGAATTTCGCGAACTCTTTGACGTCTTCTTCGGTCGTGTCGAACGAGCACATCCAGCGTACGACTGACTCCTCTTCGTTCCATACATAAAAGAAGTAGCGTTGCTGCAGCTTAGCTATCGCTGCGCGCGGAATTTGCGCAAACACTCCATTCGCTTCCACTTTGTAAACGATCTTTACCTGGGGGATCTTGTCTAGTTCCTTCTCGAGCAGTTTCGCCATGCGGTTCGAGTGTTGTGCATTCGTGAGCCACAGGTCATTGTCGAGCAGGGCTCCGAGTTGCACCGAGATGAAACGCATCTTGGAAGCAAGCTGCATAGCCTGCTTGCGAAGAAACAGGAAATCCGAGCTCAACGTTGACGGGAAGAAGACCACCGCTTCGCCCCCCATCGCACCGTTCTTCGTGCCGCCGAAGGAGAGTACGTCGACACCCAGATCGCGGGTCCCCTGGCGAAGCGTCTGGCCAAGACTGGCGGCCGCGTTGGCGATGCGCGCCCCGTCCAGGTGCAGGTACATGTTCCGTTCGTGTCCGAAGCGGGCCAGAGCCTGGATCTCTTCCGGACGGTACACGGTTCCCATCTCGGTGCACTGCGTGATCGAGATAACCCTCGGTTGCACGTGATGCTCGTCGCCGATGCCGTGGTAAGCATGCTGCACCATCTCGACCGTGAGTTTGCCGTCTGGGGCCTGCATCGGGATCAGCTTGCAGCCAGTAAATTTTTCCGGAGCGCCACATTCATCGGTATAAATATGAGCCGAGGCGGCGCAAATTACGGCATGGTACGGCCGGGTCAGCGCCTGCAGACTCAGAACATTGGCGCCGGTGCCGTTGAAAACGACGAAGACCTCGGTGTCTGCGCCAAAATGCTCGCGAAACTTCCCTGACAATGTCTGGGTATACGGGTCGGCGCCGTAGCCGACGACGTGTCCTTCATTGGCAAGGCTAATGGCCTTTATGATCTCTGGATGAATGCCGGCGTTGTTGTCACTCGCAAAGCTGCGCAAGGGCTTCATGGCCTGACCAATTTAGCAGACGAAGTCGGTGACAGAGCACCACCGAAGCCTCGCCCACTTCGGGAAACCCGTTATTCTTTTGAGTGTCTTTTTCGGCTCCCGAGCCACTCGCCCTGAATCTATGATTACAGTCTTAAGCCCTTCCCTGTTGGCCTCTACTTGGGGGCGATGCTGGTTCCGTCCTTGGTGAAACGTGGTAGGGTACCTGCGAACGAGGAGTGCATCCTTGTGAGGCGTAGCACCGCCAGCCACGCACCTACGATCCTCTGTTCATCAGCAACTACCTCGACGTCTATGTAAAAAACGCCCTGAAACGCGTCCCGGGCGTGGCCGGCGTGATCATTTTCGGCGAGCGCAAGTATTCCACCCGGCTGTGCCTCCACCCGGTGCGTATGTCCAGCCGCGGGCTTCAGTAGGCCTCGGTATCACGCAGCTTTCCAACGCCGGTCGCCGCGTCCTGGTTCCGCGGGTGGGGAAATTCGCGATCTCCTCGAGCTCGCTTTGCATCGCTACCATTACTCCGCGGCGACCGGTCCGGCAGCGGAGGTGTGCGCCAGGCTTGTCGGTGCGGGCAGGGGGTCGGCTGCAGTGATCCTATAGTCTTTGTATTCAATCGACAGGTCGGCGTGACCGCCGATGCGGACGAAACTCTCCGAATGATTCTCGGCAGGCAGCCAGAAATTGTCGACTTTCTTGTAGGCGTGGCGGATTTCCGTCCTCTTGATCCAGAACGATGGATTCTGCGCCGGCTGCGCCTCGATCTTCACGACCGCGAAATCGGCTGCATCAATCCAGACCTTGCCGCGATAAAGAAATTTGTTCTTCGATTTCGGCGTCACGGACAAAATGTACCTTCCCCCCTCGGGATTTTCTTCGTGGCCCACCAGAGCGAATTCGTAATTCTGCTCGCTGAGGGCGGTGCGGCTCTGATCCTTCCCCGCTTCTTTCTCGCTCTCGAGCATTTTCTTGAAAACTCGTTCGACGATGAACTTTGATCCGGACTGGGAGACTACAGTGAATTCTTTGCTGGCAGGCGACTCGTAGGAGAGATTGACCACCATTTCGGCGTCATAGTTATGGGGGAAACCGCGGTAGTGCAGGCTGTAGACCCGGGTTCCCTCAAAACGATGCAGGGCCTGTGCCCGCGCTTGATCTCGCTGTTCCAGATTGCTGACGATCTCATGGACGGTCAGCGGAAGGTGCGCCTTTCCTTCCTGCTGCGCGCGGAGTGGGGCGCCCCATAGAAACCCCAGGGCCATCAGCCCGGGAAGAGATCTTGCAAACACAGAGACTCGACTCATTCGAATGGCTCTCGTTGTTCCGGCACCGTCCCCACGATCTTGTACAACCACTGTTTGTCCTTCATCCGGGGGCGTGGCGCTGGCGCAAACCCCGCTCGTGGGCCGCATGCGAACTTTCTTGCCAGCAGCACTCCCGTTTCGAAGTCCTCGCTCATAGCCGGCATAGGCCGACTCAAAGACATTGTCCCACGAGGCGGACAAAGCATGGCCGCCACTTGGGCAGGATTCCGAATCAGGCACTGGACGCGTGAAACAAAACCTGCAAGATCACCGGCCACGAAACCGTTTTCGCCCTGTCGGATGACAAAGCGCGGTCCACCGCTATCGGTAACAATAGCAGGAACTCCGGAAGCGAGGGCCTCGAGCACGACGTTTCCGTAGGTGTCGGTCCTCGATGGGAAAACGAACGCATCCATGTTTTTTGGCGTAGGCGCAGCCGAGACTGGCTCCGGTCAGAACGCCGGGAAACTCGACTTCTTTCAGATTCGCGCGCAGCCATGGTTCCTCCGATCCCTGACCGACTACCAGGAACCGGAAATTGCTGAGACCGGCGCGCAAGAAAAGCGGTTTCGTGGGCGCGGTATTAAGGATTGAAGATGCAAGTGGACATGGTTGAAAACATCGGATTCGCCGCCGCAGCCTGCACAACCCTCTCCTTCATCCCCCAATTGACCAAGATCCGCAAGCAAGGAGGGCGCGATCTTTACTTAACTTACACAATGCTTTCGGTCTACCTGCTGGGACTGGCGCTTTGGCTGGCTTACGGGATCTGGCTGCACGCCCCTGCTGTCGTTGTGGCACATGCGGCATCGATCGCGCTCGTGGTCGCGGCCATAGTCATGAAGGCTATCGTGGTGGTTCCCCCACAGGCCCCCTCGGAGATTTGGCAAGCCCTCGCGGAATCTCAGATTCTCAACCCGAGAATCGACGTCCAATCATTGGTTAGTCCTATCCGGCCAAAGCGACAAACCGCGACAAAAACTGTCAAGAATGTTGTGCTTTGGCGGCAGTCCTCCGGACGGGGCAGCCTCCACGTCCTGATCGACGCCCGGCTATCATTGAAAACATGGGGCTTAGCCAAGATTTTTCCATGGCACCGTTGTGCCATCCGTCTGGCGCTTAAGCTGCGGGGAATCTCTCGGTGCTTTCGAACATGCGAGGCCAGAAGGACATGAGCTCCCAATTTCTCACTACCCCAAAGAATCCGGGAATGCTGCCAGATTTGTCGCCGCTCGAGGACATGGTCGATCAGGATGTGTCGCCGCGCCAGGTGTGCGGTGTGTTGGCCAAAATGTTCCAGGTCCAGCAGACGGAAGTGGCGATCCTGCGACTGAACCATGGTCTGCTGAACTTTATTTATCCGGACGAGTTGCGCAGTGCCGGATCGATTCCAATTTCGAGTTCTTCCATTGCGGCGCACACGGCGATCAGCAAAAAGTCGGAGATTTTCAACAATTTTGCACGCGTGAAGCACGCCAGCGTCTTCGAGACGGTGAAGTTGGGCACTTCGGAAGGGATCGACACTAGCGAGCCATTGCCGATCCAGAAGCTGATGTCGGCTCCAGTGATTGACGAAAACGCCAAGGTGTTGGGAGTAATCCAGATCTCACGCAAGGGCTCCGAGGCGACTTTCGCGGGGGCGGACTTCAGCCGGGAGGACCTGCACGAACTGGAATTGGCGGCAGGAATTCTGGCGGCGTCTACCGTGATGCGGGAAAGTTAAGAAACGAAAGGTCGGTCCTTCACCCGCAAAGGGAACAGTGCCGACTTCTGCGGCTCGGGCCGGTTGATTCACCTGAAAATGCTTCCCTTCCGGGGCTTACCGGTGAATAATGCAAACGTCTATTGGTTTGGGAAGACCGTAACCTGTGGATCAGGACCTGCAAGTCGAGACGTTCCAGCCACACGCCAACCTCGGCGATGAAGTCAACCACAATATTGTGCAGTCCGAGATCGAAGGCGGCGTGTTCTTGAGCCAGTTGCAGCCGCGCACCATCTTGCAGATTCATACGCAACATCACTGCTACACCGCCGTGTTTCTGGGTGACAACCAGGCACTGATCTGGGGACACCCCGAGTTCTGCCCTCGGCCCGTTCCGGTGGCCATTGCGGGATCAACCTGGGGAGGCACCATGCTGAAGGTGCGCTACGTCGGTCGTGGGATGCGGCTCGAGTTTCACCACCCGGCCTACCGAACGCCCATCGTCACCTCGCCCATCCGGGAAATCAATGAACGGCAGCCCCGCCGGAGCCAGCCCGCCAAGCAATCCTTGGGAAGCAACTAGAAACAACTTCAACTATCGCGTCGAGCCGAAGCGCAGCGCTAGCATGCCTCAAACATTGACTAGTGCCTGTTTTTCACGCGCGCGCTTCTTTGTCACGACCGAGGTCAACAACGTTTTGAGGATCACATACAGCACTGGAATGAAGAACAGGTTGAGGACCGTGGAGAACAGCATGCCTCCCACGATGGCCGTTCCCACGGAGTGCCGTCCGAGTTTTCCAGCGCCCGTCGCGAAGTAAAGTGGCAGGACGCCTAGAATAAACGCGAACGAGGTCATCAGGATCGGGCGCAGCCGCAGTTCGGCGGCTTCAATCGCGGCGTTCGTGATCGTCCGCCCCTGCTGGAGAAGTTGCTCGGCAAATTCGACGATCAGAATCGAGTTTTTCGCGGAAAGCCCGATCAGCATCACCAAGCCGATCTGCACGTACACGTCGTTAACCAACCCGCGGGTCGATATCAGCAGCAGAGCACCCAGCACGGCGGTTGGGACTGCCAGCAAGATAATGAATGGCAACGCGAAACTCTCATATTGCGCCGAGAGCGTTAGATACACCACCAGGATGCCCAGGCCAAAAATGATGATCGCCTTGCCGCCGGCTTCCACTTCCTCAAGCGCGAGCCCTGTCCACTGGAACGACATGCCCTGCAGCATGTTCTGCCTGGCTAACTCCTCCATGGCCTTGAGGCCCTGACTTGAGCTGTACCCCGTGGCTGCAGCGCCGTCGATTTCCGCGGAGCGGAACAAATTGTAGTGGTTGATCACCTGCGGACCCGACGTTTCCTGCAATGTGACGATGTTTCCCAGGGGCACCAACCCGCTCGTGTCCGAGCGCACGTAGTATTGCCGCAAATCCCGTGCGCTCATGCGGAATGGCTGATCGGCTTGTACGTACACCCGATAGGAACGGTTGTTGAAGTCGAAATCATTGACGTACTGGGAGCCCATGTAGACGCCCAGCGCCTGCATGATTTGACTGATCGGCACTCCGATGGCCTTGGCTTTCTCTCGATCGATCTGCACCAACTGCTGAGGATCATTGGCCGTGAAGCTGGTAAACAATCCTTGCAGGTCGGAGCGCTGGCGACTGCCACCCACAATCTTGTGCGCGACCGTGTCGACATCCTGCAGGGTATTGCGGCCCAGGTCTTGCAGTTCGAATTGAAATCCACCGAAGCTTCCGATTCCGCTGATGGCAGGCGGTTCAAACGGAACCACGATCGCTCCCGGAACGCCAAAGAGCTTTGGAGCGACGCGGGCCACGATATCGCTGACCGCGTGCCCTTTGCCCTTACGGTCATCGATCGGCTTGAGTGGAGCAAAGATCAGGCCGTAGTTTGACGAACTGCCCCCGGAGAGTGAAAAACCGGGAACCGCGAAGGTGCCGAAGACGTCCGGGTCGGCGCGCAGAATCTGCTCAGCTTGCTTTGCGACGTCGGTCGTGTAGGCCAACGACGCACCCTGCGGCGCCTGTACCACCACGATGAAATAGTTCTGATCCTCCTGCGGCACAAAACCGGTCGGGACGTGCACGTACATGTAGGCCGTCGCGGCCAACCCTGCAAGGAAGAGCACGACCATGGCATAGCGGTAGTTCAGTACCCGGCAGATGGTTTTGCCGTAAGCTCGGGCCATTCCCTGGATCGCAGCATCAATCCCGTGCGCAAAGTTACGATACCCACGCGAGAGCCACCCCATGCCCGTCCAATCGAAGATCGCGTACTTGTGTTCTTCGCCGCGCAACAGCAGAGCCGCCAGCGCGGGAGACAAGGTCAGCGCGTTGAAGAGCGAAATTGCAATCGAGAATGCAATCGTCAAAGAAAACTGGCGGTAGAGAATTCCAGTTGTGCCCGGGAAGAACGACACAGGCACAAACACGGAAATTAATACAAGTGAGGTCGCCACCACAGCACTGGCGACCTCCGACATGGCCACCGAGGTGGCCGTATGCGAGTCGCTCTTGCCTTCGTTGATATGTCGCTGAGCATTTTCAATGACCACGATGGCGTCATCGACCACCAAGCCGGTGGCCAGAGTTATCCCGAACAGCGTCAGTGAATTGATCGAGAAGTCAAAGATCTTGATGAACGCGAAGGTGCCGATTAGCGAGACCGGGATCGTGACCGCTGGAATAATCGTTGCACGCCAGTCCAGAAGGAACAGGAAAATTACGAGGATCACGATGATAACCGCCTCGATCAAGGTGGTGACGACCTCCTTGACCGAGTCACCGACGACGGTGGTGGTGTCGAACGCGATCACGTACTTGATGCCTGGCGGGAATGATTTCGAGAGTTCCTCGAGCGCGGCTTTCGCAGCCTTGTCGACGGCGAGCGCATTGGCATTCGAAAGCTGCTGCACGCCCACTCCGATCGCCTCATGTCCGCTGTAGAGGAGGTTCGTGTCGTAACTTTCCGCGCCGATCTCCGCCCGCCCGACCTCCTTGAGCTGCACAATCCCATTGCGTGTGTTCTTGATGACGATGTTCTCGAACTCCCTGGGATCCGAGAGTCGTCCAACCACCCGCAGGGTCACTTGAAAATTCTGTTTCGGATCCGCGGGTGGTCGCCCGAGTTGCCCAGCCGGAATTTCTACGTTCTGCTCTTGCAGGGCGCTGACCACATCCGCCGCCGTCAGCTGACGGGCAGCCAATCTGGTTGGATCGAGCCAGATCCGCATCGCGTATTTGCGCTCGCCGAAGATCACCACGTCGCCGACCCCCGGAATCCGCTTCAGGGCGTCTTTTACGTACACATCCAGGTAGTTAGAGATGTACTGATTCGAAAGGCTGTTGTCGGGCGAATAAAATCCGGCAGCAAACACGAAATTTGGATTTGCTTTCGTGATGGTGACGCCGGTGTTCTTGATTTCCTGCGGCAGACGGCCCTGCGCCGTAGCCACGCGGTTCTGCACATCCACCGCCGCGATGTTCAAATCGTAACCCGTACGGAAGGTCACATTGATGCTGCTCGTGCCGTCATTCGAACTGGTCGAAGTGATGTAGTGCATTCCCTCGACGCCATTGATCTGCTGCTCCAGTGGCGTGGTTACCGCGGATTCCACGACCTGCGCATTGGCGCCCACGTAGTTGCTGGTAACGGTTACCTGCGGCGGCGCCAGGCTCGGATACAGGGAGATCGGCAAGGTCGGTATGCAGACGGCGCCCCCGAGGATAATCAACAAAGCGCACACGGTCGCGAAGATGGGCCGCTTAATGAAAAAATCAACCATACCTGTACTCCTGCCCTGGACTGCGGATGTACACCGCACAGCCGATAGGGTTGTAGGAAGTGGGCTGGCCTAGCTGATAGGCTGCACGGGAGTGCCGTCGATCAGAAACTGGATCCCGGAGGTGATAACTTTCTCCCCGGGCTTGAGTCCGGCAGTCACGGAATACTCGTTACCGATCGTGTCCCCTAACGTCACCGCGCGCTGCTTGGCAACCGTACCCTGATCCGCCTGAGTCGCGATGTACACAAACGCCTGGCCTCCGATGCGTGTGACCGCCAGAACCGGAACCGTGGGCGCCGGAGCTGTACTCCACACCACTCTCGCTTTCACCAGTTGAGCATTCCGGAACTTGTCCAGCGACGTGTGCAGCGGCGCTTTCACTAGCACGCCCTGAATCGCATTGTCGACCTGCTGCGAGATGAAATTCAGCTTGCTGCGCTCCAGCACCTCGCCTTTGCTCGTCACCACTTCCACGGGCAGCCCCATGCGAAGGTCTCCTACCCGTTCGGTAGGAATGTAAATGTAGGCCTCGAGCTCGGCATTTTCGTCCACGGTGGTCAGGAGCGTCTGCGGCGCGACATAATCGCCAACGTGCACCGGAATGTCACCAACGACTCCATCGAACGGAGCGGTCAGGTTGTAGTAGGCCAGCTGACGCTGCTGGGTCACACGGGCAGCGGTCGAAGACTCCCAGTCTGCTTTCGAATTCTTGTAGGCCTGCACTGCCAGATCGTAGTTTTGCTTGCTGGTAACTCCAGCCTCGTAGAGTTGCCGCTGGCGCTCCACTTCCTGCTGGTTATATTCGAAGGTGGCACGTTTTTGGGCTTCCGTGCTGCTCTGCTGGTCGACGGTCGCCTGCTGTTTCAAGGGATCGATGGTCATCAATACCTGGCCGGCGCGCACGTGATCGCCGGAACGCACCAGGATGCGCGTCAGGGAACCGTCCACCTGAGGCTGGATGCTGGCCGAACGGCGTGACTTCACGGTCGCCACATACTCATCGACCAACGGGACCGGCGCCAGCTGGATGGTCGTGGTTTTCACCGGCAGCGGCTGCCGCGCCGGCTGTTTTGCCTGCGTGCTGCTGCATCCGGAAGTTGCTAAGACAGCGAAGAACACCGCGACCGCCAAAGAAACCAGTGCGAGTTTTCGCAAGTAAACCATGATCTGGAACCCCTATATTCTGGAACCCCTGTATCTGGAACCCTGATAGAAGGCCAAGACGCCACCAAGCCCGGTTGTGCAATAAAGATGCTCGCCCGCAGTCGAAGGATTCAAAAGCACCGGGAAGCGTGTTGGCAGGCCACAGTCTAATCCACAAAAGCACCTCTACGGAAATCCAATGCGGACAGCTCGAGGACTGCGATGTTCATTCCTAGATGATCGGTGCGTTGCGGCGCTTCCGCTGACGATTACGCTGGGGAGGAGGGCGCACCAAGAAAGTGGCTCTCTGGCCGCTTCGGACTCTTTCGCCGCCATTTTCTTGGACAAGGCGGTCTCTCCGAATCAAGCCGCGTCCGAAGAGGGCTTGCCTTTGGACGGAAGGGGCAGAATCGCTGTGACCGTGGTCCCGCCCTTATCAGCGGAGATATCCAGCGTGCCGCCGAGCCGACGCAGGCGTTCGCGCAGCCCACGAAATCCGACTCCCCCCGAGGATGTCAGGGT
>Ga0137358_10000901_pt1 | contig 15108 bp, 11 predicted proteins | sample Mad1_20_16metaG_FD_105551 | JGI IMG/M metagenome (GOLD analysis project Ga0137358, IMG submission 105551) | Vadose zone soil microbial communities from Angelo Coast Range Reserve, California, USA - Mad1_20_16 metaG | ecosystem: Environmental > Terrestrial > Soil > Vadose zone | place: USA... | reverse complement strand
TCGCCGGAGTTTCAGAGAAGGTAGGAAGTCAGTCGTCAGTCGGCGGGCACCAGTCGTCAGGATCGGCTTGTCGAGAGGCGAGCATCGCCAACGACAAATGACCACTGAGAACCGAGAACTGAAAACTGAGAACTGGTTTTGAGAACTGGAGTGGTCATGTCCATCACCCGACGCGTGTTTCTCCGTAACGGCGCACTGGCGGTCGTTGGCACCGCTGCGATCCCAAGTTTCCTGACTCGGGCTGCATACAGTGCCGTCGAACCCAGCGGCAAGGCGAAGCGCCTGGTCGTGATCTTCCAGCGGGGCGCAGCGGACGGATTGAATGTCGTCGTACCGCATGGCGAGCGGGCGTATTACGCGATGCGCCCCAGCATCAATATTCCGCAGAACCAGGTAATGGACCTTGACGGCTTCTTCGGACTGCACCCGGCCATGTCGTCGTTCCTGCCGTTGTGGAACCAGCATCACCTCGCCATCGTGAACGCTGTGGGTTCCCCCGATCCAACGCGCTCGCATTTCGACGCGCAAGACTTCATGGAGTCGGGTACGCCCGGCCTGAAGGCCACCACCGATGGCTGGCTCAACCGCACGCTGCATTCACTGCCGGAGTCCGCCGACAAGTCTGCCTTTCGCGCCATCGCGCTTGGCCCGACCCTGCCACGCATTCTAACGGGCGCCCAGCCCGCGGTCGCTGTGAACAACATTAACGATTTCGGCGTGGGCGGTCGGAACCCGCGTGCTACGCCGATTGCGAATACGTTCGAAACCATGTACGACCAATCCGTCGATTCGGTCCTGCATGGCGCCGGGCGCGAGACCTTCGACGCCGTAAAGATGATGAAATCCGCCGATCCTGCAAAATACACGCCGGCTCCCGGCGCAGACTATCCGCGTGGCCGTTTCGGCGACAGCCTCCGGCAACTGGCCCAACTCATTAAGGCGAACCTGGGCGTGCAGGTGGCGTTCGCCGATATTGGGGGCTGGGACCATCACGTCAATGAAGGCAGCACACAGGGACAGATCGCGAACGTCCTGCGCGAGTTTTCGCGATCGTTGTCGGCACTGTGGATCGACTTGGGAGACCTGGCAGACGACACCGTGATGGTCACCATGTCGGAGTTCGGCCGCACCGTGCGCGAAAATGGGAATCGCGGCACTGACCACGGCCATGCCAACGTAATGTTTGTGATGGGTGGCCCCGTGAAGGGCGGCCGAGTCTACGGGCAGTGGCCCGGCCTGGACCAGTCTCAGTTGTATGAAGGCCGCGACCTCGCAGTAACCACGGATTTCCGCCGCGTGCTGGCCGAAGCCGTGTCCCGACATCTGGGCAACGACAGGCTGGAGCAGGTATTCCCCGGCTTCGAGAATCCCGCGGGAAAGTTCCTGAAATACCTGGGATAGAGTTGCGCGGGGTCGCAAGACTCGTGCCGAGCTCTCCCACCAACTGCTTACATCTCGATCAATACATCCTCGTTTTCGATCTTCAGCGGATACACGGCCACTTTCGCCGCGGGATTATGAGCAGCCTGCCCGGTCTGCGGATCCCAGACCCAACCATGCCACGGGCAAACGACCTTCCCTTTCTCGATAACGCCCTGCCCAAGAGGCCCGCCCCGGTGCAGGCAGACGTTGTCCATCGCCGTGATCGTTCCGTTCACGTTGGCGACGCAGATCATCTTGTCCCCACAGGGGAACTCTTTGGCTTGGTTGGTTGGAGGGAGTTCGGCTTGGGTCGTGAGCTTGGTAAACATGACAATTAGCAGTGGGTACTTGGCATTTGGCCAATGATGGATCGGTGCAGAATGCCAACGCTCAGCGGTCAGTGCTTTCGGCTAAATGCAAAATGCTAAGTGCCAACTGCTATTTCGGCTGCAGCGTCTGCGCGATCATGACCTGCTTTTTGAAGTTCTCGACCATGTTCTCATCCAGCCGCACCTCTGTCGGCTTCTTGGCGAGGGTCATGGTGTCGATCTTGTCCTGCAGCTTGAGGAGCGCGTAGAAGAGATTTTCCGGACGCGGCGGGCATCCGATCACATACACATCGACCGGCACAATCTTGTCGACGCCCTGCAGCACAGCGTAGGTGTTGAAGGGTCCACCCACCGACGAACAGGCACCCATCGAGATCACCCACTTCGGCTCAGGCATCTGGTCATAAATTCGCTTTACCACGGGAGCCATCTTCAGGGTCACCGTGCCGGAAACGATCATCAGATCGGCCTGGCGTGGACTGGGACGAAACACTTCCGATCCGAAGCGCGCGATGTCGAAGCGCGCCGTCGATGATGCGATCATCTCAATAGCACAACAGGCTAGGCCGAACGTCATGGGCCAGACCGCAGATTTCCGTGCCCAGTTGAAGACGTAGTCCACCGTGGTAATCAGGAAGTTCTTTTCAAACTTGTTCTGTAACCAGCTCATGCGTCCTCGCGTGTACAGGAAAGACTGCTGCAATGCGCACGCTAAACAGGCGCTATGCAACCTCGTTCAGTCTAGGGCGCGTCCGAACCGGGTGTCAATCAGTCTGCGGGAAATGCCGTTGCTTCGGTTCATTGGGAGCACCTGTGAATTGTCTGATTTCAGCCTAGCCGTTCGGGTGATGCGACCATGTCCGCATGACGTCATTCTAGAACTGCACCCGGCGGCCTGACTCGCCGGTGCGATGGGAGAAGAAAAATGTCGTCCTCTGTACTGGAAACATTATCAAACGAATTCGCGGCGGCGGCGGAGGCGGTCGGCGGCTCGGTGGTCGCCATCTACGGCCGACGCTGGATGCCCTCCAGCGGCATCCAATGGCGCAAGGGAGTCATCGTGACCGCAAACCACACCATTCGCCGTCAAGAGGACATTACCGTCTCTGCCGCTGGCGGCCAATCGAGCAAAGCAACGCTGGCGGGCCGCGACCCGAGCACCGATCTGGCCATTCTGAAGGTAGGGGAAGACACCGTATTGCCCGTTCCACAAGTGGCCGAGGAGGTGAAGTTGGGACATTTCGTGTTGGCTCTGGGGCGTTCTCGAGGCGCTAATCTGGTGGCCAGCGCGGGGGTCATCGGCGGGCTGAGCGGGGAGTGGCAGCCGCGGCGTGGCGGACGCCTGAACCAACACATCCGCCTCGACCTCGAACTCTATCCGGGATTCTCCGGCGGTCCATTGGTCAACGCGCAAGGCAAGGTGGTCGGCATCAACACGAGAGGCCTGGCGCGTGGACGAGGCGTCACGATTCCCATCGCCACCGTAAATCGAGTTGTGGACGAGCTGCTTAAAACCGGGCACATCGCACAGCCGTATCTCGGCCTCGCGATGCAGCCGGTAGCCGTTCCTCAATCATTGCGCGCGAAAGTCTCATCCGCAACGAACAGCGCGTTGTTGGTGGTTCACGTCGAGACTTCGAGTCCGGCAGAAAAGTCCGGAATCCAGCTCGGCGACCTGGTGGTCGAATTTCAGGGTAAACCGGTCGAAGATACCGTAGACCTCCAAGACCTGCTGTCGTCTGCAAAGGTGACCGACACCGTCGGCGTGACCTTGCTGCGCGGAGGGGCACCCCTTACGCTCTCAGTGAAGTTGGAAGATCGGCCTACAAGGTAAAACGCAGATGACGAACGAGCACGGGCCTGGTGGCGGGATCCGCGTAGCCGTGGCCGCCACCTCTGCCGTTCGCCGCGGGCGACTGGAAGGAATGGTTCGCGCGGATTCATCACTCCAACTCTCCGGATCCGCGTCCGGCTTGCTTGGACTAACTGCCCGGGTGCGGGATCTTCAGCCCGACGTAGTCGTGGTTGACCTTTCTCATGCAGATCCTCAATTCCCGTCGGCTGTCGCGTCTTTGGAAGCGGGAAGTACGGTCGTAGTTCTGATTGACGAACCCAATGCTGCTTGGGTTTCTCGCGTCTTGCGGTCAGGGGTACGCGCGATTCTCCCGCGAGACTCCGCAGCCTCCGAGATTCGCACAGCAATCCACGCAGCCCACGACGGCCTTGTGTTACTCGACCCTCAGGTGGCGCGAGAGCTGGGAAGAGTGCCCCGTCTCGATAACGATGAATCAGCGATCGACACCCTGGAGGAACTGACTCCCCGAGAGGTTGAGGTTTTGCGCCTGTTGGCGGACGGCCTTGGGAACAAAGAAGTCGCTTTGCACCTTGGTATTTCAGAGCATACGGTGAAGTTCCACATCAGCTCGATCCTGGCCAAACTGGGGGCCGGGAGCCGTACGGAAGCCGTCACACTCGGCATCCGGAGGGGCCTGATCCTGCTTTAGCGAGGCCGATTCCGGTCTCACCAAATGCAGGGTGTTTCGTCTAACCCTCCATCCAAGGAGGGCTTATGATGCAGCTTCGCCGCCGCGCTACCTGGTCTGGTGTCATTCTTGGCAGCCTTTCGGCCGTACTGGTGCTGGCCTTGCAGGCGCACGCCTCCGACTGGGAAGGGTCCGTAACCGAGGAATTTCACAAGACCTATGCCCTGTCCGCGAACGGCCGGGTCGAACTCGAAAACATCAACGGACCGGTTCACATCTCGGCTTGGGATCGTAACGAAGTCAAAGTGGACGCCATTAAGCGCGCGTGGGACAAGGATCGTCTGGAGGAAGCGAAGATCGAAGTTGACTCGCGCCCAGATTCCTTGTCGATCCGCACCGAATATCCGGGCCACGATCACACGTTCTGGAACGATCACCGCCACGACCAGCCGGCTAGCGTGGAGTACACGTTGACGGTTCCCCGCAACGTTCGCCTCGACGAAATCAAACTGGTGAACGGCAATCTGGACGTGGAAGGCGTGAACGGCGAGGTCCGAGTTTCCTGCGTAAACGGGCGGCTGACTGCCCGCCAGCTCGGTGGACGGGCCGAGCTCTCGACTGTGAATGGCAAGTTGGAAGCGAACGTGGACCGGCTGGAGTCCCCGCTTGAGGTCTCGTCGGTGAACGCCAGCGTGCTGCTGACTCTCCCTTCGGACACGAAAGCAGATGTGGAAGCGAGCACCGTTTCGGGATCGATTTCGAATGACTTCGGTATCCCGGTCTCGCATCACCACTGGGTGGGTCATGACTTGCGCGGAGAGTTGGGAGGAGGTGGCCCGCACGTGCGGGTCAGCAACGTCAACGGCAGGATCGAGATTCGCCACGCGAACGACAATCGCCCACTGAGCCCGGCGAAAAACCTGAATCATGACCGGGACGACAAGGACGATGACGACGACAGAATCTAAGACAGTCAAAAAAACCACACTAAAGACCCGGCTGGCCGCGTCTTTTCTTGTTCCTGGTTTCTTTTAGTAAACCGTGTATCCCGGCGCGGGCGTGCGGAAGTCCGGCTTCGACGCCATCAAGAGCAATGCACCCGCCTGCTTCGAGGCCTTTAAATCATCTAAGCTGCGAAAAGACTTCGTTACGTAGTCATCCGGGGTCGGCGTGTCGTCGGGAATCTGCCGATAATCGACGTCCTCGAACAAGTGCTTCTTCAGAAGGTCCACGTATTCCGCTGCCGAGCGCACGTGGACCGGCACTTTCAGTTTGTCCACCCACTGCAATGAGTAGGGATTGTCCTTATACAGATTGATCAGGATGAACAGTCGTCCCTTCGGAGCCATTACGCGAAACAACTCGGCCAGGGCGCGCTCCTGATCGGGATAGTAATAGAAAGACTCCACCGATAGCATTTTGTCGAAGAAGTTCTCCTCCCACGGAATCTGCGTGGCCGATCCCCAGACGTACATCACATTGTCAAAGTCCTTCGATGCCGCGCGCGCTTGTCGAATCATTTCGTCGGAAACATCTACGCCTACAACTTGCCCGAAACCCTCGGGCCCGTCCGCGACAATTCTGGCCAGCAGGCGAGTGGCCCAGCCGGAACCGCATCCCAGATCGAGCACCCGCTCGCCTGGTCTCAGATTCATGAGGCGGATGGTCTTCTCCGTAATGTCGAGGTGATGGCTCTCCATCTTGGGACCTTCGCCCGCCTCGGCCCAGCGGTTGAATTCCTGTTGCAGTTTTTCGTCGGGAGTTTGTGGCTTTTCGGTCATACCATTTAGCCGCAGGTGTTTTCTCAGCCGGAAAACCGGCGCAGGTGTTCGTACAGACGGCTGTCCCCTTCCTATGCTACATTTGCCATCCTCATGGCACCAAGCCCACGGGCGGCACCGCAACCGGATCCCGAGCCCGCAGTTCTCTACTGTCCCCAGTGCAGCCGGGAGGTCACCGATCCGCTGACGTGTGGCGATTGTTCTGCTGTCATCTGCCGGCGCTGTGGCACGCCCCTGGAATCCTCGGACGAACTCGGCATCGGATAATCATGGAATCTCCCACCGTCGCGGCGGAAGGCACAATTCCAACGTCGGACTCAAAGCCATCGCTGGTGCGTGGCCTCTCGCTGCTCGACTCTGTCTTGCTGCTGGCCGGCGGCATTATTGGCTCCTCGATATTTCTCACCGCGAAAGATATTGCCGGGCCGTTGCCCCATCCCGCTCTCTTCTTCCTGGTCTGGGTGATGGGCGCTCTGATCTCGCTGTGCGCGGCGTTCGCGTTCGCTGAGCTGGGATCGATGTTCCCCGACTCGGGCGGACAGTACGTCTACTTGCGTGAAGCATTCGGCGACCTGGTCGCGTTTCTCTACGGCTGGATGCTGTTCGCTGTCGCTAACGGCGGCACGATTGCTGCTCTCTCGGTGGCTTCGGCCGCCTACCTGGGTGGAATCTTTCCGATCATGTCTCCGGAGCACGCGGTGGTTACGGCAGCCGGGATCACGTTAACACGCGCTCACATAGTAGGACTGCTGTCGATTGTCCTCGTCACAGCGATCAACGTAGTAGGTCTGCGAAAAGGTGCCGTGCTGCAAAACGTCGCTACCTGGGCGAAATTTGTGGCCATGGGAGCGTTCGTGATCCTGGGATTCGCCGTGGGCAAGGGCAGTTGGAGACACTTTGCCGAACATCGAGGAGCAGGCGCCGGCGTGGCGATGGGGATGAGCGCCAGTCAACTGGTGTCGGCGATGGGTATCGGACTTATTGCCGTTTTCTGGGCGTACGACGGCTGGGTCTATATCACCTGGGTCGCGGGCGAAGTGAAAGATCCCCGGCGCAACGTACCGCGGGCCATGGTGCTGGGAATCATCGTGGTGGCCATGGTCTACCTTGCGATGAACATGACGTATGTCTACGCGATGCCCTTGACCGAAGTTGCCAAGCACGAAACCATCGCGCACGCCACGGCGCAGGCCCTGTTCTCACCGGGGGCCGCCAACTGGCTTTCGGCAGTGATTGCGCTCTCCTGCTTCGGGGCGATGGCCAGTTGCACGCTGTCAGGCGCGCGCGTCTATTTCGCCATGGCGCGCGACGGTGTTTTCTTCAAGCGCATGGCGGAAGTTCATCCCAAGTGGCGGACGCCTGCGCTAAGCCTCATTGGACAAGGGGTGTGGGCGTGCCTGCTCACGGTCAGTGGCCGCTACGATCAGTTGTATACGTATGTGATCTACGGGATGGTGCTGTCGTACACGCTCACGGTGATTGGCCTGTTCGTATTGCGCTGGAAGCGGCCTGACGTCCCTCGTCCCTATCGCTGTACCGGTTACCCGTGGCTGCCGGCGATCTACATCCTGCTGGGGGCGTGGTGGACAATGAACACCATTGTGGAACGTCCCAAGGAAGCGCTGGCCGGCACGATCATCGTGCTGATCGGCATACCCGGCTACCTCTACTGGAAGCGCGCGAGCCGCAGGTCCGCTGTCGCATAGTGCCTCTGGAGCAGTGCTTACTGGGGCAATCCTCCGGTGCCCACACGGACTCGCAACCTCACAGTTCCGACCGCTCGTCCGGCAGCCTCTGCACGGCATGCCACCTCGCTCACCTGGTCGGATTTCTTCGAGGGTGTGGTTAATTCGACCTCCAAGGGATAAACATCGCCCGGCGCGAGCCGATATCGAGGCGGGGGATTCTTCAGGGCCCATCCGTCTGGCAGGGTCGTGGACAGCCTGATTTCAGCCGCATCACCGCCGTCGTTGCGCAGAATCACGGGCAACTGCAGCGTCGTCCCAGCGGCGACGGAGATCTCCGGCGTCTCGGTCTTAGGTATTTCTGTCAGGTCATGGGCCCTGCGAAAGTTCTCGTAGAAGTGCCATGGCCCCCCGATCTCGATCGAAAGGCCTGAATGTTGCAGAGGTCCAGGCGCAGGAGGCCGAACGAAAGCTAGCGGCCCGGGCTTAATTCCTTCAAGCACGTCTCCAGTGGCGGTGCCCGAAACGACAGACTTGCCGAAGATCAACTGCACCGGGCCAGACCACCCATCCTGATCAGCGCCCGCGAGTTGGGTGAGCTGTTCTTCATTCAGGGCCCCGAGTTTGTCGATGTACGAGCGGTACTGCGTCAGGTGAAAGCGAAACTCCTCCATGGCGATTCTCCAGTAGGGCAGACGCCGGGTCGGCGAGACCGCCGTGGTTGGGTATTCGGGCCCCTTGCCCTTGAATTGCTTGTCGTCGCTGGCATCCGAGAAGAAGTAGATCTTCTGCGGTTGCCAGGGCGCCAACCCTTCCAGCAGAGTCTCGTTCACTTTTCGGGGCTGCGCAATCTGCGCCGGAAACACGGAGGAATCTCCCGCTGAATCGAAGGCCTCCACCGCCAGAACACCGGCCGCCTGATGGTCGCCGTGATTCTCGCCGATGAAGATCGCGGGCAGCCAGGTGAGGATGACCGAAGGGCGGGTGATCCGCACCATGCGCACCACTTCTTCGAGATTTGTGCCGTGACGCCAGTTGGCTAGCGACTGCAGCACGTCTTGACTTGGGGTGTCTTTGCCGTCCAGAAACCACACATTCTGCACGCCCAGTTGAGTCATGGCGTGGCGTAGTTCCAGCTCACGCGCCGCACCCAGCGACGGCCCGCGTTCCCGCCCCATGTTGTTGTGACCGGCTTCTCCGTGAGTCAGGTAGACGGCCGCCACGCGCTTTCCCTGATCCAGCAACTGCGCGAGGTACGCTGAAACTCCGGTTTCGTCGTCTGGGTGCGCAACGATCAGCAGCACGTCGGTCTTCAGTCGATCATCCGCCTTGGGAACCGCTTGGGCACCGCTGTCTTGGGCCGCGGCGCTGAGAGACAACACGAAGCCAAGCGCGAGAACGCGCCATATGCTCATCATTTCTCCAATAAGACTGAATGGTATTGGACGGCGAAGAACCGAAACAGTTTACAGGCAGACGCAGATCAGACACCCAACACGAGACGATCGGAAATGTGTGGCTGCGGTAGCGTTAGCGAGAACCGGTCAATTTACTTATGCCAATTCCAGACAGGCTTGCCCTTGTCGTCGCGGAGTACCAGCGTATCTGCCCCCTTCACGACTTCGCGGGCGAGGATCAGATCGGTCCCGTCGTGTTTGACCTTTGACCCGGTGAGATTGACTTCGTCTCCCTTGGCCAGGGTCGACCCCATGTCGTCAAGAAACGATTTAGGGCAGAGATAAACGTCGATCGTCGAGTCGGTAGTCTTGAGCGTCAGGCGGGCGCCTTCCTTCTCGCTGCCCTTGTCCGGCCACTTCAACTCTTGCACGGTTCCTTTCATTTTGGCTTCGGTGGCTAAATCGTACTTGGGAAGACTGACTTGGCTCATTGCCTGAGGAACGCAAAAGATCCCCACGGCCATGGCCAACACGGTGATCTGAGACAGGCGACGCAACCAGAGCGACATGGCTCCTCCTGCGGACGAACCTTGCCATTATTGCGGCGTAACTTATTAAGAAGAAATAGTCGCGGGAATGAGAATCCCGGACTGGTGAAGAATGAGACCCCGGACCGCTCTTATTGTACCTCCAACGCGGTCCAGGTGACTACGGAAATACAATACCGGAAGCGCGATTTAGCGGCGCATAGCCAAGCCGTAATGCACTTGCTCTCCCAACACATCGAGAACTAGGCGCACTCAGTCAGCCGCCATGCCCTGGGCTTGCTCGGCAAACTGCCCGCGAAGCTGCTGCTCCAACGCTGCGAGTTGAGCCTCGATATCCTCGGCGGCTTTCCGCTTCTTGATTACTTCCTCGCGATACCGACGCAGGAAGTAGTCAATCGTTTCCACGCGGATCTTGATCGAGCCCGAAGGCTTGTTTTCGTCGAGATCCTTGAAGCAGAAGTACGGAGTCCCGGACTGTTCGATGATGCCTTCAATGACCCCGTAGATCGGTGCGTCGTGGCCGCACTTGAAGCTGGAGATCTCAAGGGCCACCAGGTTCGGGTGCCGGGCCGTGAATTTCGCCGCCCAGACCTTGTGGTTCGTGCTGCAGGAATACGAGTTTTTCCAGGCGTCCCCTATATCCAACGGGTGGCTGATGACTCCCGCGCGAACCTCGTCGCCGAATAGCCGCTCCAGCATGTCCTCGTCGAGCGGCAGGGTATTCTGCGAGAAAATCGGGTAGCCCAACTTCTGGAACTCGTCCATGATGTCGTGATTAAGGCCGGGATCGTGGTGATAGGGCCGGCCCAGCATCACGATGCCGATGCGGTCCTCGCGCTCCAGTTGATCGAGCACCTGTCGCGCCCGCTTGCGGATGCTGGTTTCGTAATCCGCAAGCGCCTGGTAGCCAACTTCGACGGCACGGTCGTTCTCCTCCTGCGACAGCCCGAGAATCGGCTGGAAGGCTTCGAGCATTTGATGTGCGAACAGTTTTCGATCGGCAAAGTTCAGGACCGGGTCCACGTACTTGACGTTGTGCTCTGCAAAAACGTCGTTCTCCTTCGTGAACGCGGCCTTTACCGTCTCCGGAGTCGCTGTCACGGTCGGACATGCGTTGGCGCCCACGATCTTCACTAGCGGCGAGGTCAGCACGTCGTACATCGGGAAGAAAATGACGTTCAGCGGTTTCTTCTTATGCTTCTCCTGGATCAGGTTGTAGACGTGCGATATGCCGATCTTGGCCGGGAAACAGGGATCGATCGCGCCGCGACTGGCACCGGCGCGGTAGAGATCGGAACTGGTGTAATCGGAGTAAATGATGTTCTCGGGCGCAACGCCGAGGCTCTCGAAGTAAGCATTGAATAGCGGCGCGTAAGTGTAAATGTTCAGAACGCGCGGGATACCGATGCGAATCTTCTTGCGACCCTCGATCAGCGCGATCCGCTCGTTGGCCGCCTTGTTCCAGAACTTTGCTACCGGGATGGGATCGGCTACGCTCTTCGCGTTGGTTGGCCGGAATACCTCCTTGGACGCCATGTCCACGAAATTCGGGTGCGCCTCCCGGAGTTGATCGAGGCCTGCCTTGATGTCCTTCATCTCGTTAATATCTTCGACCAGGCCCTTCTCGCAGGTGGCGATGATCAGGCGCTGCTCGCCGTGCATCAGCGGAACTTTCGTGACTTTCTTGATCGGCACGAAGTTCAACGGCTCGGAAGGCAAAGCCTCGGTGGTGCGCACATCAATGAAGGTTCGCAGGCAATTGTTTTTGCAGAAATTGCAGCGTGTGTCCTCGTTTCGCGTGGACCGGTACTGGATTTTGCGGACCGCATCCAGGCCAACAAAGCTGGTGACCGTGCCATTGCGCCACAGACGCACGGATTCGGCGGCCGCGCCGATCGCGCCTGACTCACCGCAAAATTCGTGAACGATGATTTCCGGCTTCTTGCCGGCCGCGCGGAAGCTGTTATTGATGAAATCCACTTCTGCCTTGACCACCGCCATATTGTTCTGCGTCCCACCCTGCAGAACGAAGCGGGAGCCCAGTGCAGCCAGGTTCGGAATGCTGGCGACATAGAGGAAGACGTTCTTGGGGAGAACGGCAGCCAGTCCGGCGAGAATCTCCTCGGCCCGCCAGCCTTGGCGCTGGAAATTCACGATGTCGGATTGCATGAAGACCGCGCACCCATACCCAAAAACCGGCATGGCTTGGGCGGAGAAGGCAAGATCGGCGTATTGGTCGACCTTCAAACCGAAACCCTCCGCGGTGGACTGCAGGAAGTAGCCGTTCCCGGCCGAGCATTGCGTGTTCAGTTTGAAGTCCTTCACACGGCCGTTGTGCAGAATGATGATCTTGATGTCCTGCCCACCCACGTCCACGATGACGTGCGGATCCTCGTAGAACTTCAGTGCCGACTCGGTGTGCGCGACCGTCTCGACCAGGGCGACGTCGGCCTTCAGTACGTCTCTTAAGATGTCTTTCGCGTAGCCGGTTGTGGCCACGCCCAGAACCTCCAGTTTGGCGTTCTGCGCCTCGACCTGGCCACGCAGATTCTCGAACATTTCGATCGTGTCCTGGATCGGATTTCCGTTCGAGAGCTGGTAGGCCGTGCAGAGAATGTCACCCTGTTCATCGAGCAGGACGGCCTTGGTCGATGTCGATCCGCCATCGATGCCGATGAACCCGCCCACGGTTTGTCCCTTCTGGAAGGTTGCCGGCGTAAATTTCTTGCGGCGATACACGTCTTTGAAGGTATCGAGTTCGCCGTCTTTCGAGACCAACCCCTTCGCCCCCGATTTCGCCTTCTCCTCCTGGCGTCCGTATTCGATGTAGTACACCAGTTTTTCGTACCCCTGGTAGCAGCCGATCGAATCGTCTTCGCTCTTGCCAAATTCAATGGCGCCCAAGGCTGCGAAGTATTGGGCATTGTTCGGAACCTTGATCAGATCCTCGGGTTTGGAGCCCTCGGGAACCGCAACCTTGCGCTCCTGCCACATGCGGGGGATATTTGCCTGCCACGCCTCGCGCATCCCCTTGATGAAGCTGTTCGGCCCTCCGAGCAGTAGCACGTGCGGACGCAGTGTGTGCCCGCGCGTAAGGACGCTCAGGTTCTGCAGCACGATTGCCTCGAAAAGCGAGGCCATGAGCTCGTCAGAAGGCGTTCCAACCTTCTGCAGGCCGTTGATATCAGTCTCGGCAAACACGCCGCACTTGCCCGCGACCCTGTGCAGCTTGATCCCGTGATAGCCCTGTAGAGCCAGCTCAGCCGTCGGGATCTTCAGCTTCGCGTTGATCTTGTCGATGACGGCGCCCGTGCCGCCGGCGCATTTGTCGTTCATCGACGGGATTTTTTTCTTGCGGCCGGTTTCGTCATCGTCTTTGAAGACGATGATCTTGGCGTCCTGGCCTCCCAGTTCGATGACTGAATACACCTCGGGGTGCAGCTTTTCGACAGCCAGCGAGACCGCCGTGACTTCCTGCACGAACTTGGCGCCGATCTGCTCGGCAATCCCTGCCCCGCCCGAACCGGTCATGAACATCCGGGTGTTGTGCCGGTTGATGCCGATCTCGGCTTCCATGCGGCGCAGAAATTCCAGGGACTTCTCCGGCTGCTTGGTCTCGTGACGCTGGTAGTCCTGCCAGAGAATCTGATCCGTCGCGGCGTCGACTACAGTCGCCTTCACCGTAGTGGAACCGACGTCCAGTCCAACCAAGAACTGGGTGTGATGATCGTGCGGCTTCTGGTAGGGCGCTGCCGAAATCTGGAATAACTGGGGAGCCTTGTGCTCGTGGCCCGCGAGATGGTCGTGCATTGAATCTCTCCGATCAGGATCTGGCAAGGGATAAGGAGAACCGGCGGTCCCTTCGACCGCCGGCTGGATCGGTTACGCTGCGTTCGCTACGGCGATCCCCGGCACTCGCGCACGCTTCCAAAGCTTCGTGCTCTTGTCCATACGATCGCTCACGTGCAAGACGAACTGCGCCGCCGTGCCCGCGATACCCTCGCGATGCGGGACCTGGTAGAAAGGCCGCTTCAGTTCGGGATGCTCCGCCATGAACTCGCGGATCTCGTCCAGGCTCTTGCCCGTCGACTTGAGGCACTGTTCGAATTCCGTCTTGGCCTTGACCTTGGCTTCGCCCAGCGCCATCTGCACCCGGCTGTGCGCGTTCACCTCGCCCTCGCCTGAGGTCTCAATCGGCAGGAAGATCATGTCCTTGAACTTGTTCACCACCGCGGATTGCACCCCATCGGACTGCGAAGACGGCATGCAGCCGAACGGCTTAAGAGCCAGCACCATGTGGCAGAGATGATGGACGGTGTAGTACACGTTCTTGCCGACCTCCAGGTGTCCTTCACCACCCCGCGCGAACTGGTTGTAGAAAGGATGGGCCATCTCGGCCAGTTCGGTTTGCGGAACCAGGTGATGCGTGATCCCTCCCAGGTTCTTGGCCGTCCGGTGATACAGGTGGTTCCACATTTTTTCGCCGACTCCAATACCCATCAGTTTCTTGCGCAATCCCAGGTCGTTCGCCAGGTGTTTCTTCAACTCCCACCATTGCGGGTTGCGATGCGGGCGATTGACGGGCCACTTCGCCTGGGCGTGAGCCTTGGCTTGGTAGAGGAGATAGGCCACCCAGGTTGCAATGGGCTCGACCATGACTTGCGAGCCCTCCCGCTCGAGAAACTCGAACATGTGGAAGTTGCCATCGCCTTCCGTGAGCTGCGCCCAGAACTCGCCGGTGATCTTCACCACCGGCCTCACCTTGGTACGGTCGACCTCAATCCTGTCCATGTGGTCGCGAGCGGTGGCCAGGGCGTTCAAATAGTCTTTGCCCCGCAGGTGCTCGTTCATCTTGCCGAACACGTTGAAGGTGTTGCGCAGAATCTTGTTGCTCTTGAACTTCGGCTTCGCCCAGTTAGGAGCTCGCTCTTCGATCTCAAATGAGTCGCGATTCTTCAGATCATCGCAGAGTCCATCCACGGCCTCGCGGAACACGCGATCGGTCTCGCCCTTGTTCACTTCGAAGGGACGGATCTGGTAGATCAGGTCGTTCAGCACATCGCCCATGTGCATGGCGTTCAACATGCCGAACCCGAAGTCGATCGTGAATTTGAGACCAGGCTCACCCGAGGCCGCCTTAATGCCGTCGCTGTCCTTGAACAGCAGCACGCGGAAGCCGTCGAAGCCCGCATTCTTCAAAGCGAAGCGATACTCCGCCTCGTACATGCCGAACCGGCAGGGGCCGCACGACCCGGCGGTAAAGAAGACATAGTTGTCGAGGATGTCTTTGCGCGGAATGCCTTCCTTCTCCAGGAATTGGAGATACTGGACGAGGTTGCCCACAGTGAAGTAGGTGGGATTGCACTGTCCGTTGTTGCCGTACTCCTTGCCCAACTGGAACGCCGGAACGTCGGGCACGGGCAACTTCTCGCAGCGGTACCCGCAGCCTTGGAAGACAGCGCG
>Ga0137358_10000900_pt1 | contig 15113 bp, 13 predicted proteins | sample Mad1_20_16metaG_FD_105551 | JGI IMG/M metagenome (GOLD analysis project Ga0137358, IMG submission 105551) | Vadose zone soil microbial communities from Angelo Coast Range Reserve, California, USA - Mad1_20_16 metaG | ecosystem: Environmental > Terrestrial > Soil > Vadose zone | place: USA... | reverse complement strand
GACGGGTCCCGCGGCCGAGCAGGGGCTTTGGGCGCAGAACGGCGCGAAGCTCGCGCTCGCCGCCGTCAACAAGGCGGGCGGCGTGCTCGGCAAGCAAGTCGAATTGGTGATCGAGGACGATCAAACCACCAATCCGGGCATTGTGCTCGCGTTTTCCAAACTGGCCGCCCAACCCGATATCGTCGCGTTTTTGGGCTCGATCCGTTCGACCCAGGTGCTGGCGATGGCGCCCGACGTTCTCAAGCTCGGCAAGCCGGTGATGATCGGCGGCACCAATCCGGATCTCACCCATATGGGCAATCCGTGGCTGTTTCGTTTCCGCCCCAATGACAATTACTCCGGCCGCGTGATCGCGGATTTCGGCGTCAAAACGCTCGACAAAAAGAAATGGGCGATCGTTCATTCGACCGATGCGTTCGGTACCGCCGGCGGCAAGGCGTTGAGCGCGGCGCTCGAAAAGCTCGGCGTGCCGCCGGTGCTCGATCAGGGCTACGCCAATCAGAGCCAGGACTTCACGCCCGTCGTGCTGGCCGTCAAGCAATCCGGCGCGGACGTTCTCGGCACCTATTTCACGTTCGAGAACGACCTCGGCATTTTCGCGCGCCAACTGCGCCAACTCGGCGTCAATATTCCCTGGGTCGGCTCGCCCTCGGTGGTGGCCGTTTCGTCGACCAAGCTCGCAGGCCCGGCGCTGTACGGCACCTATGGCGTAGCGGATTACGCGGAGGATTCCAGCGAGGCGTCGAAGGCGTATGGCAAGGCCTATCGCGAGGCCTACAAGACCGCGCCGGACCTCCAGAGCGCCTGGACGTACGATGCGGTCACCATCCTGGCGGCGGCGATCAACAAGGTTGGATCCACCGATCCTGCAAAAATACGGGAGGCGATTCTCGCGACCAAGAAAATGCCGGGCGCGGAAGGCGAATACAACTTCGACCAGAACGGCGACGGTCTGCACGGCTACAACGTCGTGAGGAACGAGAAGGGGACGATCGTTTACGACAAGCATATCGACTTCGACGATTGAGCGCGGTGCAGGCCCCTTTTTCGGTGAGGAAGGGGCCGGCGGCGTATTCGGCGCGCGAACGCGATCGTTCTCGGACGTCCTGCGTTTCGTGCTTATCGCCGGCCAAGGCCTTATCTGCGCCGGCGACGACAATCAGATCACCAAACAGAACCGACTAATTCTCTCAACCGGGCGTTTCGATGGATCTCGTACTGCAATTGTTGTTTACCGGAATAGGCATCGGCGCGGTCTACGCGCTGGTCGCGCTCGGTTTCGTGCTGATCTTTCGCGCCACCAATGTGGTGAATTTCGCGCAAGGCGAATTCTCCATGGTCGCGGCCTATTTGATGGTGGTGTTCGCCGTCGATCTGGGATGGCCGTACTGGCTGTCGTTCCTGCTGGCGCTCGCGGGGATGGCGCTGTTGGGCGTGATCTTCAATCTTGGCGTTTACTACCCGCTGCGCCACCGCACCTTCCTGCCGGTCATCATCGCGACCATCGGCGCCTCGATCCTGATGGCCAATTCCGTGCTCGCGATTTACGGCCCGCAGCCGCAGGTACTTGAGGGATGGTTCGAGACGCCGGGCATCCAACTCGGGCCGGTCTATCTCGACAGCCAATATCTGCTCATCATCGCGGTGGCGATCGTGCTGGTGATCTTCAATTACTGGTTCTTCGAGCGCACGATGCTCGGCAAGAAGCTGCAGGCGACCTCGCAGGACAAGGAGATGGCCTCGCTATTGGGTATTTCCGTCTCGACCATGATCATGATCACCTTCATCTATTCAGCCGTGCTCGGCGGGTTGGCCGGCATTCTGGTGGCGCCGATCCTGTTCGTCTCGATCCAGATGGGCTCGACGATCGCGCTCAAGGCCTTCGCCGCCACCATCATCGGCGGCTTCGGCGACGTCGCCGGTGCCATCATCGGCGGGCTGGCGCTCGGCATCATCGAAACCTTCGGCGCGGCGTATGTGTCGGTGCCCTACAAGGATGGCTTTGCGTTCCTCGTGCTGGTGTTGTTTCTGGTGTTCCGGCCGCAGGGCATTTTCGGCGAACGCGTCGCGGAGAAAGCATGAGCGCGCCCAGCGATAACATGCCGATCGCGGCCTCCGTCGCGCGCGCAAAGCCGCTGGTGTTGCGTCATTTGCCTTACTTTCTCGGCGCCGCGATTTTGGTGACGCTTGCGGCGACGTTGCGTTTCGACGGCTACATCCACAACATCCTGATGCAGGCGACGACCTTTGCGATCGCGGTGTTCGGCCTCTCGGTCGTGCTCGGCCTGTGCGGGCAGATCAATCTGGCGCAAGCGGCGTTCTTCGGTCTCGGGGCTTACGCGGTGGGCTTGGGAACGTCGGACTATCACCTCAGCTATTGGCTGTGTCTTGTGGCCGGTTGCGTGATCGCGCTTCTCGCCGGTGCCTTGCTCGGCATGTCGACCTTGCGGCTCGGTGGACATTATCTTGCGATGGTGACGATCTCGTTTCAGCAGATCGTCACGCTCGTGATGATCAACACGATCTGGCTCACCCATGGGCCGGACGGCGTGCCGGGAATCCGCCGGCCGGATCTGTTTCAGTCTTCGCAATCCTATTTGGCGTTCTGCGTCGCGATGCTGGCGCTGGTCGGCTATGTCGTCTGGCATTTGTCGGACACACGGCTCGGCCGCGCCATGCGCGCGGTGCGCGACAACGAGCTTGCGGCCGGTGTCGTCGGTATCGACGTGTTTCGCACCAAGGTTTCGGCGTTCGCGCTCAGCGCGGTGCTGGGTGGATTGGCCGGCGGTCTTTTCGCGGGCGGCTTCGCCTATGTCAGCCCGGATCAATTCTCCTTCGCCGAGTCGGTGGTGTTTCTCACGATGTCCCTGCTCGGCGGCGTCGCCTCGCCGATTGGATCTGCGATCGGCACGGGATTGTTGATTCTGATTCCGGAATGGCTGCGGTTTCTCAAAAGCGTTCCCGGGCTTTATCTGGCGATCTACGGTCTGTCCGTCATCCTCATCATCCGCTACATGCCCGACGGCATTTGGGGCTTTGTCAACATTGTAACGAAGCGCTGGCACGCGAAGGCAAAGGTGCATACGGCGCGATCGACGCTGAAACTGCTCCCGGCTACCGTCGGTGGCGAGACCGTCCTCGAGGTCAAAGGCCTCTCCAAATATTTCGGCGGCCTCAAGGCCGTCGATAATGTCGATATCGCGGTCAGACGCGGCGGCGTTCACGCGTTGATCGGGCCGAACGGCTCGGGCAAGACCACGACACTCAACGTCTTGTCGGGCCTCTACAAGGCGACCGCGGGCAGGGTGATTCTCGATGGCACGGATGTCACCGATATGCCGCCGCATCAGCGGGCGGCCGCAGGCCTTGGCCGAACGTTCCAGAACATCCGCCTGTTTCGCTCGATGACCGCGCTGGAAAACGTCGTGATCGGCACTGAGCGGCCCGGCAACACCCTGATCCGTCAGGGCGGCGACGATGCGCTGACCGAGCGCGCCATGGAAGCGCTGACGTTTGTAGGCCTCGGCGGTCGCGCCAATGAATTGATCTCGAGCTTTTCCTATGGGCATCAGCGCTTGATCGAAATCGCGCGCGCGCTCGCCGCCAATCCAACTTTGTTGCTGCTCGACGAACCCGCCGCCGGATTGAACTCCAGCGAGAAGCTCGAGCTTCATGAGTTGCTCAAGCGCATCGCAGCCCAAGGCCTCACCATCCTGATCATCGACCACGACATGACGCTGGTCTCGGAGGCGGCCCAGCACATCACGGTGCTCAACTTCGGGCGTCGCATCGCGGACGGCGAATCCATGGCGGTGCTGCGCCATCCCGATGTCGTCTCCGCCTATCTCGGAACCGAATGATGCCTTTGCTCGAAGTCCGCGATTTGATTGTCCGATATGGCGAGATCGAAGCCTTGCGCGGCGTCTCGATCAGCGTCGATGCTGGCCAAGTGGTGACCTTGCTCGGCGCCAATGGCGCCGGCAAATCGACCACGTTGCGCGCGATCTCCGGGCTCGCGAAGCCGGCGGCAGGTGAAATCCTGTTCGACGGCAAGCCGATCGCGGGCCTTGGGCCGGAGGCGATTGTCCGTCTCGGCATCTCGCACGTGCCGGAGGGGCGGCGGGTGTTCCCCGGGCTCTCCGTGAAAGAAAATATCATGCTCGGCGCGTCGAACCGGCGGATCTCGACCTCCGAGCTGTCGCGCGAAGCCGACGCCATGTTCGACTTGTTTCCCGACATCCGGTCGTTTTCCAACGCGCTTGGTTGGACGTTGTCGGGCGGACAGTTGCAGATGGTCGCGGTGGCGCGCGGGTTGATGGCGAAGCCGCGCTTGCTGCTTTTGGACGAGCCCTCGCTCGGGCTTGCGCCGGTGATCGTGCAGGCGGTGTTTCGGATCATCTCGGAAATTCGGCGCAACACGACCGTCTTGCTGGTCGAGCAAAACGCGCGCATGGGACTTTCGGTCGCCGACCACGGCTACGTGCTCGAGACCGGACGTATCGTGCTCGGCGGCAAGCCCGACGAATTGTGGGGCAATGAAGCCATTCGCGCGGCCTATCTCGGCGGCCACGCCAAGGTAAGTGCGTAAGTACGTTCCAAAAGATCAAACAAAAAAGATAAAGCAAGCGACTGACTGATGGTCACGATACAAGTTCCAAGACTGATCGACTTCGTTGCGGAGGTCTTCACCCATTCAGATTCTTCGCCCGAAGAAGCCCGGCGCATCGCGACGTACCTCACGACCGCTAACCTCACCGGCCACGACAGCCACGGCGTGATCCGGGTGCCTGTCTATGTAAGGTGGAAGAAAATGGGCTCCGTCGTTCCCAACCAGAACGCCGAACTCGTGGTCGATACGCCGTCGCTCGCCGTGGTCGACGGCAAATTCGGGTATGGGCAAACCGTCGCGCCGCAGGCCGTCAAGATCGGCATCGACAAGTGCAAAGCGGTGGGGCTCGCCGCGGTGGCGTTGCGCAACGCCGGACATATCGGTCGCGTCGGCGATTGGGCCGAGATGGCAGCGGCCGAAGGCTTGGTGTCGGTTCATTTCGTCAACGCCGCGGGCTCGGTGCTGGTCGCCCCTTACGGCGGCGTCGAGCGACGGCTGTCGACGGCACCTTATTGCGTCGGCATTCCCAGAGAAGGCCAGCGGCCGATCGTGCTGGATTTTGCGACCTCGATCGTCGCCGAAGGCAAGGTGCTGGTCGCCAGCCGCGGCGGCAAGAAATTGCCGCAAGGCGCGTTGATCGATCTCGACGGCACGTTGAGCGAAGATCCGACGGTGCTGTACGGGCCGCACACCGCGGGAGGCCCGCGCGACCATAGCCAAGGCAAGGGCGCAATCCGCGCCTTCGGCGAGCACAAGGGCTCAGGTCTCGCGCTGATCTGCGAATTGCTCGGCGGCGCGCTGACCGGCACCGGCGCGACCGGGCCGAACCGGCGGTTCGCCAACGGCATGTTCGCCATCTACGTCGACCCCAAGGTGGTCGATCCCGACAATTTCTTCGACGGCGAGATTTCGCGCTACGTCAGCTATTTCAAGAACACTAGACCTGCCGCCGGCATGGATGAGGTGCTGATCCCCGGCGATCCGGAAGCAAAAATGCGAAGTGAGCGCACCCAAAACGGCGTGCCCTTGCCGGACGATACCTGGGCGGCAATAGTGAACACCGCACGCGAGGTCGGCGTGAGCGAGGTGAGCATACAACGGGCTGTGAATTAGTACCCGGAATCACAAATCGGTATTGCGGCCCATCCTTCGAGACGGCTGCTTCGCGGCCTCCTCAGGATGAGGTTCTAAGGTGTTGAAACAAAACAACCTCATGCTGAGGAGCGAGCGTTGCGAGCGTCTCGAAGCATGGGCAACGAGCGACTCACTAACCTCGCATAGTCAGTACTAGGCCTTTCAGGCCTTCGTCGAAATCGATGAACGACAACAAACGAAAAAGGCGACGCAACTAATGGCAAACAAAATCAAAGAAATCTGGGCCTCCGGCAAAGTCGTGGTGAACGCCTGGCTTGCGATCCCGTCGGGCTTTTCCGCCGAAGTGATGGCGCAATGCGGTTTCGACAGCGTCACCGTCGATATGCAGCACGGCGTGCAGGATTACCAATCGATGGTGCAATGCTTTCAGGCCATGAACGCCCATCCGGTGACGCCGATGGTGCGGGTGCCGTGGAACGAGCCGGGCATCATCGGCAAGGTGCTCGATGGCGGCGCCTATGGCGTGATCTGTCCGATGATCAACACGAAGGAAGAAGCCGAAAACCTCGTCGCCTACAGCAAATATCCGCCGCGCGGCACGCGTTCGAATGGCCCGATCCGGGCCGGTCTGTACGGAACGGCCGGCACCTATCAGCAGACCGCCAACGACGAGATCGTGCTGCTGCCGATGATGGAGACCAAGACCGCCATCGGGAACATGGAATCGATCCTCGATGTCGAAGGCATCAACGGCGTTTATATCGGCCCCTCCGATCTCGGCTTCTCTTATGGCCTGGTGCCGAAGCTCGACCGCGAAGAGCCGGAGATCTTGAAGATCTACGAGAAGATCGTGAAGGAGTGCGAAAAGCGCGGCCTCTATCCAGGCATTCACTGCAGCGGCGCCGTCGGCGCCACCAAGGCGATCAACATGGGCTTCAAGCTCGTGACCTTGTTCAACGACAGCGGGCTGCTCGCGACCTACGCGAGGATGCAAGTCGGGCAGACCCGCAAAGATTCGAACGGCAAAGCGTGACCTCTCGTGTCCCGGACGCGGTGCAGCGTCTCTTCGACGGTGCACCGCAGAGCCGGGACCCATATGTGGACGGCCCCCGTGCCACAAGAGTTTTTTTGATGGTCTGATCGGATCGCTTGCATCCATATGTCCGGCCTGTTGATGCGGTCGCTTCCGACCGCTGGCCAAGATGGTTTCCGCGACGCGAGCTCCAAACACACCGACGGCCTGTCTTCGGCCAGTGGGTCCCACGGATTGTCTCGCACCTCGGATCGATCGATCCTACCATCTCTCTCCTCTTGCAGCTCCGGCTCAGCCGATAGGCGAAGTTGCCGACCGGCTGATCTGTTAAGCGGCGATTGCCAATGTGCCAGGCATCCGCGCGCTGTCGTAACTCTCACCCGTCGTCATCAGCTTCCAGGCGATGCGGGCAATCTTGTTGGCGAGCGCTATCGCGACGAGCTTTGGCGAGGACTTGCGCGCCAGCAGCGCGAGCAGCCAGGGCGACGCCCGGCCGCGGCCTCGCTTAGCCTGCTGGACTACGGCAGTCGCCCCCGCCACCAGCACGCTGCGCAACATCTCGTCTCCGGCACGGGTGATCTTGCCGATCCGGGTCTTACCGGCGGTGGAATGATCTTTCGGGGTCAGCCCGAGCCAGGCCGCAAAGTGCCGGCCGGAGGAGAACGCACGCGGGTTGGGGGTCTTCATCACCAGCGCCGTAGCGCCGATCGGACCAATGCCTGGAATCTGCGCCAGGCGCTGGCTGTCGGCGTTGGCGCGGTGCCAGGCCATCAGCTTAGCCTCGATCGCTTTCAATTCGACCTGCAACCGCGCGTACTCGCGCCCCTGCATGGCAAATAGCTCGCGCGCCAGCGCCGGTACGCATTCATCTTGCGCGATGTCAGCCAATAGCGGCTCGATCTTGTTGAGACCCTTGGCCGCCGTTACGCCGAACTCCGCCGCATAGCCACGGATCGCTGAGTGCGCCTTGCGATCAGCCGTTCGCGGATGCCAGCCAGCATCAGGGCCGCTTGCTGTTCTTCCGTCTTCACAGGCACAAACTGCATCGTCGGCCGGCTCATCGCCTCGCATAGTCCCTCGGCATCGCGCCCGTCGTTCTTGTTGCGCTTGATGTAGGGCTTCACGTGCTGCGGCGCGATCAGCTTCACCGCATGGCCGAGCTGCATAAGTTCCCGCGCCCAGTAGTGCGAGGCACCGCAAGCCTCCATTCCGACCACGGTCGGCGGAAGTTTGGCAAAAAACGCCAGCACCTCCTTACGCCGAAGCCGCTTGCGTAAGATCGGCTGCTCGGCCGCATCTACCCCGTGCAACTGAAAAAAATGCTTCGACGTATCCATTCCAATGCGAGTAATCTGTCTCACGGACGGCTCCCTTGTTTGAGATTTGCAACAACCTCATTCTGGCACAATCGATGCCGTAGGGGGCCGTCCACACCAACACCTTGGTTCCGGCATAAATAGGTCCCGGTTCTGCGAAGCGGCGTTGCACGCCGCTATCCACGCCCGGGACACGAAGAGACGGCGGGGTATGACGGCGGGAGGTCAAATCCGCCACGTCATTGCGAGGAGCGTGAGCTCCGAAGCAATCCATTCTTTCCTTACGCGACGCGATGGATTGCTTCGCGGAGCCTGTCATCGGGCGGCGCTTTGCGCCGACCCGTTGGCTCGCAATGACAGGCAAAATCGCCCGAATCGGGTTGGACGCGCTTTACGAAATTGGCTAGTAATTCTCGCTGTTTGGCGAGTTCGAGGACCGGGAATGACCTATTGCTGCGGAGTGCTGGTGCGGGACGGGCTGGTGATGATCGCCGATACCCGAACCAATGCCGGCCTCGACAACGTCTCGACCTTCCGCAAGCTCCACATCTTCTCAAAGCCCGGCGAGCGCATCATGGCGATCGCGAGCGCGGGCAACCTCGCGATCAGCCAGTCGGTGCTCTCGACGCTCACCGAAGGCCTGGAAGACCCCCACACCGGCGATATCGAAACGCTGTTGAACGCGCCGACGATGTTTCAGGCGGCGCAGCGGATCGGCCGGGCGATCCGTGCGGTCCACACCATGGAAGGCATCGCGCTGCAATCCGAGGACATCAGTTTCGACGTCTCGTTCCTGTTCGGCGGCCAAATCAAGGGCTCACGGATGCGGCTGTTCATGGTCTATCCGGCCGGCAATTTCATCGAGTGCACCACCGACACGCCCTATTTGCAGGTCGGCGAGCACAAATACGGCAAGCCGGTGCTCGACCGCGCCATGCATTACGACGTCGAACTCTACGAAGCGCTCAAAACCAGCCTGATCTCGATGGATTCGACGATGCGCTCCAACCTCGGCGTCGGCCTGCCGATCGACGTGCTGGTGGTGCGCAACGACGTATGCGAAGCCGACCTCAATCATCGCATCGAAGCCGGCGAGCCGTATTTCCACGATCTGCGATCGCGCTGGTCGGCGGCCTTGCGCGCGGCGCATCAGAATATTCCGAGACCACCCTACAAAACCGAAACAGAACCAAAAACTTGAAAAGGCGAGAAAATGACCGAGGTAAAAAACAAAATCGCGATCGTAACCGGCGCAGGCACGGGTGTGGGGCGCGCGGCATCGCTGGCGCTGATGAACGCCGGCTTCACCGTGGTGCTCGCCGGGCGACGCCTGGAGAAGCTTGAAGAAACGGCAAAGCTCGGCGGCAAGGGCAAGAGTCTTGCGGTGTCCTCCGACATGACCGATCCCGGATCGATCGCCGCCCTGTTCGCCAAGGTGATGGACACTTACGGCCGGCTCGATTTGCTCTTCAACAATGCCGGCATGGGCACGCCGGCGATGCCGTTCGAGGATTTGACTCTGGCACAGTGGCAGTCGGTGGTCGCGACCAACCTCACCGCGCCGTTTCTGTGCACGCAACATGCGTTTCGCATCATGAAAGACCAGACCCCGCGCGGCGGCCGCATCATCAATAACGGCTCGATCTCCGCGCACGCGCCGCGGCCGTTCTCATCCCCCTACACCTCGACCAAGCATGCGATCACCGGCCTCACCAAGGCCAGCAACCTCGACGGCCGCGCCTACGACATCGCGGTCGGACAGATCGACATCGGCAACGCCGCGACCCCGATGACCGATCGCATGGTCGATGGCGTGCTGCAGCCCGACGGCCGCAAGATGCCGGAGCCGCGCATGGACGCCAAGGCGGTCGGCGACGCGGTCGCCTACATGGCCTCACTGCCGCTCGACGCCAACGTGCTGTTCATGACGGTGATGGCGAGCAAGATGCCGTTCGTCGGACGGGGGTGAGACGATCTCGTGCCCCGGACGCAGCGCAGCACAAAGTGTTGCGCTGCTGAGCCGGGGCCCATCGAAGTTCGGTGTCATATGTGTTAGGTCCCGGCTCTGCGGAGCAGCGCGAAGAGCGCTGCACCGCGTCCGGGACACGAGTAACCGTCGCGCCCAGGACCACCATGCTTCAACTGCAATCCGCGTTCGGCGTCTTCGCGCTCCTCGCCCTCGCCTGGGCGTTTGGCGAGAACCGCCGTGCGGTGTCGTTGCGGCAGGCGGGAATCGGCCTCGTCGTCACTTTCGTCACCGCGGTGGTGCTGATCAAGCTACCCTTCGTCGCGCATGCGTTCGGCGCGATCAACGACGCCGTCGGCGCGATTTCGACCGCCGCGCGCGCGGGGACGTCCTTCGTGTTCGGTTATCTCGGCGGCGGCGCGTTGCCGTTTGATGTGAAAGCACCGGGCGCGGATTTCATCCTCGCGTTTCAGGCGCTGCCGATCGTGCTCGTGATGAGCGTGCTCACCACGCTGTTATTTTATTGGCGCATCCTGCCTCCGGTGGTGCGCGGCATGGCGTGGCTGCTGGAGCGCACGCTTGGGGTCGGCGGCGCGGTCGGGCTCTCCACCGCGGCGAATATTTTTCTCGGCATGGTGGAAGCGCCGCTGTTCATCCGGCCCTATCTGGCGCAACTCACCCGCAGCGAGTTGTTTCTGGTGATGACCGGCGGCATGGCCGGGATCGCCGGCACCGTGCTCGTGCTGTACGCCACGCTGCTCGCGCCGCTCATTCCCGACGCGGCGGCGCATTTCGTCATCGCCTCGGTGTTGGGCGCGCCCGCGGCGATCCTGATCAGCCTGATCATGGTGCCCGAAACCAGCGACAAGCGCACCGGCGGCGTCTTGGCGGATCCCGAAATGACCGCCTCCTCCACCATGGACGCGATCGTCAAGGGCACGGTCTCAGGCCTCGAGCTGCTCTTGAACATCGTCGCGATGCTGATCGTGCTGGTGGCGCTGGTCTCTCTCGCCAATGCGATCCTCGGCATCTTGCCCGACGTCGGCGGTACGCACATTTCGTTGCAGCGGATGCTCGGTTACGCGATGGCGCCGGTGTGTTGGTTGATGGGCGTGCCGTGGCCGCAAGCGCTTAACGCCGGGAGCCTGATGGGCGTCAAAACCATCCTCAACGAACTCATCGCTTATGTCGATTTGTCGAAACTCGCCCCCGACGCGCTCGATGCCCGCTCGCGTCTCATCATGCTGTATGCGATGTGCGGCTTCGCTAATTTCGGCAGCCTCGGCATCATGATCGGCGGGCTTGGCACCATGGCACCGGCGCGGCGCGCGGAAATCAACGCGCTTGGATTGAAATCGATCGTCTCCGGCACGCTCACGACCTGCCTGATGGGCGCGATCGTGGGGGTGTTGAATTGAGCTCCCCTACGTCATTCCGGGATGCACCAACCGAACTCGGGTTTACCCGAGTTCGGCAATATCATAGTCCAAGTCGGCAACAGCCGACTTGGATGGTGCAGGCCCGGAATCCATACTCACTATCGTGGTTATGGATTCTCCGATGTGCAATTGCACATCGTAGTTCGCTCGTTTCACTCGCGCCCCGGAATGACAGATTTAAGGCCCAGCAACGGCAGCAGCCGCTCTACCACATACATCGATCCTTCCGCGGTGAGATGGGCGTGATCGAACGCCAAGGGAACGCCGCCCTCGACCGTCAACGGACATTGCCGTTCGGGGCAAACCGCATCGAGCACCGAAATATAGGCAAACCCGTCACCCGCCGGCAGCGCCGCTTTCATCATCCGATCGAGCGCGAAAACGGAAGCCAGGACAAAATCTTCCGGGGCCGCATCGATGTGCCTGTGACTCGCGCGCATCAGCATCGAGGGCAGCCTCGTCTTGAATTGCACGGGCGGCCCGAGCAGAACCACTTGTATGCCGAGCTCCTTGAGCCGGGAAATGGTTTGCTTGATGTTGGCGATCATGCCGTCGAACCGCGGCGGCCGCGCGTATTCCAGCCAGTCGGCGGACATGACGACGATATCTGGTTTGCGAGCGCGAAAATATGCGTCGAGTTGCGCGGCGACGTTGTGGCACGACGCAACACCCTGCGTCTCATTAAAGGTCGGCATGCACGCCGTTTGCGTCGCCTGCAAGATGTTCAGGGATTGCGGATCGGTGGTCTTGGCGAAGCCCGGGAAATAATGTGCTGCCAGGCTGTCACCCCACAACAGCACGTTGGTTTTGCCGGGTACGAGACCGACGCAGGTGTCGTCGAACACGCCGGTTGTCGGCGCGAAACAGGTGCCGAAACGATACAGCGGCTCGGGGTTATAGGCGTTGTAGGATTCCAGTTGCAACGCGACGCGATCGGCCTCGGATGCCGTTCGGCTCAACACAATTCCGCCAGCGCTGCCGGCAAGCAAAACCATTGTGCTGAGACCGGCGAGGCCGAATGCAAGGCGGCGGGTGGGAACCAGCGAATCCTTCCGAAACGGCTGCTCGACAAACGCCCAGGACAGATACGAGATCGCAACCGTGAGCGCGAACAGCCCGATCTTGTCGAAGGCGTCGAGCACCAGGCCGTTCTTGGAAAACCGCGCGAAGGCAAACAGCGGCCAGTGCCACAGATACAGCGAATAGGAAATCTTCCCGAAGAATTGGATTACCTTGAGCGGCGAATATCGGCTTCGCTTGGCCGCGGACACGCCGATGCCGCTCCAGATGAAAATCGCCGCGCCGATGCACGGCGCAAGCGCGTTGAATCCGGGAAATCCCGGTCCCTGTCGAAGCGAGAAGATCGGGATTGCGAGCAGGACGATCGCTGTGCCGCGGGCAATCCGCTGCGCCAGGACGTTTCGCAACAGCGGAAATCCCGGGCTCGCGACAAGGCCGCCGATCAGGAATTCCCACGCTCGCGGCGGGCTCATGAAGAAGGCGGTGGCGGAACGTTCGGTGTTCATCAGCCAAATGCAAAACGCAAAAGAGGCCAGCCCGAGCGCAATGAGCGCCACCGGTAGCGCGGCGCGGACGCCGCGCGTAAAACGAAAGAGCACCCACAGCAACAGCGGCAGCGCCAGATAGAACTGTTCTTCCACCGCCAACGACCATGTGTGCAGCAATGGCTTCTCGACCGCCTCATGGGCGAAGTAACCGGTCTGGAGCCAGAAGAAGAAATTCGACGTGAAGGTGACGACCGCCGCGATCGAACGGAAAAATTCCAACCGCTCGGAGGTCAAGAGATAGTGGAACGAAGGTATCGCTGTCAGCGCCACCATCGCGTAAAGCGCAGGCAAAAGCCGCCGCAGCCGGCGCTCGTAGAAGCGCGCGAAGGAAAACGTATCCGTCTTTATTTCGGATTGGATGATCCCGGTGATCAGATAACCGGATATGACAAAGAAGATATCGACGCCGACGAAGCCGCCGAACACCGCCGGCGCCTCGAAGTGGAACGCGACCACCGCGAGTACCGCGATGGCGCGCAGCCAGTCGATATCTTCACGATAGACGTGCTTCACAACCGCTGCGCCGCCTGTCTCGGGCGGCGTTGCAAGCACACGTCGGGAGGCTCGCGCATCATGCGGAGAGTTCGACCGTCTTGAAATCCGCCGGCAGGATGATTTCAAGCAACTCGACGTCGTCGGAATAATCCATGATCAGATGCTTGATCCGCGGCGGCTGGGTCCACGAGCTACCCTGTTTCATCAACGTCTCGCCCTGCCCTTCCATGTAGGTCTTGACCCACCCTTTGAGCACATAGACCATTTGAAATTCGACGTCGTGGAAATGCAGCTTCGAAACTTCCGCCGGATCGCACGGCCCGATCAGGCGGATCACATGCGCCCGCGCCAGGCCGTGGCTGGCCTCAGTGACGCCGAGATCGCGGTATTTCGCGTAAAGCCGCAAACCATCCGCTTTGAAATCCTCGTCGCGGTAATGGCTGATGGCGATGCGCTGCCTCAAGCGAGCGCGTTTGGCGGCGGCTGGAGCGGGTCGCTTGGCCCGAAGTTTTTTTCGCGCTGCGGATTTCGTGGCGCTCTTGCGCGCGGGCGATTTTTTCTGCGCGGCGGTGCGGGCCGCTGCCCGCGAGGTCGGCTTCTGCTTGGCCATCGACGTCTCCCCTCTCCGTGGTGGAGAAGGATTAGCATAATTTGCCGCTCGTCAGGTGGGCTTAAGCGAAAGCCGTCCCCTTCCGAAGATAGTTTCAGTGCAGCCGAAACACGCCGTCGACAGTGCGCAATTCGGCCGGTTTGATCAGCTTGGAATGCGCCACGGTGACGGAAAACAGCGGTCCTTCGAGCTTGCGTTGCCAGAAGGAAAGAAAATCCCTCAGCGCCGGAAAATTCGGGAACAGATCGTAGTTTTGCCAGACATAGGTTTGCAGCAAAGAGGGGTGATCCGGCATCCGATACAAAATTTCCGCCGTCGTCAGCCCGTAACCCAGCACCTGTTTCCGAAAGTCCTCGGAAACCCCAACCCGCGAGACCATGCCAACCTCCATTGCTGGAGCGCATTGCCGTGGTGGCCGCCGACCGGGAGCCACCCGGTGGAGATGCGCTCACATGAGAGAAATGTGACGCACGATACCAACCCATCACAAGCCTAAATGTTTAATGATCTGTTGAAATTTGTCGCGTTAGCAGCAGCTTACCGCACGTGCTAATACAGGGTTTCGAGCTCTGTTCCGGCGAATTAATCATGATGAACAAATTTGGCAGGCGTCATATTTGAGTGCCGAGTTTTCTGCTAGAAGCCCTTGTTCCCCGCACATATTTGGCTTATGTCCAGTCTGGTCGCGCTGGCACTCGCCGGCATAGACTGCCAAAATTCAAAATTCGACAACATCATCAAAATCTTAGGAGGACTGCATGAAATTCCGTCCGCTTCACGACCGCGTTGTGGTCAAGCGCATCGACGCCGAAGAGAAGACAGCAGGCGGCATCATCATTCCGGACAGTGCCAAGGAAAAGCCCTCGCAGGGCGAAATCACGGCGGTCGGTCCGGGCGGCCGTGACGAAGCCGGCAAGCTGATCCCGATCGACCTCAAGGTCGGCGACCGGGTGCTGTTCGGCAAGTGGTCGGGCACCGAGGT
>Ga0137358_10000897_pt1 | contig 15116 bp, 18 predicted proteins | sample Mad1_20_16metaG_FD_105551 | JGI IMG/M metagenome (GOLD analysis project Ga0137358, IMG submission 105551) | Vadose zone soil microbial communities from Angelo Coast Range Reserve, California, USA - Mad1_20_16 metaG | ecosystem: Environmental > Terrestrial > Soil > Vadose zone | place: USA... | reverse complement strand
CGGCACGAAACAGACATGTTCTTGTGAGATCTAGATAGATCGAAGGGAAACGAAACAACCCGGAAGAAGTTCGACAGCATGGCCGGACGACCTCGATTCCAGAATGCCGTGGCTCATCGGCCGAATATTCTTGGTGTTTCAGGATGAAGTCACATTACATACCATCAGCATCAGAGAGACAGTTGACTCTCGAATGTACGAGCTGACAAATAGAAGCCTTTATGTTTTTTCAAACCGGACTCACAGAAGGAACATTATCTCACCAACCATCTGATGTGCGATATATCGCAGCTCGAGGAAAAGGGCACAACGGATGTCATCAACGAGATGATTGTTTCCGGGCGTCTTGTTACATTTGGAGCGAGCGGGACAATAACCCTCGCAACACGAGTGTTCTTTGTCAAGTCAACTCCAATGACAAATGATGTATCTGTTTAGATATCAATCTCTCTGATGCAAGGCGCAAGGGAAACCAGTGCAGGGTCGTAAATGTAGAAGGTCCCACTGATCCACACTGTTGAAAGTACGTAGAGATCAGTAATTTGTCCACTCACGACACTCACAAGTGATCCTTTTTCACATGGAGAAGGTTGTCAGACAGCATTTTAGTTGGTAGATCAGTGTTTGCATCACTTACAATTCAAGGTTCGAGTTCCTGCTCTTTCACATCATTTCACGTGTACAATATTCAATAAGTTCCTGTGGGGCATCACAATCATAATTGCGACAAGACAGAATGTTATAATGTAGTAACATAAGTTACCTAGATGCACCTTTATGGGTTGAGTCAGTATAGCCTCGTTTTCTCGAGAGAGAGATCCGGCCCGGTGAGTCTTGTACTGGGCCGGGTCCAAATTTGTTTATCGTCGAGCGAGTAAACTCACAGCGACAAACGATGGGCAAGCACGCTCGGAAGCGTCAACGAAAGGACAAGCCCGCCCATGAATCTTTTGCACCACTAGGCACAGCATTCCTACTGGATGACGATGCCGATAAAGACGACGAAGAGCGCAGGCTAGAAAGTCTGCTTTTCGGAAAGCCTCTCGTGTCAAGTCGAAGGTCGAAGGTTTCGGCTATCGAGGATGTGGCAGAGGAGGGCAGTGGTGTCGACGTGACCGCTGCAGAGCTAGAGGGGTTGCTCGATTCCGATGTGAGCTACCATTTGGCATTCCCTTTGTAATTGACTTACGCCACTCCTTCCAAGCTTTTTTTTGTGGACGATGGCACGACAAAGGGGGGTACGATAAATGACACTGACGTTGGTCTACCTAAAGACCCGTCAGACTCCCTCAGCAACGGAGATGAGGGTCAAAGTGAAGACCCAGGTATACATGATACGCCCCGTGGCGGGTCTGAAGCTCCAAACAAATCCCCCTCCGCTCCTCCCAACCCTCAAAGTCGCAAGACACCTGCATGGACAGACCCTGATGATGCCACCCTCGAGGTTTCGCTCGCATCTTCTGCCCGCCTACGCAAGCTACGCGATGCATCGGAAGAGGACGCTGTCAAAGGGCTGGAGTATGAACGGCGACTACGACGACAGTTTGTGAAGATGAACCCTACGCCGGAGTGGGCTACCGCCGCCCGGAGAAAAAGACGACGAAAGGAAAGCGAAGTCAATGCTGACGCCGACGTATTGACGCAAGATCTCGACATTCTCCTCACGTCGTCCGGTGGGATCTTGGGCCGCAAATCGCGCACACATCTGGATCCAGGCGTGCTCTCTATTGAGCGACTGCGCGATGCCAACCAAGCTGCACCGGCTGAGGGTGAAATCACCGCCTCGCAATTTCACCCATCTCCGCAGGTATCGATGCTGCTTGTCGCAAGTTCTGACCGTCGAATACGATTGTTTAATGTCCGTGTTTTTCGTTCATTGCTCACAATAAAGTCCTATGTCCCCTTCGCCCTAACACCAGAAAACCGTAACCACAGGTTGACGGACACACGAACCCACATCTCCAAACCCTTCACATCCCCGCATTGCCCGTCACCAACGCACAGTTCCATCCCTCCGGCACCTCCGTCCTTCTCACCGGCCACCGTCCGTTCTATTACACATATGATTTGCAATCTGGGGCAACAACGCGGTCGCCTCGCGGGTTGTGGGGCACGACGTTTGCAAATGGCGACAATGCGGACCACAGCATGCACGTGTGCGCCTTCAACGCGGCCGGAGATGTTCTCGCCGTTGCTGGCCGCCGTGGTTACGTGCACCTCGTCGACTGGCGTACCGGCGCAGGCCAGGTCGTCGGTAGTGTCAAAGCGAACACGGGCGTGAGGGCCTTATGGTGGTTGCCAAACGGCCGCGAGTTCATGTCGCTCGGCGAAGATGCAGAGGCCTATCTTTGGGACGTCAGCACGCGCCGGTGTATTCACCGGTGGAAAGACGACGGTGGATTTGGAAGCCGTGTTCTCGCGGGTGATCACTCAGGGGGCTATGTTGCGGTTGGGTGAGTGGGCTCCACGTTGAATGGGCATTTCGTGGACCGCCGTGTTAATATGTGTTCTGTGACTAGCTCGAAATCAGGGATCGTCAATGTGTATGGCTCAAACGCGTCCTCCTCGTGGAGCAATAGCGACCGCCCTAGACCATTGAAGACAATCGGCAACCTCACAACATCCATATCAACGGTGCAATTTAATCATGACTCCCAATTGCTTGCGATCGCAAGCAAAACACTAAAGGACCAGATGCGTTTGGTAGGGCTCATCCTGTGCCGTTCAAACCGCTTGTACGCTTACGGCCTAATCTCCAGGTCCACATCCCGTCCTTCACGGCATTTTCGAACTGGCCAACGTCCGGCACGCCGCTTGGGCACGTCTCGAGCGTCGATTTCTCAGCAGGCGGCGAATACTTTGCCATTGGTAACACTCGTGGACGTGTTTTGTTATATCACCTCAAAGATTACGATGCACACGGAGGAGGGTCATGATGATCAAGAAACTTCGTATTACGTCCATTCTTTACACGTGTCTGAGAGAGGTGCCTACCAGGTAGCAAGAGCGGCAGAGACAAGTCGAGAATAACAGCGCAGAAGAGGTAACTTAATAGACGGCAGAGACCAAACACAGCGAGAGCACACAGAGACACCAGACCAAGGGATCAGTCACGAACCGAACCGATTCATGAGATGGGTATACGTCTCAGCGATCTAATTTCCGCATGAACATGATAATAAGGTTAGAAGACAGGAAGGATGACCCACTTTCTTTGCCCTGACATCGCCGTCCGGAACATACCTACATAGTCGACTGCTGGCCTCGAACCATCGCCTAGCGTCATCCAGCAAACAAACGCTTGAAAAAAAAAAACATCATGTGTGAATGACGTGTGGGGTCTGTAGGGCAAAGCCGTACTGAAGGCACTCAATCCCCGTGTTATAGGAAGTCGCGAGGAGCCAATAACGCTCGTCCATCGGGTATGTCTTTTCGGGGAAAGAACAACAAAAGAGTGAGTCACCTGGTGAAGTGGCTAGATTGTTATCACCTCGTCACCAACGTCATCGCCCCCGTGTTCTTCTAGCACAATTATGGCCTGTTCAATGTAGCCAATAGCCTTCAGGCGGTCTGGAGCAGTGTTTCTGGAGAGAAGCATGGTACAGATCGTACGCAACCATCGCGCAAATTTCTTGACAGACAATGCGCTGCGGTCGAGGCTCGCATGGAGGATCGCCTGTCGTCGCATCAAGGCGCATGAGCAATCGGATGAAGAGCGGGAGGAAATTGTTTTGTGCATGCCTCTAATGCCACGAATAGAACTGCATAGGGTAGGGTCAGCTGACGTCAGGAATGTACGGCCTACCGGATGTCCACACCATTCAAAGGGCAGTCTTGGGCAGACCACTAAGGTGACACACCGCTTAACAATCTACCCTCCTCTGTTTCGAGGTACACTTACGAGCATATCGGTGATGGCCTCATACGTGTCACAGAGCGGGGCTTGGCACTGTACAACCTTCTACCAATCCAACGGGACTTGATCAGAGAAGCACGGGTGGAACATAGGAAATACTTACTTCGATGATTTTGGGTATCACCTGCCATTCTTTCATCCGACAGGCGAGTTCGGCCTGGAATATTAACAGTGTGCTAAGACTTTGGGTGACGCGGGGAATGTTGTTGCAACTGATAACCCCTTTCTCCACGATCTTGCGCAGCCGTTCTTCACAGGCCTGAATGTCACGGGCGGTGAATTCGAGCTGAGATGCAACGAAAAATTAACAAATTAATGACGCCTGGGAGGGATAAAAGGGGGAAGGTGAGAAGTGACACCTTATCGGAATTGACCATCTGAGGTTCTAGTTTGCGCATGGCAAACACTACCAAATGGCGTCAGATGGGCGGAGTAACTCAGGGAAGTTGGATTGGAACATACCCCTAGCCGAGACGGCGGCAAGGGAGGAAAACACGATGCACAGATACATCTCCTCATCCACCTCGAGCGCCGTTTCCAAGTAAACTTCCAGTAGCTGGCTCCCCGCGCCCTTGGAGCACAACGTAACCAGGTAGAGAACAAGACGTACCTCGCGTGACACATCAAAGAGCGGAGGCAGTTTTTCTTCTGCATTGTCCCATTCCGTGCATCCCTGCACTGCGCAGTTGTATGCAGTACGCCACAGCCAGGAAACATCCTTAATTACGAGTGACACCCTTTTCTCCTTGCAAACAGTGTCAACTAAGGCCCTCGCTCAATAAAGCAGCCCTGAGCGACAGGCACACAAGGCAGTTATCCGTAATAACTTACCTGTGGCGAAGTGCCCAATTAATGTATCAATGAGAGCGTCCCTATTTCGAAACGTGAAAATGAGGGACACCGTGCACATCAGAAGGTATCTCCCTACTTACTTCCTCTCAGCATTTGTAGGATCGGCTATAAGGCGAAGAACAAGTCTGATCATGCAGCGAATCAAGGTAATGGGCTCCACATTAATCTCGGTCGCCTTCCCGGCTCTCACGTGGTCTAAGATCTCCTGTAGGATAGAAAGGAGTACATTCTTAAGATCAGTTTCATGTGCCAACCGCGTGGCCATGAGTAGCATTCTCTGGTCGAAACCAGAACTATGAACTAGAGCTTTGACAGCCCGATTAGCTAAGGGCGAAATAATGCCATCATGAGGCGGCGACGACCTGATTATCAACAAAATCAGTTGATCCTTACCATCATTTTCCCATCCTTTGGCGCCAGGTTAGTGGGTATTTGGCTGTGCCACTCCACACACACCCCAAAAAGTATCCCTTACCTTGTCTGATAGCAACCAAAAAAGACAAATAGTGCGTTGCTGCTTCATCTCCGGGACACTGGCGGATTAGGTCTGACGCTTGCGCGTATTCCTCTTGCTCAATATGACAAAGGGCTGCTTTCCGGAAACATTTACTCGAGTAGGTGTTAATGACGCTCGAAAAGGCCTTGCATGTCCCCAGCAGGAACCACTCAATTGCGTCTGAACACCGCTTGAGGGAATGCCTTCTCTCTCCGTACTGATAGAACAACTGTGGAGAGCTTACATCATGGCACTGGCCCGGGGCAGTTCACAAAAGACGCACCATGAGACACGCAGTGGCACCAATCTCGGGGGGCTCAAATTCGGCAGATTCCAGGACTAGAAGGTCAATGGTATATCAGTAGGCACCCTTGAAGAGTGTCTGCGTACGAGGACAAGTTTCCCTAAGATCATGCATTGCCCTAGCATGATCCGCATCCTTGGAACAGTGAAATATCACAGCCAAAAGAAGACGTTCTATAAATGGCAACCCCGAGTCGGTGACAGCACCCAGGGCGGTTTGAATACACATTTGAATGATTTTGACCACAAGTCTTTCACACGGATACCACATTCAACGATAACAGCAACAGCCGGAACAATCAACTTACTGATGATGCGGTGAAGTCCTCAGATCGAGCAGAATGCTGGGCATGTCGAGGCGATTAGTCAATAACCTAAAACAATCCCTAGGACGATGTAGACGCACTTGGTTACGTTGTCTTCTGTGAACTCCATATTTTCAATGATAGACCTGAAGGCTGAGCACGCCGTGATCAGTTATGGACTGAATCTATTACCCTGTGACGTCGACCCGAATTCAAGGCTCACTTTCGAAGAGGGCATCCTCGGAGGCCTTGCGCCGCCTAAGGACCGCGAGTTTCCACCAATGCAGTTCTTGATTCGCGACGTCCTTTTGCTAGAGCAACGTTGGGACAAACAACAACGCGGGGAAATGGGTGCTTACGTCGTCCGGAGGTATCGAATCGAGCAACTCATTCAGGGCCGTCTCGGCGCGCACGAGGTTCTCCGGATTCAGACCGGATGAAAGAACATAGGCACGTACTGGAAACAGAGGCCAATCAACCAAAGGTGATGTGAGGAAGACGGGATGAAACGATTTGGCGAACCTAAATTTCTCAATATGCACCGCTGAAACCGCATACGACCACTTTCAGCCACAGGGGCCGATAATAACGACTTCCCACCTTCAATTGAGAGGCACCCGCGGTCAGGGTATCATCAAGGTGCTCTGCCAGGGAGAACGCCTTTTGCAGCCAGATCACGGCCTCCTCGGCTCGAGTGTCAACTTTCCTCTCCACGTCTTGAACGCCACCGGTTAGAAGGGACCTTCCGATCTCGAGAACCTTTGACGCCAGTAGTTCACGCTGATGAGACGGGCGAGACCTCAGGTAACGGACATGAGGTGAAATCGGAAAAGAGTATACGTCACGCGCGGACAAATGGGCTAAACGTTCAACGTTGTTTTCTGGGACGATCAGATGGACATGAGGCCCGCTTTTGGCACTGCACCGCAACAAACTTACCGGTAATGTTCCGAAGCATATATTGGGCGACACTGTCGTTGCCCTCCTTCCAGGCCTGGGCACATGACTCAGCGCCGGTCCATAGTTGTACGCGATACGTTTGGCGAGACACGAGGCTTACGGCTTCCATTCTACTGCAATAATAGACCACGGTTGCCTGCGCTATGGACTGTTGGTGCAAATTTTGGGGATCATCTGCATTTCGGAAGCTTTGCTCAAACTGGAACAACCAAAGCATGCAAAATGGGCAACAAAGAAAGCGTCCATATGCCGTTTACAAGGCGCACCTTGGCGGCAGATGTTAAAACGCTGGAGGCCAATTCGAATTTTTTCATATCTGAGAACAAAAAAATCCAGAAAAGGGTAGGTTAGGGGAATGATGAAGGTTACGCGGACATGATACAGGGCTATGGGAACTGTTCCTGGGAAAGAGAAATACCTTACCCGCTAGGGTGGTACCTGTCTTGCTTGCCAATTGTACCATGTGAACAAGACCTGCATGGACGGCGCGCCCTTCAATTTGAGACTGCAATGCAACACATCGTAACGGAAGGCTGACCGCCCACATCGAGATTCTCGGGTAAACCTGCTTCGATAAGGCGGAAGCCGGCGAGTCGCACTGAGTAGAGAGGTGGGGGTACATAAGGGGTGATGACGGCAGAAGAATATGACCAGTGGAAGCTGTTGGACACGTACAGGCCGCAACTACGGCAGGTATCTGGTCACCCGCCAAGAGACGCATCGAGCTTGATTGGTTCCATAAATAAGTTCCTATTCGGGCAAGATGGGATGAGTAAGGAAGTCAAGGGACATGGGGATAGATGGAGCCAACCCTCCCGATCGAGGATATCAGATTGACGGTGGTCTAGCAAGGGCTCGCTCGAATTGGAACGTAGAATGATGAGCCGTTCGGACAAAGTGGAGAGTTCGTAAAGGTCAGTGACGAGAGCGGGATGCGCGCCTTGGGAGTCCGCGCGGTGATTAAGTTTAGTTTTGATTCTGAGAATGAGATCTGTGCGGGGTCGCATGGGTGTCGTTTCCCAGAGGGGTAAAAAAGGTGTGACAGACGCCCAATATAAAGAGCGCATAATTACCTTGAATGGAGTCAAAAATTTGGGAATCTGATGTCCGTTCCTTCCACATGCGGGCGGACATTACGAGGGAGAGAAAAAACGAATTGAGTTCGAGGGGAGCGAGTCGGAGCGGTAAGCGAGCGCCTGACGTGACATAATTGTGACACCTTCCGTCACAGATGTTGTTGACCCGCGGATATCTCATTCGGGCCTGTTCTCCTCTGCAATCATCATACACTCGTCATGTCTGAAACTCTCCCTATCGATGCCGTGGCGCGGGCAAATGGAGTACGTCTCATGATTTTTCCCCTTCCCTTTCGAACAGCCACTCCATTTCTCTATCCTTCCTTTAGAATGCCCGACGTGACGGTACATTCGCAGGCCTTACCGCTGGTCTCCTTGGAGGTCCGCCACCTTCTCTTCCCTTTCATTTCATATATGCCGTCTCAAAACACCACTCCGTCCTCCTTGGCTAGCCATCATCGGCAGCAGATTAGGACTAAGTAGAACCAACGCGTTTATTGCTGGAACCAGTGAGTGAGCCCTGTACCAAATAACCCAATCGATGCCAGTGCGAGTTTCGCACCTCGCGGTGCCGTTGTTTCTCTCCCATTTTGCCTCTCCGAAGTCCCCTCCAGGTTTCTCCTTCAAAGTGTCCTCAGGCGTGTATATCCTAACGTGTCCAACCCACTTTTCTGCCACCAGTCTCTGGAATTATGTCTGGTTATCAATTTACTCAAGGTTTCGCCGCCGCCAATATGTCACGCCTGCGCGCGGAGGTGGCAGCCGCTCAGGAAGCAAATCGTAAGGCTGCGTCCTCGGAAGGGAACCATACGCCGCAGTTCTGACCTGTGGCGCTCGCGGAGGCTGATTTGCCAGACTCGGACTTGTCGGTGGCCTAATGGTCGGCGTTTAGCCTCTCAAGGGAACTATGCCTTTTGTGCATATCTACGTGTCCAATGGATGCATTATCATCGGGTCCCGTCATATATCTATTTGTTCTCTGTTTCAGGGCCGTTTTGTTGCGGCCTGTTATGTCAAACCTAAGAAGGGGTACTACCACCTCACAGCATGGTCTCAGACAGTTGGAGGGGTTTACGGATCGCAATGATGGCAAGATCACGCGCTACGGCTAGAACGGACACCGCCATTTCCAAACTTTGCGTGTTCCTGCCTACTGCTAGCCGAATCCGGCCGTCCGTGACTCGGATCGTTTACGTTCTCATTTGCCTTTGACAAGTGGCGTGTCACCCACCCATTTCTCCCAGCTCATGTGCATTTTTAAACCCCGGAGGTCCCGAGTAGCGAAGAGTCCAGAACAAAGAGCTTTGGAATAGGAGGTCTCCAGGTCCGCTGGTCCGCTGGCACTATCGGCACTAACATCATTGTTCGAAAGAACAGAGCTTGACCCCTCCCGCGGGACCGTCCAATCACCGCTTGTAATCAGATCGGTGGCACCCAAAGAAACTAGAGTCCAAAGAGAGGGTTCCCGTGCCGTCAGTGCTATGATATATGTAGTCAATGAATGGATCTTTTTTATGTGGAAGCACAGGATGGCACCCTACGTGCCAACATTCGTATCTACAGCCCGACTCGGATCCAGTCTGTTTTACCCTCACTCTCTGTTGGGAGTCGAAATCATGACAGTTTATGTGACGTGGTTGCATCAGATTGATAGATGATTTCGTAGGACTCGGGTCCCTTTCCCCTTCCCCATGGAGCGCATGAGATGGTCCAGCGGCAGAAAGTGCTTCCCACATCGTATTTCCCTTCAAACTCAAGGTACGAATGATCCATGAATCCCGCCCTGCCCTGCTGCGCACCAGCCTAAAATATAAACTCCTGCTCGGAGTAATAACGAAAAAATAAAAACGAAAATTGCCCAATCATAGGAAAATTGGCCATTATGTCCGCGTACGCGGTATTTAAGTCAAAATAACTATATTACATCCGATAAAAACCTTGTCCTTCCTTTTCCGTCAATATATTGATATGATATGAAAGGGGGGCGGGGCAGTGGTGTGAAAAAATTATCAGATCCGAATTCGGGTGGTTCACCGCACTGGAGGTCGTCGCGCCCGTCGATCTTCTGCAACCATTTCATCTCTCCAGATCATCTCGGCGTCCCGTACGCTGTCCATTCCCGGCTTCGGACCATGAACATGTCAGCAGGTTGTACGCGCCCTTGTATAAATTCAAATTCGAAATTTGTCACAGAACAAATGCAATTCAACTTGAAGTCGTCTCCATGAACCCATATCACCGAACCGACATAATACTTTTGTACTGTAGTTGTGTTGTAATCACCAACCCAATGATCACAGGCTGATCATCAGGTTAACCTAAAGCATTCATTTCTTTTGGAAATAAAATAAATAGAACTGCGTTTTTTCACTTGACTTTGTGATCCTATCAGATCCTGTACCCTGAGAGAGCCAAAGTAAAAAATGTCAAAGGAATGAATCGAAGGCCTGAAATGAAATGAGCTCTCGGCGACTCCTCTCCCCCCATTTCCCGTCGGGCTCGGGTGCGGCTGTAGCACACCCATGATCAAATCGCGAGGAACGCGGGTGGAAATGCCGAAAGGTATATAGCGAAACATGTACTAGAGAAAATAATACGTATATACGCTAAGCTTATCGAGTCAGTCGCTTGCGCGGTGCGCATCCGCTTCACATGCAACACAAGCGGAATTCTGGACTGATAAGCGCGGGTGCCACACAACATTCTCCAGTCACTGTACTGTACTTCCGTCGGTGGCGTCCAGGGAGTCACTCCATTCACTATTCACGGTGTGAGAGATTTCTTGCCCTGTGTGGGCATGAGTGGGTGTCAGGCGACCCGGCGAAGGGAGCGGCAACTGCGGATCAAGGCTCCCCACAACACCCGAATGTATGCACCACCAACACCACACCCCCTCTGCTGGTCTGTGCTGCGGCGCGGCTGACAGACTGTGGCTGACGCGCTGGCGCGGCGAAGAAGAAAAAGGGTTTTATTTTGGTACAAATATGGATAAATGGGATGACCCAGATGAGTCACCCGTTGGAAACGGGTCGAGCGCGGTTACTGCAAAGTTGTAAATTGGGCACTTACAGTATAAGAAAAAAATTTCCGCCAGGAGATAGGTCCCTAATGTCTCTGTCTGACTGGTGTGAGAAGTTTCTGGCCTGGACTGGTGGAGAATGACCTAACGAGCCTAGAAAAGGAGGGAAAGGGGATAAACCATTCTGAATCTAGCCCTCGATTGTTTGTCGTTTGGGCAGCCGCAAAGACAGAAGACCCAACAGTTGGTAGACAACTTGGTTTTGGACCAACGTGGTCGATTTCGTTAATGGCCTGACGGAGATCCTTCCTGCGCACCCCTCTCTTCCTCTCCGCTTCTCTCTCATCGTATGTTCAACCCTTGAGGGGAAAAAATGCCCGAGGATGGCAACCGCGTACCAAAAACGGGAATTGCCATCGGGACCAAACTGAAAATGCAGGAAGATGTCTTCACAGACAATCCGATATGGAAGGTCGGTACCTGCATTTCCCCGTCGAGCGTTCTAAATCTGCGGTCCAGATCTGCATTCACAACACTCTATTCACCGGCATCTCGGGAATTGGTTCCCGGCGCTGAACCCACCGGCGCTGAACATATGATAATTGCATCATGTTGCACGTGCACAATTGTTCTTAACCGAGAACTCAAACCCAGAGTGTTGATACAAAGTGCGATGGATAAAAGACGTGGTGCTTCACTTGGAATTGTAGAGAAAATGACATGCGAGGTGGGTGAATGGAACGTGTCCAAAAATGCAAAACGTAGTTTGTATGTGAGCGTGCAGGAAAATGGATGGTGGTGTACAATAAGATTATGTAATGCAGGTAGTGGAAAATGAGACAAAGTCAAGTGCCTGTCGTTCATAGCGTGGCATCATAGAGACCAGACAAGAACAAAATGTCGATTAAAGGCGACGTCCGCGGCGCCAATGATAATCAGGGGAGTATGCGGGAGTAGGGTAATGGTAGTGCACGCCGGGCGGACCGGCATTGGCAAATGGTGCCAGAGGAACGGACCCATTCGTCGCCTCACGCAAGCCAGGTAAAGACTCCTGCACTTCCCCTCCGCGTGTGTAACTGGGATCGTGGGATACGGCAGCACCCGCCGTATTACGAGACCAAGAAACCGTTGCATTAGAGGGGAGCACGGGTGGGAGTGTGACACTGGAATGGTGATGGTGAGGGCTTGTGGAAGCCGAATGAATAGCAAACGGCACAGGTGGCGGAGGGTATGCGTAATAGGAAGGCGCGGATGATTCAGGAGGCTGGTGATACCGCAACAAACCCTTCCGTGATCGGTTATCTTCTGCCATGGGGGAACCCGCCAAAGAATAGAAGAAGAGGTGCTGCATCGTCGTTCGGTCAATATACGAGGACATATCACCAAATCAGTACAATACACACCTTTGGACCCGGCCTCGGTTTGGTAGGGTCAAATCGATACGAGGCAATTAAGGTCTGAGGCGGAATGTGCCGTGCAGACGCCATCACAGCACAGTTCTCGGCGCACTGAGAAGGCGCAGGCGAGGAGCCAAGGGACAACTTGGAGAAACACTGCAACGACTCGAGAGGTGACGGTGTGTGGGCGTTGGTAGCAGTGGACTGCGGAATTTCTACAGCAAGACTGATGGGCCTTTTTGCAGGCCGTTCATGATCAAACGAAGTAGACGTAGGTGAGAATGCATCGAGCGCGGAGCGCTTCCCTCGTGAACGGAGCGGAGACTCGACCTCAATCGCGATTCTCGGCGAATATGGAGGATTGCTGTTTGTGAGAGAATGGGGCGAGACCGAACCGCGCGGTAGGTGGGCCGGTGACGAGGATCGCGCACGGGCAGACCAGGTTCGGCCCTTGGAGGGTACAGTCAAAGGCGCTACTGGTCGTGCGACGGTGGTCGCGCGAGGAGTTTGACGGGACCTCCGCCACTGCCGGCTACCCCTTTCCTTTGCCAATACGAGTCCCTCCAAGAGACCAACCCAGCGGACATACGTCTCTTTGTCCACATAAAGGTTAAAGTGAATACCAGCAAGAAACTCGCGCTCCATTTTGTTGATTTCATTCAACTCGATGCCAGACACCTCTGACCAGGTTTTATTTGTGTAGGTGTTGCTGTAAACGCGTCGATAAGCTGTGGCAATTCGATGAGAGCGGTTTAACTCACTCATCCACAAACTTGTTCGCCATCATGAGTGCGGCGACCGCAACACGAAACTCGCTTCCGGGGTGGGCAATTGTGCCGCTGTTACGCTCTTTGAGCCGATAGACATAGTGTAAAGATAATACAATGACGGATTGACTGAGCTGAGTCGTCTGGAGGAGCTTTTGCATAAAGTGTACAAAGACAGAGGAGACAGAAAACTGGAGCCTGGCAGTTTGGGGGTTGAAGGGTATGAAAGGCTGCGAGGGAGAAGTATTGACAGGACTGAGGTTGGATGACTGAGAGAACCAGAGATAGCAGATCATTTCACAGGTGTTCTCGGCGGTGTACTGAGAAGAACGTGAACGAGAGTCGCTGAACCAGCTCGCGACGTGTTCTTCAGATTGCACATTGTCTGGAGGGGGCGTCGGTGGCTTCTGGCCCCAGGCAGAGCTTGCTGGGTAGGGCAGGGAAGCGCGCGACGCGTCCAGGGGAGGGGTGAGGGATACCTGGGGTAGTGGTGGTGGTGGCGGTGGTGGATGGATGGTTGCGAGAGGAGGCACTGTTAGATCGAGTTTTAGTGATGGAAGAGAGGAGAGAGATAGGCGAGACGAACAGGCCGTGTCCCGGTAGTGATACTGGCGCTGCAAGGACGTGATGGGTGGCAGGGTGGTCATGGTCGGATGGTGGGGTTTTGAAGACCAGGGAGGAGTGATTGTGTGGAAAGGCTGCCATGAAGGATAGTTGGCGGTGAGGGTGAGGACTTGAGCGGGCAGAGAAGGGAGGTTCATTGGATGGCGGGGAAGGAAGGCGAGGGGAGAGGAGAGAGATATAACGGCCATGAAAGAAAAGCAGAGAACAGAACATATCGTTGCAATAAGGGGCTGGTATATGAAAGCGTCTCGCAAGTGTGCCAGGCCCAGTCGGGAACGACGCGACGGCACGGTATTAGGCAGGGCCAGAAAAAGGAATTAGCGAAAATAAATTATGTGGTCGTGTAAAAAAAGAAATGTATGGTTCTCTGTCCTTTGCGAGATCACTTTTTCATCCACCGACGATGACCTTCCGGATGCGATGGCATGGCACACGCCATGGCGTGGCGTGGCGTGGCACTCATCATCAGATTCAAGATCGCCCAAAACGAACACCGCCTCCCCTCGCCTCATCTCGCTCATGCCTCACACGGGATTTCCCCTGGGATTCCCCATAGCCTCTCCTCCCCCCCTTCCCTTATCCGGCAAATCACATAAGCACCCCTCTCTCCCACGCTGGCCTCCCACCTCGTCCTCTTTTCCTTGGACAACCTTTTGTCTCTAGCCGCAACACATTCCTCATGGGGCTACCCCCCCGCTCTGCCAAACTCCAGGTCACCTCGTTACCACACTTTCCATCTCCGCGCTCTCCAGTTCACCCGGATCCTCCACGAGAACTGCCCCTGCCTTGCCATCGCGTCCCTTCTCCTGTTCCGTAATCTTGCATCCCATCCCAAACCATCTTGTCCCCCTGCTTCTCCCTCTGAGCGCCCTGCGCTCTAAATCAGCCAAACCTATTACCGCAACTTGCCGGGTAGCCTAATCTATGTTCCTTGTTTTCTTGCATATGTACATATGGCTGCACACAATCGATCAGCGCTGGGAGATGCGGCAACCATGGATCTCCTGCAGAGACTAGATCGGAGATTCACATGGTCACTCCTCAACGATTCACATCCCGCGAACGGTCCCATTCCTTTCCGCATCGGGAAACTACGGCTACTTTACTTCCCTTTCTCTCCTCTCCTTGTGCCTGGTCCGGCGTTTGTCATATAAGCCAAATGCGTGGATCTCATTCACAGATTCCAATGTGGGCTGCCTTGTCCTGATCCTGAACTCACTCTTCCCACCGCAAACCGCGCGCCTTGGCGCCATCCATCAGACACGTCAGACGCTCGTCGCCGTGCCACTGTTCACCGCTTTTCCCGTTTCTTACATTCCACATCTCACGCAATAATACATCGATTGTAGCCGCCCGGTTTCATTCTCCCTCCCTGACGGAGATTCTTTTTGATAGTAGTTG
>Ga0137358_10000895_pt1 | contig 15138 bp, 21 predicted proteins | sample Mad1_20_16metaG_FD_105551 | JGI IMG/M metagenome (GOLD analysis project Ga0137358, IMG submission 105551) | Vadose zone soil microbial communities from Angelo Coast Range Reserve, California, USA - Mad1_20_16 metaG | ecosystem: Environmental > Terrestrial > Soil > Vadose zone | place: USA... | reverse complement strand
CAGCAAATCATGCATTCAGTTCAGGAGCCGAGCGCCCCGGAGCGGGTCCTTCTTGTAAAGCGTACTGTGGGTTTAAACAAGGCAAAAGGGCAGTATTTATGTTCTGTCTCAATCAGGTATGAGGGATGCAGGCCACAGTCGATAATAAATCTAAGATGGTTTTTCGTTGGCTAGTAGCCATCGTAACTAAGTTGCAGGGTGTGAAGTAGATGGCCAGGTGAGCTCAAGCTTAACGAAGATCACCGCAGTCAGGACTCGGGTCTGGTCTCATGATAGTAGAAAGTCGGTCCTGAAGGGTGTTATTCTCTATCTTCATCTAGACTGTGTAAATGTTATTCATGACCATAGCGTACAGGAGTCTAATAGAATCTTCTTAACGAGGTTCAAAGCCTGCGCATAGTGATCAGGGCGTGGGTCAAACAGGAAACTGAAAGACGCACTTGGCAGAGTCTGGTGCAGATGGAGTGTCAACATACTCCCATTTATTGAATGCATGCGTGAGCCGTCCCCACCGCCCGCCATGCCACGTTTCCAGCTCGGCCCACTCCTGCGTATCCTCGCCCCACATCCGACGTGCCCAACCGAGCCAACATACCGCGACGACATCGGGATATGTCACCTGCTCACCGAAGAGGAATGTATCAGACGCACCGCGCGCATCCGCATCCCTCGCGAACGGCTCCAGCGCATCACGCACCGCGATCCAGCGCGCGGCGGTGGCAGTGCCAGGTGCGGAAAACGTCTCGAGAGACCCGCGAAACATACGCTCGCGCGTCGTACGGAAGTAGTCCTTGCTCTTGTCGCCCAGTTGTGCCCAGATCCTACTGAGGAGTAGCGGTACTAGGGCGGTGGCGACCGAACGCAAGAACTTATTGTCAAAGTCAGTGATCAAGTCCTCCGTGCCAGGCGGGAAAAGTTTCGGCGAAAGTGGGTACAGGCGCTCTAGCTGGAGGGCGATCTGAAGCGACCCGGAGAGGCACCTGTCCGTAGCTAGGTCGCGAAGGATGGGGACTGTGTATAACGGCTTGCCGCCGCGCCGCAAGAAGGTGTGCGGCGCACCGATGCATTTAGCCACTTCGGCGATGTCGGGGAACTCAACCCATTCGGTCTTGTGGGGTATCCTTTTGTAGTTGAGAACGATTCTTTTACACGTGTCATCTCGGGACATGTATCGATTCGTACGTCTGGGCGATGACCACATACCTGGTTTTCCATACGTTTGGGGACCATGACTGGTGCTTGGTCGCAGTTCCAGGGATATCGTAGAGAACAAAGGTCGGATTCGTAGGCATGGCTTTGGTACGTAATTGACGTCCAAAGGAACGGAGCATTATATTGGCGTTAAAATGGTTATGTTTCGAGTCACATCAAGTTGGCAACGTGGTACGTAATAAACTCCCCATTCCGGAGGACATAACTGTATGACCCTCGCTGACCCTCGCATCAATAGTATTCACAGGACAACAGTCATGTATATTTGGAGATAGTACAAAGCATAACAGACAGTATGTCTGGAATTCCCAGAACATCTAGACGATGTACAAGACAGAAAAATGAGGTATGTGATGGCGATAAAAAAATACACCTGTGCTAAGATCCACCACTGAGGAAGAAACTCAGTCTGCGCTCAACCAGAACACATCACACATGCTTCCTTGTTCTCAAGTGAACACGCCAGCTTCGCCTCTTCCAACTCGCGAGCCTTTCTGCGTAGTACAGCCGCCGCGAACTCAGGGTCTTTCTCAGCAGCGCGTCGCTGTACTTCGTCCAGGCCCGCCAAAGCATCATCATGTGAATCGGTGGGAGTCAGTGGGTACTGCGGCGACGCGGGCGTTGAACCACTTGAAGTTGCTGTCGCAGGTGTGGAAGTAGTAGTGACAGGTTCCGTACCTGTAGTACTAACAGGGCTTATAGCAGATTTTGTCGTGACCTCGGGTGGAATGGATGAATACGATAACGGAGCGGTATTAGTGGAGGTGGCAGGGCTTTTGATAGGCGCAGCCTTCGTGACTGGCTGAACTTCCTTTTGCTCCTTCTGTTGCTTGACTTGCGCAACAAGTGAATGGTCGAGCGTAAATTGGATCGCTTGTGCCGCAGGGCGCGTGCGGAGGTAGTACATACCAGTCTTGAGGCCGCGCTTCCAACCATAGAAATGCATACTTGTCAGCTGACCAGCTGTTGGTGCCTGAAGATGCACGTTAAGGCTTTGACTTTGGCAAATGAATGCGCCGCGGTCCGCCGCCAAGTCGAGCACCTTCTTCTGCGAGATCTCCCATACGGTCTTGTAGATCGCCTTGATGTCCGTAGGAATCTCAGGAATTGCCTGGATCGAGCCGTTGTTGGCGATGATCCTGTTTTTCATGTCATCATTCCAAAGCTTGAGGTCGACGAGCTCGCGTAGGAGCCATGGGCATACGACCTGGAACTCGCCGGCAAGAACACGGCGCGTATAGATGTTGCTGCGACCGACATCAGACTACAACCAGGCGCCAACGAAAGAAATGCTTACCTTGTGTACGGCTCAAAGCACTCGTTGAAACCCAAAATCTGGCTTGTCGATGCAGTCGGCATTGGTGCGACAAGGAGAGAGTTGCGCAAGCCATGTTTAGCGACCCTCTCCTTCAGAGCACCCCAGTCCCACAACTCTGTGGGCGTGACATTCCACAGGTCGTATTGCAACTGTCCCTGCGACGCAGGGCTACCCTCATATGTTTCATACTTACCCTGTGCTTGTGCCATCTCACAACTGGCCTCCACCGCAGCGTGGTAGATAGTCTCGAATATCTGTTGATTGAGTAGACGTGCTTCAGGCGAGTCGAAAGGAATTCGCAGGACCATAAACGTGTCGGCGAGACCCTGAACACCGAGGCCAATCGGGCGATGACGCATGTTCGAGCGACGCGCTTCCGGAACGGGGTAATAGTTGACGTCGATAACGCGGTTCAAATTGAATGCAACGACCTTGGCGACATCATGCAACTTCTGAAAATCGTACCTTTTCCCTCGGATGAAGGAAGGCAGAGCGATAGAGGCAAGGTTGCACACAGCAGTCTCGTCTGCGGAAGAGTATTCCATTATTTCTGTGCAGAGATTGGACGACCTGATAGTGCCAAGATTCTTCTGGTTCGATTTTCCTGGAACCGGATCAGCCACAGCCAAGAGAATTTGCTCCAGAACTTACTGTTGGCGTGGTCTTTGTAACACATAAATGGACCACCAGTTTCAATTTGCGCATCCAAAATGGCATACCACAACTTCTGAGCAGGTATAGTCTTGCGAGCGCGTCCCTCGTGTTCATAACGCTCGTACAACTCCTCAAATTCAGTACCATAAGTTTCATGCAAACCAGGTGCCTCGTCGGGGGAGAAGAGTGACCATTCTGCATTAGCCTCAACGCGACTCATGCTAGAATACTATCAGCAAGGCCAGGGGAAAATAGTCATGGGCAGGAACTCACAAGAGATCGGGTATCCACAACGCATAAAAAAGGTCGCGAGCCCTAACCTCCTCTTTGCCATGGTTTTTACGGAGATCGATGAATTCAAATATATCAGAGTGCCATGGCTCGAGGTATATAGCAAAAGCCCCAGGGCGCTTATTACCACCCTGATCAACATATCGCGCAGTAGCATCGAAGGCGCGAAGCATGGGTACAATCCCATTCGAGTACCCATTTGTACCAGCGATGTAAGAACTAGTGATCATCCGTCAGCGCGCTGGATCGGCGGGAAAAGTGCCACCAACCCAGTAGCACGGATATTGTGAATACTCAGACCGACACCTCCTGCTGATTTGCTAATCATCGCACACTGCTTGAGTGTATCGTAAATGCCTTCAATAGAATCATCCTTCATGGCGATCAAGAAGCATGATGACATTTGAGCGTTTGGAGTGCCGGCACTAAAGAGCGTCGGCGAGGCATGAGTGAAATAACGCTCGGACATGAGGTTGTACGTCTGGAGAACTCTTTCGATGTCGGAGCCGTGTATGCCAACCGCTACGCGCATGATGAGATGCTGAGGTCGTTCTGCTACACGCCCGTTGATGCGTAAGAGGTAGGAGCGCTCAAGGGTTTTAAAACCAAAACTAAGGACTCGATGTCAGGAGGTACTCTTATGCGTTCAGCATGACTTACAAGTTGTACTGAAAGTCACGTTCGTAGATGACAGCAGAGTCTAAGGTCTCAGCATTAGACATCACCACATCATACGTCCCCTTTGAGATCATGCTAACAGATCGCCCAGTTTTGGGGTTCACTAGGAGAAGTATATTAGACATCACAAACAAGACTTTGAGAGAGAGAGTAAACCGTAATCATATAGATCTCTGATGACATGAGAAAAGTTCTTCTTCGTCTCCTTGTGGAGGTTGGACACAGCAATGCGAGCCGCGAGGATAGCATAGTCGGGATGTTTCGTCGTCAAATAAGCAGCTGTCTCCGCGGCAAGGTTCTGTGGAACACGATCAGTCGAAGTGTGAAATAGCATATATTGAAAATACAAAACGTACATCAAGTTCGGTCGTAGTGACACCTTGATAAACACCTTGAATGACTTTCTGTGCGACTCTAGACTGTGATCAGTAATCTTTCAAGTATAACAACAAGCAACATACTCAATAGGGTTGACGTGGTTCATATCTAGGCCATAGCAGAGCTTGTTGATACGAGCAGTGATCTGTACTTTGTAAATAGGGACGTAAGGAGACGCGCCACGTTATAAGCGCACCTTATCAAATTGGACACGTTCCTTACGCCTGAAAATATCACACGTGAGTCAGTCATGCTTGGTCGAGGACGTATACAACGGGAGTCACGTACCCATCTACCGACGAGAACGTCAGTGAGACGGCGGTGCATGACGCGTTTTGGAGACTCACCTCGCTTGTATACAAAGGAAGCCATGAATATGACGTGTAATTACACAATGCGATGATATGGATTGATGCACAAAGTAAAAAAAAAGGCAGTAATGGAGGTTTAGGACAGAGGGAGAGACGCGAGAGTATCGCGACGCGACATTTTAAATTAGTGTCAAAACTGACTAAGCGCCAAATGTTTTCGCATGTTTACAAACGTTCAACGTTCAGAATGCGCCCATATACTGTATTATTGTAGCTCTGAATCTTCAGAATAGAGAGCGGTACGTTCAAGATTAATTTTTCATTGATACTCAATTTCTTGATCACAAAAAGATTCCAAAAAGGATAACGATACGGGACCTTACACTAAAAGCCTGAGGTTAAGATTAGACGGGTTAAACAAGTCGCGTCCTTTGTAGATATCTATTGACGCGTCCCGCCGGCCCGGGTATACTCTAATGGCCGCACTGCGGGACAAAGCATTGTTGGGGCTCATGAGGTGATATATACATAAAATGCATGATTCGAAGCGTACAAATATAACGTGCCCATGCTTACTCACTAATCCATGTCTGAGAACAAGTCCGGTAGAGCATCCTGCGCTGCCTTCAGCTTCTCGTTAATCGCACGCCTCGCTAGCATGCGGCAATCATGGTGCATGTACGTTGCACTCCCCCATTTATCAAACTCCTTTAGCACTGCACGCAGTCGACCGAGCACATCCGCAAGCCCAAGCCCAAGCACAGTTTCGCTCTTCGACTTCTCGCGCCAGAATTCTTGCCATGACTGCATGCACCCGCTTTGGTGCCAGTTCACACCGCATGACGGTGCATGGCCGAAGTTTGGAGGCACTGTGCGAAGCTGCTCCCATGCCATCGTAAGACGATAGTAGCCCGAGAGTAATCGCATCTGCTGTGTAGCTGAGACAATAAGCCGCCCGTTCGCATCAAGCTCTCCTTCCACATGCCCAGATCCTGGCCGCCTCACGACAACGACAGCCTTCTGCATCACCTCAAGGTAAGCAGCTCCACGTAGGACACGCAGATCAAGCTCGTCCGCGAGTGTCATTGCCATGTAGGCATTCTGCGGCGAAGCAACCAAATGTCTGCGCAGCGACTCAACCATCGTGTTGAGTAATCGCTCGTGCTGGCACATCTGCGCGAGACGCACCAACGCCACGATCTGCTCATTGTTTGTAAGCTGCGCAGGCAGCGTGTACGTCCGTGTAGGTGAGGTGGGCGCATGACATAGACCAGCTAAGGGGAATTGAGGAGAGGAAGAACCCCTGCGGGTGACGGTATCCACGATGACATCCAACGACCACGTTTCGAGGGATTTGAACGAGTACTTATTTGAGATGCTGGCGATGTCGATGAGACGAGTGAGATTGGCTGGATTGGAGTGAACCTGCAGGAGTTCGTGTGGTCTTCGCAGTTTAGCCGCGGAAGGTGGGTGAGGGCAAGCTGGTCCGACTCACAAGGCATATAGCGCCCAGAGGAAGTTCCGGAACTGGGACACAGTATCTCCTGTGAGAATGACTGGGTTGTCATCTGACTGGCCTTCAGCTGGTTTGTCTCCCTGGGGCAGAGAGAACATGGAGCTGAAGGAAGAAGAGTCCTTTGATAGAATGGTCCGGTGTACCTATTAGGAGTGGGGTCAATTGCTTTGCATGACGGAAAATAAGCAGACTTACATTGAACAGTGTATTCTCCACCAATATGATGCAACTTCCGTCAGAAAAGTAGTAGTCCTCGTCGCGGGCGACCTCTAACCCCTGGCATTGAGGGATCTTCATATCCTCTGGTTTCTCGAATAAATTACGCGAGCGTTTTCGAGGTGGTGAGTGGAGAAGCTGAGCCGCAGCAACCCCCTCTCCCGAGTCTTGTTGCACTAAGAATCCCTCGTCCTCAGGTGGGATGAATAGAGGAGTGTCAAGTTCGGTCATTGAATGCCCCGATGCCTAGAGAATGTGCACAGAAAAAAAAGTGAGCACTGGCCTCGGTATATGATGATGTGCGGTGCACCTTGGATCGCTGTGGAGTGCGTTTGGGGAAAGGTCAGGTCATGGGGGGCGATGTGATAAGTGTCGGATAACCACGTGGTTATCATATCCATGTTCATAAAAATTTCGGCCCCCTCGTTTCAGCACTTCCCTTGATGCGGAAGCAACTTGACCAGCGTATTCCGATACTCATCAACAATAATGTCAAAAAGAACCATCGTTCCTTCATAGTCCTCGTAGGGGATAAGGGGAGAGATCAGGTCGTCAACCTTCATTTTCTGCTCTCCCAGGCACGCATCTCTGCACGTCCTAACGTACTTTGGTGTTACAAGAAAGAGCTTGGGTTTACGAGGTGCGTTCTTGCCAAGCTATCAACAGCATTTTTGACCTCCTGTCTCAGTCACCGAAAGAAGCGCGAGGCAAAAATAAAGAGAGACGTAAAGCGCGGTGTTAGGGAAGTGAATGAGCACGACCCCTTCGAGATCTTCATAGCGGTCACCGACATCCGTTACACGTATGTATCAACGATTCTCTTGTGAGCACTGTGACTCTCAACTCCCATAGCTACTACAAAGAATCCGAGAAGATTCTCGGCAACACCTTCGGAATGTTGGTCCTGCAAGACTTCGAGGCGATCACGCCGAACCTACTCGCGCGAACAATAGAGACCGTAGAAGGTGGCGGGCTTGTAATACTCTTGCTAAAGACTATGACTTCTCTGAGACAACTATACACCATGACCATGGTGAGAATCAAACCAATGACTGTTCATTCAGACACTGATAGTCAGCAGGATGTGCACGCACGCTATCGAACATCATCACAACATGACGTCGTTGCTCGCTTCAATGAGCGTTTCATTCTTTCCCTCAGTTCCTGTGATGATTGCTTAGTCCTTGACGATGAACTTAATGTGCTTCCCATATCTCGCGGAAAGGACATCACTGTGGTCAAGGAAGAACGTAGAAAAGGAAAAGAGGAGTCAGAGCTGGAGGAACTAAAGGAGACGCTGGAAAATACCAGGCCGGTTGGCGAGCTCGTCAAGCTCGCCAAGACGGCTGATCAGGCGCAAGCAATTCTCACTTTCACGGATGCTATTGCGGAAAAGACGCTCAGCTCGACCGTGACGTTGACAGCCGGGCGTGGCCGCGGCAAATCTGCCGCTCTCGGTTTGGCTATTGCCGTAGCGCTTGCACACGGCTATTCCAACATTTTTGTCACAAGTCCTAGCCCGGAGAATTTGAAGACATTGTTCGAATTCGTCTTCAAGGGTATGGATATGTTGGGGTACGAGGAGCACCTAGACTATGACATCGCACAGAGCACAAACCCTGACTTTAACAAGGCCATTGTGCGCGTCAATGTTTTCCGGGGGCACCGACAGACCATCCAGGTGACTCCGTTTTAACTGGATGCACCAATGGTATACTCACAGTCTTATGATAGTATATCCAACCCCAAGATGCCCATGTCCTCGGCCAAGCCGAACTGATTATCGTCGATGAAGCGGCTGCCATCCCACTTCCCATTGTTCGGAATCTTTTTGGACCGTATCTCGTCTTCCTTGCATCTACTATTAACGGTTACGAAGGTACTGGGCGCTCACTCTCCCTCAAACTCATCCAACAACTTCGTGAGTCAACTCGGCCTTCACTCTCGAACGAAATCAAAGAGGACACGGCCGCTGACCCATCCACCAAAAAACCCGTATACATCGCCCCTCCAAAAATACGAACTCTACGTGAAGTGAAGCTCGACACCCCGATCCGCTATAGTGCCGGGGACAAGGTCGAACAGTGGCTCAACGCGCTCCTCTGTCTTGACGCAACGACTTCTCCGCGCTCCGCGCTACATGGGACACCGCACCCGTCGCAATGCGAGCTCTTCTATGTCTCGCGTGATACGCTTTTCTCTTATCACCCAGCTAGTGAGGCATTCCTACAACGCATGATGGCTCTTTTCGTCGCGTCCCACTACAAGAACCAGCCGAATGACCTTCAGTTGATGTCTGACGCACCGGCACATCACTTATTTGTGCTCCTCCCGCCTATCACAGATGATGAGACACACCTTCCCGAACCGCTCGCCGTATTGCAGGTCGCGTTAGAAGGAAGTGTCAGCAAGCAGGCCATACTGGACGGACTACAGCGCGGGTTACGTGCAGGGGGCGACCTCATTCCGTGGTTAGTCGCACAGCAATTCCAAGAGGGTAAGTTTGCCATGATGAATGGAGCGCGTATCGTGCGTATCGCGACGCATCCAGACTACTTGAGTGTACGTGCCTTGGATTTCGATGTGGCCTAAAGGTTGATGTGGGAACGTAGATGGGGTACGGGGCACGGGCGCTTCAAACACTGAATGCTTATTACTCAGGCGAATATTTCAATTTAGACGAGTCTGCTAAAGTGGATGTCACTTATTCTGATATTGCGACGATAAATGAGGTATGTTAAAGATCATGCCGTCATCTCCCAAGGAAGCTTACCTTTCATTAGTCCGCCACGCTTCTCACTGACCATCCTACCGTCAGATCAGCCACTGCAATGCCTCCCTTATTGCAAAGACTCACAGAGCGTAAACCTGAGAATCTTGATTACCTCGGTGTGTCATATGGGTTAACGTCGCAGCTTCTTCGGTCTGCTTGTCAGCAATTGAAAAAACCGACCTTTCCTGACGTCATTAACAGGTTCTGGAAGCGTGCGGGCTACGTCCCACTGTACATCCGTCAGACACAAAGCGAACTTACCGGCGAGCACACGGTCGTTATGGTCCGTGGGCTCCGATCCTCAAGAAATGAAGAGCTTGGGTGGCTAGGGGAGTTTTCTAAAGGCAGGTATTTACGCCATTGGTCCGCGCTTGTTAATCAATCATTATATCTCCTAATAGACTTTCGAAGGCGTTTTCTCACACTTCTATCATTCAAGTTCCGGGAATTTAACAGCATTATGGGGCTCAGCGTTCTTGAAGCCGCTAACATTGGGGTCAAATACCTCGAACCTGACACGCCAAGTTTGTATTCATTTGCATTAAGCCCACTCTTTCTTGTCTTACATCTTATGATCTAGCTCTGACCTCTCAGGAACTGTCGTTCCTGTTCACACCCTTCGACCTCAAACGCCTCGACTCATATGCTCAGAACTTGCTTGACTTCCATGTTATACTTGACTTGTTACCGACAGTGGCTATGCTCTATTTCGAGAAACGGCTTGGAGAAGAAGTGCGTCTTAGTGCGATACAGAGTAGTCTGCTGCTTGGTATGGGGCTACAACGGAAAAGCGTCGAAGCGGTTGAGGTAAGATCGCACTCGTGTACGTATCGTCCGAGCTAATGTAATTGCGCTGTCACAGGCGGAACTCCAGCTCCCGGTTTCACAGGCACTCGCACTTTTCGTGAAGCTTATCCGTAAGATCTCGGGTAACCTGCAAGAGTTACGAAGGGCCGCGGTTAGTGCAACCATTCCTGCGCCTGCATCCGTGTCCCAGGATGGAACAGGCGCCACAATTTCACTAGTCGCAGATGCGGAGCGCGGGCTAAAGAACATGGAAGCGGAGCTAGATGCGGCCGGTGGCGAGGCTACCACCGCCCTCCAGGAAAAGCAGCGTGCACTGATCGACTCGCTCGATCTTTCACGGTAAGTAACCTACCATTTTTAATCCTCGACTCGCCACAGCTACCTCTGATGAGCATCAGCTTATCGGTGTCTTGAATTTTCCCAGGTATACTATCGACGACGCGTCGACAGACTGGTCTGTCGCTGAGGCACAAATACGTCATAAACTTGCTGCTGCGAGCGGGCGTGGCCAATCGACAGTCGTCAGCGTCAAGACGTCAAATTCCGCAGGGCTTAAGCGCAAGGCGGATATCGCTACTGGGGCGGCGTCTGTGAAAACTAAAAAGAACCGCAGAAGTCTTTCGAAAAAGCATTGATGGTTTGGCTTCATGGGCCGCTATCGATACTTTGCCGTGGCATTTCTTGAACCCTACTCTCTAATCAATTGTTCCAGATCACAGATCCTTCATCAATGAAAGGCCAATAAAGTTTGCTAAGCTCAGATCGCCTTAAAAGTCCTGCGATTATTATGCAGCATAACTGTAGCACTAAGACTGACTCTGAATGTCACGGTGGCTGTCGTAACGAGTTCTGGGCATTTTCCGAGTAACCGACCGCTTCAAAATTGTTAACTCTTTTCAAACGACTCAAGGACAAGTTGGCGGCGTATTGTTGTGGAAGCCCCCGAGCGAAACTAGATCTAGAGAATATTGAATTTTTATAAATGCCGCTCTGAGCCATGAGGCCTTGAGGCGGAAGCTAAACGCGCGGAACATGCAGTGTACTGGTTCAACTGCTATCACGCAATTACGGTGCAGAATCAGAAGAGAAAACCGGATCCTGAGACATTACCACGGCCGGGGAGAGGGGCAGAGTAGAAATTTTAGTCTATGAAATTATACCAAAACCCTCTAATACCGAAGCAACGGACGGCAGGCCAATTAAAAAGAACGTGGTGAGGAAGCTGTCTTGATCAACCTGCCAATAATATGTGGCTCCCCAAACCGGCATAATGTTGATGTCGAATGGTAGGCGTAGGTGCAGGCTCATTTTAACCTGGATCGGCTTCCATGTGCTCGCCGGGAGTCGGTGGCCCAGGTGAGGGTGCGCGGCTGCCTTGTGCGGACGGAGGCTGAGACCAGCGCGCTGTCGCGGGGCTGGCTCCTGCCCCAGCATCGGCCCACCGGATCGAACGGGCGGGAGAAACCTCCCGGGAACCAGTCTCACTCCCGCGCAGCGACATTATGCGCATATGTCGCGGCGGTGACTGAACTGCAGAGGTTGACGGGACAGACGCGGGCAACCTGCGACCGCGCGGCTCCTTGTCCGCCGTATTCGTCAGGAAAGGCGAGACTTCTGGGGCAAGCGGGCTCGGCGTGTCCGGTGCCACTGTGGACGAACCTGTGGTGGCAGTACTGGATTTGATGGTGGAACTCGATACATCTATCCTCGTTTGAAGTGGTAGACGTGAGTGGTGGTGAACGTGAGTGGAAGAACGGTGGCGGTCAGTGCGTCTTCTTTTATTGGTTCGATTACGGGGCAGTTTTGCAGTTTGCAGATGTCCCCTTTCCACTGGGACACCCTCTGGCCAACTCTGATCAGATACCCATCCATCCTCCTCATCTTGGCGGATACCCGTAGTCCCTGGTCCCAGGGACAAGTCCAGCACGGCATGTGCCATCTCAGGTACAGGCAACACAGCCCCCTCCCTGGGAGTCTGTGAACGGGGTGGTTGCGGACTTGGATGTTCTGGAGATAAGCCAACATCGTCACCGTTGTGGACGCCAAGAACGCCTCTATGACCAGCATCCACCTCGTGTGGGATGTGTCGCATTACTCCGCCGATGAATGCATCGGCAGCACGGTGCACCGCAGCGTGGCCGCCACGAAATGGGCGGTTGATGCGTTCGGCTTCGCTCGGGCCATATGCGTTACTTTGGACCTCGACCTCGACCTAAAGTGCGTCATTTGTCAATAACGCGTGCACACCACATAAAAGAAGAGACAAACCTCTTCTCCAGGGCCGGTGCGACGCTCGATAATACGATGCGGACCTTCCTTCCACTCTGCAAAAACTTCCGTACCATCCGGCGCATTATCTGCCTTGGCCTCCTCAGGCTCAGTCATTGCCATTGTGAGGGCATCTGCATCCGCACTGTCTTTCCTCCGCCCGGCGCTATCCCTCTTTTCATCCTCTTCATGTCCTACCGTCACCGATGGCCTGTTTGACAGGCCATCCTTCGCACCCTCGCCTGCCTGGCCGTATTCCATCATGCTCGCGGGGTCGCGGTTAATCACGATATCCTCCGCACGCTCAACATGACGCGTGTGCAATGCCCAGTCAGGGAGACTCGGTTGGCGTGACCAAGTGCGCGTGACAGTTCTCACGCGCCGCCCGAGCGAGAAAAAGGGGATAGAAAGTCCGTGGATGAACACGGAACAAAGGACCATGAACGCAACTACAGGCTGAATCAAAGTCGCAAGGTGTTCCGCTTGGTTGGCGGGCGGGTTTTGCGGCTGTGGAAGGATTTCGGCTGCAAGAGTGGATATAAAGATAGCACCTGTGATGTCACGTGAGCGATGTGGTATGATGACTGGAGACAGAGCTCGCCGATGCCTATAGGACCAAAATGTCCGCTGAACAACGCTTCGCGAAAACTTTTAATGTCCGGGATCCATTTGAATAGCCCAAGTATGATCGGTAGACGCCGTAACAATAACACAAGAACGGCAATACAAATGAGTCGCCCGACGGAGAGCGAAAGGGTTTTGTCCGAGAACGAATCGAACGGCATCCACGCGCCCACATACACAAATGCAGCAGTGTTAAGAAGCAGGTCGATGACGGAGGAAAAGACAGAAGCCTCTGTCTGCTTGTTGAAGAAGCCGTCCCAGGCAAAGGCGGTGCCACAAGCAAATGAGGCAAGAAGGTCGTCTGGACCAAGAAGTGTTGTCGTGCCGACAGTAAGAAGCGCAAGTGAGATGTATTGCGCAACGTATGACTGTCTGTCAATGAGGTCCTTGCGCTCGCAAAACTTCATGAGGTGCCGAGAACCATATCCAAGGATCGAACCCCATATGACGCTGAGGACGATCTGGTCTGTACAAAGTACGTTAATAGACGTGAATGAAAAAGGCAATTGAGCATGCACAGAGCCATAGAACGAGGAACCAATCTTGAATTGCCTCTCCCGTCGTGCGGTCGAGCGTAAGATAGAGCGCGAAATAAAGAAAAGGATACGCTGCACCGTCGTTGCTAGCCGACTCCGCAGCGAGTAGGTGTCGTAGATGTGCAGGCACATGCTTGTCTGCATATTTGCCTCCAATAATGGCTGCGGCGAGAATCGGGTCTGTGGGGGTGAGACAGGCAGCAACGGCTAAAGATGAAAGGAAGTTGAGGTTTGGGATAAATGCGTAAATAAAGGCAGCCGACACGAACCAGCCCTTGAGCACGAAGGTTAATCAGCTTTTAATGGAGAGAGTTGACTGCTAAATCGCACCCATGTCATAACAGGGACAAGGAGGAAGAAGAGACTCTTCCAGTGGCGGTACATGTACTTTTTGGGAAGCTCGACGCCAATGGCAAATACGCCAATTGCGATGACGACGCGAGTAAACTCGAGAGTAATATTATTAATGCTTTCGTTAGTGCTATTCCCCCAAGAACGGGGGTCGAAAATGTTCGCCCCATAGGGACCTAAGAGATGAATATTGGTAAGCGACTCTTAAGTTAATTTGGATGTAGGATTTGGATGTAGGATCATGTGAACGAAACAGCGGGGTGTTCGCCATGCCGTGATCGAGTCATGAGACTCGTAGCAAGACGCGCATGAGTGGGCACCTGAACGCTCGGGTGACCAACCAAGGCTCAACGCCAAGCGTATGCATGCACTACTGGCACCCCAGACTCGAACATGACGCACGATACCGGGGGGACAGAAATAGTTGACTCACCGATAATAACGCCAAAGAGAAAGGCCCAACAGGCTTCGCCAATGTAGAGCTACGGACGACGATCGTTAGAATCTGCAAGTCAGGGTAGTACCCAATGTGGTCACAGACCTTTTCCCGAATAAAGAGCGAAAACATCCCAAACTGAGAGATGCAAGGAAATAAGGTTACAATAACTTGGTAACAAGCTGAGCGTAGCAGGCGAAAGGGGGTACATACGAATACGACGAAACCGCCAAGGCAGGCATAGAGAATGTGTGGTGTGGACACCTCAAACTGGACATGGGGCGTCAGTTGGTTGTGTGCGGACGTAGGCCCGAAGGAGTGCATGACAGACAGGGTGGAAATGCATGACCAGAGGTGGTCAGCCGCCTGATGTGATAGCGCAAGTCGTGTATGTGGTGTTCGTAATGGCCGTGATCAACGTGAAGATGACACAGTCGGGTATGCAAGAGCAGTCGACGACGAAGAAGGTGGGGAGAGTGGGGAGGGATAGAAAGCGGGGAGAGTCAGCGTTCAGCGCTCAGCTACCAGTCCAAAAGACATTTCACCCCCTATAAACTGTACTACTTTGTGCTCCCGGGTTCGGGTTGCTGGTCCGAGTTCGAGTCAACTTTACGTGTTTGCTCCGCATTGTTCGAAAAATTTTGGACACCCCCTAAACCACAGAGTCAATTTGTGATGCGCTTGGATTGACGAAAGGAGGCGTCTTTCCCACTTAATCTGATATGGATCGATGTTCCGGTCACTGGGACTCGCATGCCGTCTTTCATAT
>Ga0137358_10000893_pt1 | contig 15152 bp, 23 predicted proteins | sample Mad1_20_16metaG_FD_105551 | JGI IMG/M metagenome (GOLD analysis project Ga0137358, IMG submission 105551) | Vadose zone soil microbial communities from Angelo Coast Range Reserve, California, USA - Mad1_20_16 metaG | ecosystem: Environmental > Terrestrial > Soil > Vadose zone | place: USA... | reverse complement strand
GAGAGTGCGAACGCGAGGAGGCCGGGCGGGCCAGGGATGCCCGCCAAAGGGACCGGGACCGCCGCGGACAGTGCACGAGGTGCGACGGCGCTTACCTTTTGCAACGCCGATGCTCCGTTCGGTCAGTCCGATCTCATCCGGGGAGAGTCAGTATCAGTGGGATAGGTAGACTATAGCGTGAACTGAGGGGAGCTGAGCAAGACGAGCAGGCAGCGATGGAGGCAACGAAAGGCGGAGTAGGGGCAGGAGAAGTCAGAGGCACGAGCACGCAACCAGGGGAATGCGAGGACATAAGACTCTGATGCTATTCCTGGGTCCAACTTGAAGTCTTGATCCTGCATACACGTCCTCGTACAAGTAAGGGATGGTGTAGAACGGGTCTCCTTGGGCATTGAGGTGTGGCGCAGAGGACAATAAGTGAAACAGACAAGCAAGTGAGGGCACAACAGCTCGTTGGGCTACTCGCGTTTGATGTCATAGGGTGAGTAATAAGATGATGTAAAGTAGTGAAGTAGTGAAAGGAACACGAGAAGCTAAGACAAGTAACTAGGAGTGATGATTTCACGCGCTCCTTTGGTAGAAAGAGGGTGTGTACTCGGTAAGTAAGGTGTGGTGTCGAACTGAGCCAAATAGACAGGACGTCAAAGAGTGAGGTGAGAAAACGAAACAAGGGTGATAGGGTGAGGTGTGACCACGAGGCCCACGAGGGCCCAAAACTGATCGAGGCCAGGCAGTGCACGAGGCGTGCTGAGACACGAGCATCGGCGCAACCAGAATCTGCCAGACTAGGTGTAGGGGGGCGCGGAGTGGATGATATTCCTTCTTTCCCTGCGTGGGAAAACCACCCATGGTGGTGGTTACGGGCGTTACGGTTCAAGGAGCCCCGACGACGTCAACGTCAACGTCAATCCTTGCCGGGGCTGACACGCTGACACAGTCTCGCGTCCTGTTGACTAATTCACTGGCGTCACGCGGAGCGTTTGAAATGGTCTCACCTAGGAGCTGGTCAGAAACCTATATACCATTGCAATTCCATATTTTCCACAATTCCCATTCTATTTTCCGCCACGATCCCGCAGCAGTTGCGCAACGTGATGATGTCCATTCTTCTTGGCCGCCTGGTATGGTGACCAATTCCGCTCATCATCCTGGATGTTCACGTCCGCTCCGTAATCAAGCAAAAGCCGCACGACCTCGAGATGTCCTGATATCGACGCCAGATACATAGGTTGGTTAAAGTCAGTACCAGTCCGTGTGTCCGACTTCGAAGCGGCTCTACGCTCCAGGAGGAGTTGTACGACCTTGGGATGTCCGTTGCGCGATGCCAAATCTAAGGGCGTCTGGCCATCAACCTTGCGCGCATTTCTGCGGGCACCGTGGTCGAGCAACACGCGTACAGCATCGACGTGTCCCTGGTACGATGCTGCATGCAGCGGAGTCCATTTATTACCACTGCTGGCATTCACATTTTCCTCATGCCTAACGATAAGGCGCCTTGCGAGATCGCCGAAGCCATAAAACGCTGCATAGTACAACGGCGTCAATTTGGGTGGTGGTGGACGTTCGTCGATATTCTCCATAGATGGCTTGTTCGCAGACTTCCTTACCCAGATCCATACGCGGAAGTGTGGCGCCTTGGGGTTAAAAAGACGCTCCATGGAATCCTGAATGTTCGATGCCACATTCCCAAAATTGGCGTGATCGACCCAGTGCTCAGCAGCGTAGAAAGCTAGGGGGGATCTTGCAAGTCGGTTTTTGTCCACTTTTTCGTCCAACTCCAGCAGAACTATCAGGCAGAGGCGCGCCAGAAGCGTATGCGCAGGTTCGAGGGCAATGTGATATTGGCTGATGTTTCCGATGTCCATTGTTTGAATACGATCGGACGTCAGGAATTCCTTGACCGAAGCGTGCGAAAATTGTACGACTTTCGAACCCTTCTCATCAATGATAACGGAAATGAGAGTCGAACAAGCGAAGAGCACTGCCTCCTCCAAATTTGCCGGTCGCCAGCCTTTCACAATATTAAGTGCCCCGGCCAAGTCAAATTCGATTGTAATTATCTCCGCCAGTTCTTCAACCCGAAGTGGCCGAATAGCTGCCACCATGCATTGGAAAAGCCGATGCGCATGCCGCCGTAGTTGCTTGGGAATGCCATGCAAGATCCGTTCGTACGTGTCATCCAGGATAGCTGGCAATTCATCCAGAATTTCCCGAATGCTCGAGGGCATGCATCGGCGTAGGTTGTCCAGCTGGCAATATACCCACCGGAACCTGTCGGGCTGAATAAATAATAATCAGAAGGTATGCTGAAAAAGATATCTCACATGCCGTTGGCCTGTTCCGAGAGCACATTAATCACAAGTTCCTTGTCCTCCGTTCTCCATCCCCGCATTGCTCTATCACTCTGAATGAAAGAGCGGATATAATTATTGATATCTTCTCTTTGACCAACTTCTTCATGAAGAGACACACGACGCGACGGGAATGCCAATGGGCTAAGAATAGTAGTTATGTCTTGTTCGGGTCGACTGGTGATACAGATGAACAGATTTGGATGGCTCGACTTCACAAGATCCTCCACGAAGTTCAGAACCTTTTCACGGGCAGATGGGGTCCCAGTCTTGTTTGAACACTCATCCAAGGCATCAATAATAATGTACGTTGGAAGCTGTCCTGGGAGATCGAGCATGTTCTTCAGACATTGTGCAAGTGCGGCCTCGCTAGGCTGTTCCGACCCATCGCCGCATGCCTTGTGTAGACGAGAAAGAAGGCCCAAGCAACTATCGGAGTGATAAACGAGTTGCATGAGGAGGGAAGTCAGCAAACCCCGAATATTGCATTTGGCGGCGTCCATGAAGTCGAAATAGTGGTATGCGAGCAGAACTGATCTCGATACTCGCATATGCTTAATGTCCTTGACGATGGCAGAACTTATCAACAGCATAAGTTCCTTATAACCTGGGATGGTCGTAAAACTGCGTACCAAAGAACACTCTTCCCTGACCCAGCTAAAACCGAAGAGATAATTATTATGAATTATGAAAGGGTGACAAGGCGAGGAGCTTACGATTGCCACAGATCCACAACAGCGATCCATTCTTCTTCCACTCGTCGAATGTGTTACCTCCGATAAACCACTTTGCTGTCCCATCGTGCTGACTCTCACACGCGGCATTATGGTTGACGGAAGGGTTAGGAGGAGCGGGCCATGTTCGAAGCTTCACGCACGCCCTGCTCCCTGTGAGCACGTTTCAGCCACAACAATAGATGATGACGACATCAGAAAGTAACAAACGTTGGTATTCACCCATTACTGTTATAACGCATGACAGAAAGATCAGTATGTGTATGAAGAAATTGCGAAGATGAGGCACACCGCGATTAGTTACTTTCGTGTTATCGTCGACGCTGCGTGTGGCCTCTTTAACCACCCCCACATTGGCTTCCTGAGTGGCCTTGACATCGTCACAGACGTCCTGGAAGCTCTCCCCGATTATTGTAGCCTCATCGTCAAAATGTTGTGTATCCTCCAGGTTTCTCGCCACCACCATTGTTAGATTCTCTTTTGTGAGTAAGTCCAATTTTTGGAGCGCATCTTCCACCTCCGTCTTTCCTACTACCTTCCTCATAAACTTCGCTGTACCACAGTCAGCCAAGAAAGAGAATCTCGGATCGAATGAAAAGACCAACTAATCCGCTTCTCCTTTATTGCCTTGGTCGAAAGTGCAAGGATGGAGAGAATCTGGGCCATGACCTTCGTGAGCAACTCCGTCACCTCTGGGGTGAACGAGTCTAAAGTGCAGTAATCGAGACGCCGGAGGAAAAAGTGAATGCGTTCAAAGACGTTCACGAGCGCTTCATAGCTAACTATGTCATCCTTCATGACCTAAGTTGACTATTATGCGAATGCACAATCGAGGAATGTGGAAAGAGACTGACCCCGAGAAGAACACCGATAGCAGTAAAGAGTGCCTTCGCGGCAGAGAAAGGCTGAGAGAATGGATGTTGCAGGACCGAAATGTCATAGAAAAGTTGAGTTCTTACTGGACTTATACCATCCCCAAGAGTTTCTGAGACAGTGAAGAGGATATAGACGGTCGGTGTCAACCATGCCATTAACTTGTCATCGACCTTGCGAAATTTATCGAAAGCCCGTGCCTGCTTTCGATATACATTCAAAACGAAATCAGGAGTATTGTAGTCTTCAAGCGCTGCAGCGAATGGATGCGTTTCTAGATCTTGACCCGTTGAAGTCCTATATTCATTTGATGCGGCTTCGAATATTGCAGTAAAATTGGCGATAGAAAGGTGCCGGTGGGTCGTCTTATTCCTTGTGGACATAGGAAAAACAGGAGTGGGGAATGCGGAGCGATGCAGTCGTCGCACAGACAATTATAGTTGGTCGTGAGCTGAGGACAACAACTGAAGGACACAGGATAGCCCCCAGGGACAATAGCTGTTAGACTCGGGAGCTATTCTCGGGGCACCGAGTCCGAGTTGACTCGGATGCATCAAAATCTCAATAGACACCCGGGCCGGGCTACGGTACCGCCATGACGGAGCCACGCCATGGGTTGTGGCCACCTCTTCACTCGTTCCTCTCGCCACTCAAACTCACGTTCGGACGCTTATGGTCTTTCGGGACTCGAGAGCCGTGCTCTTCATGCTGTGTAGAAGAGAGCCCTCTTTCTTGTGGCTCAGTGCCTCGAGCGGTGATGACCTCTGCAGTGAATAATGACGGAAAAGGACCCATGGCCGAGCTCACCGTTCTATTACTTGAGCGGGCGAGCTGAAGGAGCTCGGCGTCGACTTTGTCGATGTCAGCTTGGGAAGAAGATTCCCGTCTCACGGCAGGGTACTATCCCAGGTACGAAAAATGTACCCACCCATCCTTTCTCCGGGAGAAAGAACCCGGGGACGTGATCATATGACTCTCGTTTGTAGGTTCCATTCACGGAGGCAGTCAGGAAGGCTTATACGTACATTATCGTTGGCACTTTGGGAATGATCGATGCAACAGCGGGCGAACGACTGCAAGGCAGACATCGTCTTGCTCGTGCGCGAATTTTTACGCGATCCACAAATGTCTGTGGGCTGCCAATGAACTCGGTGTCACCAAATGAAACCCGTGCTGCAGTACAATCTTGCGTGGCAGATGCCTGGGGTGCTGATTTTTGACAAGGATTAAGAGACCCCTTTCTACTTCATTTTCTACTCTTGCATGTGTTTTTGAGAGAGCTCGCGTTGCTTTTTGATACACTGAAGAACGGGAATTCGGTACTCTCTGAACCTGATCTACATATCATTGATTTGCCATTTCAAAAATGACCTTGGGTATTCTCTAATTTGGCACCGTGATCTAGCAGCAACTGCGCAAAGTCCTGATGTTCATTGCCGGTAGTCGCCATGAATGGCGTATTATTTTAAACCGATTCTGGATATTCACGTCCGCTCCACGATCGAGCAAGAGCCGCACGACCTCGCGATGTCCCGCTCCCGATGCCAGATATAAAAGTCTCGTTCAGATAAGTTCTTCCGTTCACGGTAGCATTATACTCGAGGAGCTGCACGACCCCGAGATATCCATTGCGCGATGCTAAGTGCACGGCACATACTTCTGATCGTGATGCTTCAGTCTCTCCTCCCAGGAGTACGACATCGAGAGCCTCTTCCAGCAGCAAAGCCGCGGTTGGCGCGTCTATGTCCATCTTACCACTTTCTCATTCCCATAAGGGGGATGTTGGGCTATCAGCCAGATGTGGATAGCCGCCTCGTACCGTTTAAGGTGAGCGTACATCTACCCACGGACGTGTTTGAGCAGTGAGAGGGTGCGACAGAAGTTTTCATGGGTATGCCAGTTGAGATAGTTTAGCCAAATAATTTCCCTCAACGCACTGCCCGAAAAAAAGTAACATTGCGTCCACAGGAGAGAACGCACTTGGTTTCCCTCGCGTCCGAAAGTGATGGGGCAACAGATTGACGTGCGCCGCAGGGCAGTCAACTTACGATAAGTACCACTGACATGTTACGTTGCAGGTGCAATCATACGTTCCGTCACAGGGCACCCTTCCCAGCAACCAGCGGTCTTTCGTGTTTTCCATTGTGGAAGTCATCGTGGGTGGATCACTAAAGCTGCAATGCTCGGGGTCAATCAGATATTGCATGAAATCCTGTCATTGGATGTCGGGCTTTCGTAATTGACCCAGTACGGTGGGACGAATGCAGATTGCTGCATGTAGGTGGACAAGATGTACTAGTAGAAGGGAAGTGCGGTACAGTCCCTGCTCGCTGGCGTTGCGTGAGATGTGACGACGTGACGTCACGGGTGTGACAACAGTGGGCCACGACATCGAGGTCAAGCAAGTCTGAACGTTCAGACACTGTTTGTGCGACGTCGCGCACAATGAACCCTCGCCTGCGTATTCCTTTTCTGACGCGTGGATATGCGACGCGGCTTCCTCAAAGGCCGCCAATGCGGCATCCCGACCCACTTACGAATAATCCCAATGCAGTCTCCACCTCCCTCCCCGAAGACTTGACATTCATTCATCGCCCACCGCCGTCCGCTCCCACACCACATTCCTACACAGTTAATCCATCCTCCCCCCTTTTGCGCACTGAGCCACAGACATCATTGCCGGTTTCTGCTTTGCCTCCACCACTCAAAAATGCCACGTTGGCACACCCGTGCTTGCCCGAGGACAAGATTTCGGAGATACAGCAACTGAGGATGGAAAACCCGGAATTCTACACGCGCAGTAGGCTTGCGAACGCTTTCGGATGTTCTCCCTCGTTTGTGAGCTATGTCGCACCTCTGAATCCCTCTCAGCAGCACGCCGCGCTGGCGAAGCGGGATCGGGAGCATGAAAAGGCGCGCACGGGGTGGGGTGAGAAGGCCGCTCTTATACGGGAGATGCGTAGAAAGCGAAAGGAATTCTGGTGAATTTGGAGTTAGGGAAGGAGGGAGGTTCGAGACCTGTGCGGGGGTCGCCAGGAGTGACATACGCGACGACCTCGGTGCGGTCGCTCCCCGCTGATCCATGGTTCTGGCTAATTGAGAGATGGGTGATAGGATATTTGTGTCCATTGACCCATGGGTAGGGTTAAAATCGGCTGTAGTGGCCAATTTGGCTCGTTCTAGGCGTGTTGTATATACATTACCTGCCAATAAGACACCTAGGCGGGCATCCGAGTGCTCTCTCTCGGTCGCCGGCGAAACCTGGAGAGTCAAACACGAGATTTACGCAATCACGCGGCTTTGTATGTTTGGGGTGCTGTCCATCGCCCCGGCCGAATTTGGATGCATTCCGCCTGCTGACAGCGGTGGGGTGCTGTCACCGCACCCCACTGGTCCGTATTTTCCCCATCCCCAATTAAATACATAAACACCTGCCCCCTCATCTCTCCTCCCGGCACTTCTCTGTCACCCCCACTCTTGTCCTAATGTCTGCCCAAGCTAGCGTCAATATTGCCAGGAACGCCGCCACGACTAAGCTTCTTGCCAGAGTCCCTCCCCCTGCGTTCTCCCAGGCGACACACCGCTCGCGTTGCCTTGCCCAGCTCCGCTCAAAGCATGACAGTCTTGAAAAATATGTCTACCTCAACGGCCTGAAAGATCGTGACCCATCCCTCTTCTACTCTCTGTTATTCGACAACATGCGGGAAAGTACACCTCACCTTTCTTTGATCAATGCTTTTTTACATGCTTCTTGCCGTCCACAGGAAATGGTCCCAATCCTGTACACCCCGACGGTGAGGATACAAAATGTGTCTTGTTTTCACGCATATAATAACCATGGTTGCTGTCTGATCATCTAGGTTGGTGACGCGTGCACCAACTACTCACACATCTGGCGTCGCCCGGAGGGCATGTACGTCTCCATTTTGGATAAAGGCCGCATCCGTGAGGTTCTTGCTACATGGCCCAATGCTCGCGAGGCACGCATTGCAGTCGTCACTGATGGCTCGCGCATTCTTGGTCTTGGTGACCTCGGCGCGAACGGACTTCCGATCGCGGTGGGTAAGCTGTAAGTATGACCAAAAAGCAATTCTCCGACACGGAGAGAACTGACGAGACTTCCGGTCGTAGTGACCTTTACATTGCCTGTGCAGGCATTCGTCCGTCATCAGCGGTGCGTTTCACCCAGCGCCATCGGACCAGATGCCGTTGCTTACCAATAAGGCTGGGTTCTAGTTACCGATCTGCCTCGACCTTGGTACATCAACGGAGAGGTACCTCAATGATCCTTTGTATATTGGTGTGCGCCGCCCCCGCCCATCTCCCGAGGAGGTATGTCATGCCGCCTTGCGTGCCTTCGAGTACCGAGTCACGTGAGCGTAGATGGATGAGTTTATGGACGAGTTCATGGACGCTATGAAGGAAGTCTTCCCCAATTTGCTCGTGCAATTCGAGGACTTCTCGACGGACAATGCTTTCAAGTATCTCAGCCACTTCCGTCAAAAATATCGCTGCTTCAACGACGACGTAAGCCTGTGGTGTGGGAGATGTCTTTTTCCCTTATCTTACATAACCCTGATTAGATCCAGGGCACGGGTTCGGTCATCCTCTCAGGTTTTATGAATGCGGCACATCTCGCATCAGAGGCATCCGGCAGACCACTCGCTGAGCATCGCATCCTATTCTTTGGCTCTGGCTCTGCTGGAATTGGTGTCGCGAAGCAACTGCTGTCTTTCTTCACGTTCCAGGGCTTGAGTGAAGCCGATGCTGTGAAACAGATCTGGGTCTGCTCTCATTGCTTCGCCCTGTATGCGCGCATTTTATTCATAAAGTTATAGACTGTCGATTCTAAGGGCTTGGTTACCGCTGGTCGCCCTGGCCTCCAAGAACACAAGAAGTGTCAGCCACTCTTGTATACTCGGAATGCCTTTTATTGACTAGCATTGTAGTCTTTGCACGCACTGACTATCAAGGTCCTCCCTTGACAAACTTGGTTGATATTATCAATCATGTAAGACCCACCGCTCTCCTCGGCCTTAGTACACTCCGCGTAAGTATCTCATCGTTACCGCACGGTTCCCTTTGGTGAGTTTCTGTGCCTACAGAATGCGTTTACGAAAGAAGTCATCCACGCGATGGTGGCGCACAACACGCGTCCGATCATCCTTCCGCTATCGAACCCGGTGTCGTTGAGCGAGATCGACTACGAAGATGCTCTCAACTGGTGATTCATCCACGCCATTGAGCTGTCTGTTCGCAGTCCTGACTGAACTTTGAATGCAGGACCGGTGGCAAAGTTATCTTCGCTTCTGGCTCACCTTACAACTCCATCTCACTTGGAGAGAAGACATTCGAGCCAGGTCAAGGCAACAACATGTATATCTTCCCGGGTATTGGTCTCGGTGCATTGCTCGCCAAGGCGAGCCGCGTGACGGACTCTATGGTCGAGCAGGCGTCCATCGCTCTCGCTGGCTCACTCGACCCCGATGAGCGTGCAGCAGGACTGATATACCCCCGCCTTGACCGCATCCGGGAGATTAGCCCAAGAATCGCGCTTGCTGTTGTGCGCGCCGCACAAAATGCTGTATGTCCCAGTCCTAAACTCGGGGATTTCGGTTAATATACTGACATGGGTCCTATCTAGTCCGTCGACTGCGCTCCTGCGCTCCGCCATGTGACGGATAATACGCTCCTGACGTATATCAAGGAGCAGATGTGGGACCCGCGACCGATTAAGAGCCACTTCTGAGGGTTCCAGTGTACTATAGACATCGAGTTGAATTAGTATCACACTGCCATGATTCATGATCACCATATGTTCTATGTCTTGGATTTTGATTTCGTGTCCCATAGAGTAACATACACTGTATATGCCAATCCGCGCTGATAATAGAAGAACGTTTGACTTGTCGATACAACCAAAACCTGGGGGCTACATAGTTTGTTATCTCCTCTCTGGTTCACATGTCTAGATCTCGTCTGCTCTATCTGGGTACCCCACTCATGTGCTCATGGGTCGATATTTTCGTCAATCTCTAGTCCCTCTACACTGACGCCACCCGCCCCCGTCTTCCATCGACCAATCGCGAAGCGATGGTTGACGCCGTCCAGCTTGGGCACACAAGCGGCACCGCCACACCCGCCCGTGCGCTGCATCGGAACGAGAAAGAAGACCTCCTTGACGCGCGAATGTAATAGCGCCATCGAACACATCACACATGGCTCATGCGTCGTGAAGAGTGAGCGCGACGTGAGGAGGTAGAGTTGGCCGTTCTTTGCGGGCGTGGATGTGGATGCCGGCGGGGATGGGGTTGATAGGGTGGTGGCGGCGGTGGCGGAGATGGCGGGGGTAGAGGTAGTCGGGTCTGCAAGCGCACGCACGACGTTCAGTGTTGCGTGACGCAGAGGATGCGCGGAGGAGATGCGCGTGTCGCGCGCTAGGTATGAGGGCCACGCGGGTTCTTCTAGTGGTGCTGGGACGTAAGACGCGATGGGAAGCTGGGTGGAGAAGAAAAAAGGAGGTTGTCAGAGATACGCATGCTCCAGGCAGGGAGCAGTAGACAGATTGAGCGCACGCAAGCACGCAAGCACGTACGCACCTCTCCTGCGGCGCGCGCCGCTCGCGATTCCTCCACGACGCGTAGCATCGCAGCGCAAGCCCACTGCGCACGCGCGCGGCTCCAGTCTTCGGGCTCGCCTTTGCGCCGTGGCGCGAAGACCGTCGGCCAGAGCGCGTTCTTTAGCACTAGCGAGGTTGGCGTGAGCGCTGCGCTACGCGGGACTGTTAGTCGGTAGGGCGGTGCGCAGTCGAGGTCTGGTGGGAGCTCCGGCACGGTTGGGGACGTGCTGGTGAGGAGGAGAGTTGAGTGCGTGCCGGTGGGCGATTTGCGCACGCGTTTGAGGTGTGAGAGGGTTGGGGTATCATAGCCGGATGATTTGAGCCATCTGAGGGTAAGGATATGGGGAGAAGCGGAGAAGAGGGATGAAAGTAATGAGCGTTGACGGGGGATAGATTATGGGAAGGAGATATATACTTCAGTGCTGAGGTTATGTGTCGTGGGTCTGGGATGTCCACCACCCATGCCTGTACTTGTATTGGGCATCAGGAGACGCGCGCGGAAGCGCGGGACATGCTCACCTGTACGGACCGTCTCTGATGTCTCTTCGTCGTCCTCGTCAGAGGTTAGCTTGACCCTGGTGAACGGGAGATCCTCATCGGGTAGAATTTCGTTCGGGTCTGGCATATCCTCTAAAACGCGTTTCGATGATGATGCTTCACCGGCGACGGCGGAGAGGCCGCCCCAGCCGTCTTCGACGAGTTCGGTGTCTGCGAGCGTACGTCCGTCTGAGGTTGGGATCTCGACGGGTTCGAACCAGAGGTTTGACCCGTGGTAGATGCAGAGCTCTTCATCGGGTTCGACGGCGCGCACGGTCGTATATCGGATAGAGTCGGTGGCGGTGTCGATGGAATAAGAGACATTTGGAGAGTCGGAATGATTGAACAGGGACCCTGTGTGAATGAAATTGGATAGCTGAAGTAGGGACAGGCAGGTGAGCGCACCGAGTCCGAGGGCGAGGGCGATTCTTCCGTCTCTCCAAATGAATGTGTAGTGGTCTAGCACCGTATGTCGTCCATGTGCCTCGTATTCCTCAGCGGAGAAGAGCAATGCAGGGCTGATCTCAAGCAATGTATGCGCGAGCAGGGGTTTGGACGCTATGGATAATTTACATATCATCGATGCGGTGAGCAGTCAACGCTGACATACCGTAGACCCCTCGACCCCTCCCCTCGGAATACTTGATCTTACATCCTGTGTTATTGAGGTGTTCCGGTGCGGCAGGTCTGTAGGAGGACGAGGTGGTCGGATCGTGGAGATCTGGCATGCAGTTGGCCACGTCGAGCGCGCATAGACACCACCGCTGACTGACAAAACTCACAACATGTCCGAATCACTCCCTCCACGTCGCCTACCGTCCTTATTGCTCTTTGCACTCGCCCCCCTCCCAGCTTGGTTTGTCGTACGCCCGCTCATCAATCCCGTTCCACCCGTGCCAGCGCTCTATGTTTCCTTTGGATTCTCCATCTTCGCCCTCCTCGCGACCATCTATCTCGTCCCGGCGTTGGGCCCGACTTTCGTCAAGGCCAATTTGAAAGGCCGGGACTTGTTGAAGGCGTACAGCACACCGATGTATACTGTTTTCTACCCTTCGATGTGCCGTCCGTGTTCCTGCTGACGCAGACCAACAGACCCGAGAGCATGGGGCTCGTCTGCGCGTCAGTATATATCCTCCTGTTAATTCTATTTATTCCGTTCGCTTTCTCTCCCATATCCTTGAATGGATCTCAAGCTCAATATACCGTGCGGGAGGGTATAGTCGTCAGTGCATTTCCTCACTACCAAGTACGATTTCTTTCATTTCCCTCATGTACAAGCTAAAGAGAACAAAGCTTTCCGTTTACCTATCTTCGCTTCTCTCGCTGCTTATCGCGACGATGCTCGGCTTTCTGGACGACGTCTTTGATATCCGCTGGAGACATAAAATACCCATACCTATCATCGCATCAATCCCGCTATTGATGGTTTATTATGCCGACAACGGCAATACTCACATTGTAGTACCCATTCCCTTCCGTCCGTTCTTTGGTTCCCTCTTGAACCTCGGTACGCCATCTCTTATCTTCTTCAGATACTCCTACCAATACTTATGTAACTTAGGACCTCTGTACTATTTATACATGTCGCTTCTCTCTACTTTCTCGACAAATAGCATCAATATCCTCGCTGGTATCAACGGATCCGAGGTCTCGCAAGCCGTCGTCATTGCGCTTTCTGTCATCCTCAACGACCTACTATACCTTCCTTGGCCAACTGGTTTCCGTGTTCCACTGCATCTTCTTGGGAGTCGTGCAGAAGTTGAAGTTGGTGGTGTCTGGAGCGCCGGCATGGCATATGGCAGTACACAGTTGGTCGAGCGACACCTCTTTAGTTTATACTTCATGCTTCCTCTCGTGGGTGTCTGTCTTGGCTTTCTATTCCATAACTGGTGTGCAAATTCCCTTGCTCTCTGAATCGAGACTAATACTGATGCATCGGCCGCACAGGTATCCCTCGCGTGCATTCCCGGGTGACACGCTTTGCTATGTAACCGGCATGGCATTTGCTGTCGTTGGCATCCAGGCGCATTTTTCCAAGACGCTACTCCTCTTCTTCCTTCCGCAGATCTTCAACTTTATTCTTTCCTGTCCCCAGCTATTCGGTCTCGTGCCGTGTCCGCGTCATCGCGTCCCTCGGTATAAAGTCATATTAAAACCGCGACACCCAGTACTTACATGGGCCGTAGCTTCGACCCAGATACGGATCTTTTGCATCCATCTAAAACCCAATTTCTGAAGCGTACGTCGCGACTTTCCACCGTTGTTCTACGGATTCTAGCGGGACTCGGTTGTACGGAGTTGACTACGCTTCCGGATGGGACGATACTTGAGGCGACGAACCTGACACTCTTGAACGTATTACTGTTGCGCCTGGGGCCGATGCGGGAGAAGCGTCTGACCCAGGCCCTGATAACAGTTCAGGTGATACTTCCGGTTATCCTTTGCGCGATCTATGATTGTTGACGATGTCCTTAGGTAGCGGGAAGCGTAGTTGCCTTCATAATACGCTACGGCTTGGCATATCTTGTTTTCGATGGCGATCGTCGTTAGTGCTGTGTTCTCTCAGCAGGTTTTACAGACCTGTGGACTCTCGACCTGTGCATAGGACCAGATCACGCACCGAATCATCTCAAGTAGTCTTGCAGTGCGTCCCATATACAGAATTATTTTACGATGTCATACACTTTTGCTTTATTGTATAGACTAGACTAGTACATTTTGAATGGCCCTGAAAATTGACCGTGATCGCGAGATGGGAAATCACATGCGTGCCCCCTACTCTAAATTAGGAAATTGCACCTGGTCGTTTCCTCCACATAAGCTGCAAAACCCGAGTCCGGGTCATCTCAACCTCCAACCCGCCCTTTCCAACGGCCATGTCAACAGAAAGAGCCACATTTCGCACCGAGGTTTCAGAAATAGAACGCTGGTGGAAGGTTTGTTCAGTCCCGTTTATGTCTCTTTGATTTTGACTCTCGTGACCCCCTTTGTAGAGCGCCCGCTTTGCCCGGGTGAGGCGACCATACACAGCCGCCGACGTTGTCTCGAAGCGTGGGACCCTCCCAATGTCATACCCTGCCGATGTCCTCGCTAAAAAGGCCTTCGCGCTTTTTTCTGAGCATTTCAAAAGGCGTACACCGTCGCACACATACGGAGCGTATGTCTTGTCTTATCCTATTATAATATTGAGGGTGTTTAATGGGGGCTACATCACAGGCTGGACCCTGTTCAGGTTACCCAGATGGCGAAGTATCTCGAAACTGTTTACGTTTCCGGCTGGCAATCGTCGAGTACGGCATCGAGTACACATGAACCTGGCCCTGACCTTGCTGGTAAAGTTTCCATCTGCTGTCTCTCACGAGGCCAGGAATAATCGACGCTCTTCAAAGATTACCCCTATAACACCGTACCAAATAAGGTTGAGCACCTTTTCACTGCTCAACTCTTCCACGACCGCAAACAACGCGAAGAACGCTCCCGTATGAACAATGCAGAGCTTGCCTCGGTCCCCGCTATCGATTATTTCCGCCCTATCATAGCAGATGCCGACACTGGCCACGGCGGTATTACGGCAACTATGAAACTTTCAAAGCTCTTCGCAGAAAAAGGCGCCGCAGGTATTCACATTGAGGACCAAGCACCGGGCACGAAAAAGTGCGGTCACATGGCAGGCAAAGTGCTTGTTCCCATCCAGGAACACATAAACCGGCTTGTTGCGATCCGACTTCAGTTCGACATTATGGGTGTCGAGTGCCTTGTCATCGCGCGGACCGATTCCGAGGCTGCAACACTCATCACGACCAATGTCGACGCGCGCGACCACCCGTTCATCATCGGCAGTACGAACGCGAGTGCTCGTCCACTTGTCGAAATCATGAACGAAGCCATAATGCGCGGGGTGACTAGCGACGCGCTGCAGGCCGTCGAGGACGATTGGCTCGCCCAGGCTGGGCTCAAGCTCTACAGCGAGGCACTTGCAGATGCCTTGCGTACTCAGACGTCCGCGTCGCTGGCGACTTTGAATAAATTCATCGCGCG
>Ga0137358_10000890_pt1 | contig 15158 bp, 12 predicted proteins | sample Mad1_20_16metaG_FD_105551 | JGI IMG/M metagenome (GOLD analysis project Ga0137358, IMG submission 105551) | Vadose zone soil microbial communities from Angelo Coast Range Reserve, California, USA - Mad1_20_16 metaG | ecosystem: Environmental > Terrestrial > Soil > Vadose zone | place: USA... | reverse complement strand
TGACAGTTGCCAATGTGGTGGAGGTCGTAGTGGTACTGGCAATCCTGTACGTAGCCTACCGTTTCTACCAGAAACGGGGTTGATCGCCATGGCAAGGAAACGCACCAAGCAGGGTGATTGGTCGCAGCATGATTGCCGCGGTCATTCATCTTGTGCAGCGCCCGAATTGGTTCAATGGCTGGATGTTGTTCGTGCTTGCCCTTGCCATCCTCGCTGTCAAAGCCCGCTCCTTTGCGCTCAATGTGCAGGACCGCATCATTTGACTGGAAGAGCGCGAGCGACTTGCAGTACTTCTTTCCGAACCGCTGCGAGCGAGAATCGGCCAACTGAGCGAAGGGGAGTTGGTCCCCTTTCGTTTCGCCTCAGATGCCGAAGTCCCCGGCTTGGTGCAGGAGACTCTGATCAACAAGTTGTCGAAAGCCGACATCAAGAAGTCGACCAAGAACTGGCGCGCAGATTATTTCCGGGTGTGAGTTTCGGCCGCTTCAAAAGCTTTTAACCGCAAAGATCGCGAAGGACTTCCGCGACGTTCGCAAAAGGAAGCTCTTTGCGTCCTTCGCGCGACCTTGGCGCCCTTCACGGCTGAGAGCTTTTTCGCGAACGGACTGGCATCAACGCCGTTCCATCACCCACTGGTTCTTGCGGTAACGAATCACCGGTGCGCGTCCGCTAGCGGGCAATTTCCTCAGTGCGCCGATAACTATCTTGCTCCACGGTTTCGCGAGCCCAGGCGTTCGCAATGCACGTGTGCTGAGGGTGCGAAACAGCTTCAGAGCCTGTACCCGCTGCATCGACGCGAGTTCGTTCTCTATAATCTCGTCCTGAATGCGATGGCACTCTTCCAGATTCTGCAGTCCCAACGAGTCAGGGTGCGACCGAAACCCACCAATAAGTGCATCAACCGAGTACAGGTTCGCGTATCGAAAAAAACGCACCCACAACTCAAAATCGCTGGCACTCCGCCGCGAGTCATCCACCCGGCCGCCCGTTCGCTCCCATAGGGTGCGTCGCCAGAAGGTGGACTCCTGCTGAATGTATCGATTGGCGCCCGCGAGAAATGGCAGACGCGACCACTGGCGTAGCTTCAGGACCTCCACTGCCATTCCCTCTTCGTTGAAGCCTGTGGGGCGGCCCGTGATCCACTCGACTTCAGGAAAAGTGCGAAAGACGCCCCCCACCACGAATAACGATCCCGCGTGCAGGAGATCGGTCGCGCTGATCCAACCCATCAGCTCTCCCGTAGAGTGGGCGAAGCCTTTGTTGATCGCGTCATACATTCCGCGATCCGGTTCGGTGGTCCAGAAATGCAATTGGGATTCGTATTCGCGGATGATGTCGACGCTGCCATCAGTCGAGCCGCCGTCGATGATGATGTATTCAAGGTTGGGATACTGCTGCCCCAGCACCGAGCGGATGGTTGCTTCCAGGTACCGCGCCGAGTTGAACACGGGCGTCACGAGCGCAATTTTCGGCCACGGACCGGGCGCGCTTGCAGCGTAGCTGGAATCGGTTTGCGGCATGTCAGGAAGTTGAGTCACCAGGGAAGGGAATCTTCCGCGATCGCGACAATGTTCTCGGAATCGAAATAGTCTCGCCACACGAGAAGTGCAGGCAAGCCCGTGCTGGGATCGAAGCCGTACATGCGGTAACCATGTTGGCCAAGCAGGGAGAGCAGTTCCGCACTGCTCGCATTCTGATGCCGCAAAAGGCGATCCGCCAACTCCAGTAGCAGAAGAGGGTGGTCGCGCCGAAGCGTATTGAGCGCGCCATGCAGCGCGCTCAGTTCAGCACCCTCAATATCCATTTTGATGACGTCGACCCTCGACAGTCCTTCCGCTTGCACGATCGCATCCAGACACTCGGTTCGTGTCTTCTCCCGGTGATCGAGCGGAGTATTGTAACCAAAAGCGCCCAGCGTGTTGTGCCCGGAATTCTGCACCCGTGCGACCAGCAGCTCCACTTCGGATGCGTGATCTGAGAGAGCCACCTGCCGTACTCGCACATTGTTCAAGGCATTGATTTCAACGTTGCGCTTGAGCACTCCCATCTCCCGGGTGCTCGGCTCGATGGCAAGCACAGATCCGTCAGCTCCCACCCTTCTCGCGGCGTACAGAGTGTATAGACCCGTGTTGGCGCCCACATCCACAAACGTCATGGCGGGTTTAAGGATTTTCGAGAGCAGGCAGAATTCGTTCGGTTCGTAACGGCCTGTGACAAAGATTGACCGGCTTGTTTCGTTTCCCGGGTAGAGGGTCAAATGCAGACCGTCGAGCCACGAAACCGTGAAGGGCTTTGGAAAGAGTCGCCAGATCGCCCTGCGAAAGCGTGTCTCTGGGCTCGCAGATTGGCCTGACCCGAGCACCCATCCGGGATACGGTTCGAGGATGGGTTTTGCGGCCAGGCGAGTTCCCAACCCGGCATCAAGGCTTAGTGGCGACATGAACTGGTCACCAGCAGAGCAATCGTGGAGCAACGGGTGCCCCGCCCGTCCTGAGCACAGCGCCTTCCTCGACGCCGAATGAAACTTGGGTCATTCCGCTCGCCGAAACACATCTTTCGCCTTTGCACTCGACGTGAACAACGCGCGCCGGGCCAGCTTCGCCACTCCCAGGGGCCGGGAACTGTAGCGCTTGAACTGCTTCCATAGATTCCGGGGATTGTCGGTGATGCCCCCGCGGGTCAGTCGGTAGTTCGCATCGTCGATGGTGTAAGCGTAGCGCCAGAACAATCCGTCGTCGTAGTCGCCCGGATTCTGCTCGCAAGTGAGCCGGGCATTGCGGACGCACTCCGCGCTAGCCATCATCTCTTCCTTGCTGGGACCGTACGTCGTATGGGAGTAGTCATGATTCTGATGCACGGCGAGCACGGCTTTCGACGCATCCACAACTTTCGCTTCGAGCGAGCGCGCCTTCCAGAGAAGCCAGTTGTCCCACCAGAATCGTCCGATAGCGAGAGGCGGCATGTCCGGAAAGAGACCACGGGAAAAAGCAAAATAATCGATACTGCGAGCGATCTGCAGCTTGCCGTCCCGCCGCGCACGGCTCGCAACGTTCTTGGCCCAGTCGTCGGAAAAAACGATTGCGTCTTTGAACTCGAGATCAGTCCGGCGGCCGACCATCAGGAAGCGGTCACTCCACTGGGCGACGCGAGAGACTGCCTCGGCGAAGTCGTCGAACAAAATGATGTCCGCGTTGACGTAGCAGAGTGTGGCGCCGGCGCCCACTTGCTCCGCGTGTGCGAACAAATCGCTCACCAGGGGAGTTCCCCATTCGTTGCATTTGACGCCGGAGATGTGGCGCAACCCGAACTCGCCGGCTGCTTCCGCCGTGCCCGGCTCGGTACCAAACAAAATGACTTCCGGTCTTGGACTCATTCGTGTCCAGCTGGCGACGGCATTTCGCTGGATCACGCCGATGTGGCCGGCGAATTTCTTGGGCGTAGCGAAGATCGTGAGAGGAGCCGGCCGTCCGTCCGCTATGGCTGTGGAGAGGACACTCATACAAAACCCTCCCCGAGCCCCAGGCCAAGGTAGCGAACGCCGGGTTCGTGTTGCAGGAACTTCAGTGTGCGCCAGCAATCGATAACGGTCCGCGGTCCTTGATTGCTGTTGCGAGCCCACAACTCCCTTGGAATATTGTTGAACTCCGGCCATGAGGTGGCCAACACAACGACATCCGATCCCGCGATGCAATCAGCCGCGTTTGCCGCAAAACGGATGTGGTCAGGTATCGCCGCCGGCGACTGTTTTCCATACGCCGGGTCGAAGACCAGCACCTTCACTCCGCGCCCGGCAAGTTCTTTAGCCAGCAGGAAACCGGCCGCTTCCTCCACCACGTCGGTGCCCGCCTTGTACGTAAGCCCCAGAATTCCCGCAGTATTCTTTGTTCGATGCTGCACCAGATCGGCAAGCCACGGCACCTGCGCCCGGTTGAAGCGATCGACCGTCTGGGCGAGATCAGGCGGAACACCCAGTTGCTGCGCCAAATGCGCGAGAGCCAGATTGTCGCGCGGGAAACAGGGCCCGCCATAGCTGAGCGCTCCTTTCAAGTACTTTGCGCCGATGCGCGTGTCGAGCCCCAGCGCAGACGTAATTACGTCAACATTGGCGCCTGCAAGCCTTTCGCAGATGCGCGCCAGCATGTTGGCGTAACTGATTTTGGTCGTAACGTAAGTATTGACCGCGAGCTTAGTGATCTCCGCGTTCACAAACGACATCCGCGCCACCGAAGGCTTGTTTTCGCAAACGTGCGCATAGAGCGATTGCAGCATGTCACCTGCGCGCGGGTCCGATTCGCCGATGAGAAGCATATCGGGGTTCAGGAAGTCGCGAATCACGCTGCCCAACGCAATGAACTCCGGGCTGTAACACAGCCCGAAGTCGGCTCCGACTTTCTTGCCGCTGAATTTCTCCAGCATCTCGCGAACCGGGCCGCCAGTAGTTCCGGGCATGACGGTGCTGGTCAGACAGACGAGTTGGTAGTCCTTCTTCTTCGCCAGAGCCCGTCCGATTGCCTGGCAAACCGGCTGCACATACCGCAATGAAAATCCACCCGCAGGAGCGCTCGGGGTTGATACGACGATGAACGTGATATCCGTCTGCGCAACCGCAGCCTCAACATCCGGAAGCGCCGTCAGCCGCCCCTGCGTCTGGACCAACAACTCCGCCAGGCCCGGTTCGTTGACCGGAGCCTTCTTCTGGTTGACCGCATCAACTTTGTGCCCGTCATGATCGACGCCAATGACAGTCAATCCCTTCGCGGCCAGGCAAGCGGCTAGCGGAGACCCCAGTTTTCCCAGGCCAACCACGCACACTTTCGGGCTCATGCACTGGCCTCGCCAGTCAGGCATAAATGCCAGCCGAAATGACGCTCCATCCAGCGAAACACCGAGTGCGGAGTCCAGCTCCACGGCCACGCTTTGACGTATTCATATTTCACGTATTCAGAAATGCGGTAGGGAAAGATGTGACTCACAAAAATGTCGGTGGTATGGAAACCCGAAGACTCAATCAGGTGGCGTCCTTCGCTGCGCGTGTACGTGTAAGTCACGGGACAGCCGGTCTGTGCCTCTGAGTGCTTCGCCACCAGTTCTTTCAATCGCCAGAATTGGCCTTTGCCGTAGCCCATCAGAATCCAGAACACCTTCCATGAAGGCCGGTAGTAGACCATCAACTTTACGACCGTGCCGGGCTTCGTATACTCGCGCATCTGCTCGACAACGCGCTCCGGATGGGGCGTGTGGTGAATTACGCCAAACGAATAAATCAAGTCATACGCCTCGACCGGAACAAATGAGCTTAGTTCTTCCGCGCTGCCTGAGTAGAAACGCACCTGATCCTGCAGTCCATAAACTGCCACGCGCCGGCGCGCCAATTCCAGCGACTGCGGGGACAGGTCCACTGCCGTGACTAATGCCCCATGACGCGCAAAGTTGACCGTGTCGGTCCCGATCCCACAACCGATTTCGAGCACCTTCATCCCGCGCCAGCGCTCAAACTCCGCGAACCGTGGAATATGCGGCTCGACAAAATACTTGCGTGCCTCGACCTCGTCAAAGTACTCGCGTGTCCCCACCGGCTTGGGCGAATGCCGGATATTGCAGGGACGCTGGTCCCAGTAGTTGCGCACCTGCTCTACCGTGATTTGTGAAAAATCAGACATGTCTTAAGTCAGCTGCGAGCTACGAGCCGCGAGCTACAATGTAAAATTAAGTCGCTCGGAGCTCACAGCTCGAAGCTCAATTCAGCCACGTATGTTTGATGCGGGGCGTACATGTGTGCATGCTTGACGTCAAACAGAAACGATTCGAAACAAATTGGCTGGATGTATTCGCCTCGTGACCAGCGACCAATCACCGCGACGCGTGCCCTGCCGCCACGGCCGGAAGCCGTCCTGCCTTGCGCAGTTCGCTCTCAATCCACCGGTAGGTGATCTTCAGCCCTTCCTCAAGCTGGATAGTCGGCTCCCAGCCCAGAACACGGTTCAGCAGGGTATTGTCACTGTTGCGCCCGCGCACACCTTGCGGCTTTGACAGATCGTGCTGTTTGTTCAGTTTCTTCCCGGCAACGTCTGAAACCAGGTCGATCAATTCATTGATAGTGACCAGTCGGTCCGTCCCGAGATTCAGAGGCTCGGCATAATCGCTCGCCATCAGGCGGATCAACCCTGCCACGCAATCGTCCACGTACATAAACGATCGAGTTTGCTCCCCGTCGCCCCAGACTTCGATGTCGCCGCCGTCATCCACCAGCGCTACTTTGCGCGAGATCGCCGCCGGAGCTTTCTCCTTGCCACCATCGTAGGTTCCCAGCGGACCATACACGTTGTGAAAGCGCACGATGCGGGTTTCCATGCCGTAATCTTTCTTGTAGTAACGGCAGAGTTCTTCCGCGAACAACTTTTCCCATCCGTAACCCGGTTCCGGGTCGGCCGGAATTGCATCCGACTCCTTCAAAGGCTCGACGTCCGCGTCCTTCTGCTTGTACTGCGGATACACGCACGCCGACGACGAAAACAAGAATCGCTGCACTCCATTCAGCCGGCTCGCGTCCAGCATATGGGTGTTGATCAGAATGTTGTTGCGTGAGATGTCAGCGTGGTTCGCCGTGATGTAGCCGATCCCACCCATATCCGCCGCAAGGTTATAGACCTGGTCAACATCCTTGGTCGCCTTGAGGCAGTTTTCCCAAAGCCGCAAGTCGAGCAGCGCGAAATCATCAGCCGGGCTGGTTTCGAATTCGGCGGGCTTGATGTCCGCCCCTCGCACCCAGAATCCATCGTCTTTCATCCGCCGGACGAGGTGATGTCCAATAAAGCCGCCCGCGCCGGTCACAAGAATCCGGGGCTTATCGGTCACGAAAAGCTCCAATCCGCAAATTTTTGCATGGAGAATTATGCCATTTTATCGGACCGTGCTCACAGCGAGCAAGCTAACCTCCCGATTCAAAACGGCAAACTGTTTACAGAAGATGCCCTTGTGTGTGCAAACCGGTTCACTCCTGTGGTATGGTGATCGGCACCAAAGAGCTATTCCCCTGTGTTCTCAGCGCGGTTGGGCTGAGGGAAGTGGAATAACAACTGCAAGCATGGGTGTGGTGCTCCCCCTCGCCGACCCTGATTGTGCGTAGGAGCAGGTTTGAACGACCCTAGTCGCGTGGTTGTCCGAGTTCGCCGCCGGCGGACTCGCCGTCATCGCCGTAATCTTCTGATCCGTCGTGGGCTTTTGGCCTCTGTTTTTGTCCTTGGAGGCCTTGCGGGCGCTGCTCTCCAGCCTCTCGATTTCAGCTCATATCTGGCATCTTCGTTCTCCTCGCATCCAGCGGCTGAGTGGATAAGAGGCGACGTACACCGCGATCTGGCGCTGTCGGCCGCAGCTGGCTCGGATGCTTCCGCAACACCTTCGCGCAAGGCTCGCCCGGTATATCCCTATTCACTCGTGCCCGGCGGTGTGCACGATCCCAAGGAGTTGTCCCAGGCCGTTGAGCGAGACCCAGTGCTCGCGTCCCACTATCGCGACTTCGATTTTAGCCGAGCCCGAGTCGTCGAACTCACGCAGGACAAGACGGTGTACGTCTCCTATCGCATCGGTCGGCACGTTTACTGGACTACCAAGAAACTCCGCCTGCATCGCGGTGAGAAAGTCATTACCGACGGCAAGACGACCATGCGCACTCGCTGCGCGAATCAGGTCTCCGAGACCGCAAGGCAAGAGGTCTCGCGCCAGGAACCTGCGATCGCGAAACTCGAACAGCCGATTCGAGAAGGCGGCGGCGCCCAGGTCATTCCCATTCCCGCTGCCTTCGATTCCGCTCTCAGTCGTCCTAACTTTCGTTCCTTCGAGCCGGCATAGGGCTACAGCGTGATTGCCAACCATAACGGTGGCGGGCTGTCTTTGTATCCCCCACCCCTGCCCAGTTGTGGGCCCAATCGGACGAAAGGGAAAGGCGGGTCCGCAGGCGGCGGAAGTCCAGTCGCGGTTGGTCACGCGGGAAGCAAGAAAGATCCAGGAGGCTGCAACTCTCCAGCCCAGGTGCCCGAGCCGGGAACGTTGATTCTGCTCTCCACTGGGGTAGCCGGTGTTTACCTACGCCACCGCAAGATGTCGCGCTCTTAAGCTTCGACAGATTCCTCTCTGCTCCGTTTTTCGGTGAGCCTAATGCGCTTGCTGCCCGTCTATTTCTCCTTTAAGCTCTCTATCTTTCCGCGGAGCCTTGCCCGTGCGAGTAACTGCCCTCTCCATTCTGTTGGCATCTTCTCTATACAGCCTCGCTGCTAACCCAACCGCTGGACCATCGATGCGTCTGACGGTTGACCTGAGCGACGCCTCGCGCAACATCTTTCATGCCGTGCTGACCGTTCCGGCTGCGCCCGGGGAGATGACGCTGGTTTATCCCCAATGGATTCCCGGCAACCATCGCCCCAGCGGGCCCATCGCGAACCTCACAGGGTTGCACTTCACTGCCCGTGGCCAGGAACTCGCATGGCATCGCGACCCGGCAGACATGTACGCGTTCCATGTGACCGTACCTTCGGGCACAAAAGAAGTGCAGGCAAGCTTCGACCTGATCTCGACCGACAGTGCGGGTGGGGGCGGCAACGCAGCTTCCAGCAACCTCCTGGATCTCAACTGGAACCAGGTCGTTCTCTATCCGCAAGCGGCAGCCTCCGACGCAGTGCAGGTCGTGCCTTCCGTCCGTCTGCCTGCCGGATGGAAGTTCGGTACTGCTCTCAACACCGCCCACGTCGAAGTCAACGAGGTGGAATTCAAGCCCGTCTCGCTGACCACGCTGGTGGACTCGCCCCTGATCGCGGGACTGCACTATCGCCAGATCGAACTGGTTCCCGTTGGAGAAATCCCCTCGCACGTGATCGACATGCTTGGTGAGAGCGACGCGGACATTGAAATGTCCCCCGAAGACACTTCCGCCTATCGCAAACTGGTGACGGAAGCCGACGCGCTCTTTAGCGCCCATCACTACCGGCAATATCACTTCCTTTACACCTTGAGTGATCAAGTCGGACATCACGGAGTGGAGCACCACGAGTCCAGCGACAACAGCACCGACGAACGCACTCTCCTCGATCCCGACTTGCATTTTCTCGATGCGGCACTGATGCCCCACGAATTCGTGCATTCCTGGAACGGAAAGTATCGCCGCCCCACCGGCCTGGTCACCCGCAACTACCAGCAGCCGATGATTGGTGACCTCCTGTGGGTCTATGAGGGACTTACGGAATATCTCGGCAACCTCCTCACCGCCCGCTCCGGCCTTTGGGACCCGGAGCAATACCGCGAGACACTCGCTGCAACCGCCGCTATGTTGGATCACCGCGCCGGGCGCACATGGCGGCCGCTCGAAGACACCGCCGTCTCGGTCCAGACGCTCCGCATGCTAGGCCCCGAATGGCAGAGTTGGCGGCGCAGTCTCGACTATTACCCCGAGGGCGAGTTGATCTGGCTGGAAGTCGATGGCACCATTCGCCAACAAACGCACGGCCAGCACTCGCTGGATGATTTCTGCCGGCGTTTCCACGGAGGCGAAAGCGGCGCGCCCAAGGTTGTGCCCTACACTTTCGACGACATCGTGCGAGCCCTGAACGACGTCGCACCCTACGATTGGGCAACGCTACTAAGACAACGCGTGAAGGCGACCAGCACTCATGCGCCGTTGGGTGGTATCGAACGCGGGGGATGGCGTCTCGTCTATAACGACAAGCCAAACGCATATCTCGCAGGCATCGAAAAGCTGACAAAGAGCACGATGTTTGCTTACTCGCTAGGCTTGATCGTCGGCAAACAGGGCGACTTGGTGGACGTCGTGCCCAACTCCCCCGCCTATCAGGCCGGGATTGGTCCAGGAATGAAGCTGGTCGCCGTGAACGGCCGGCGCTGGACACCTCAGGTATTGCACGATGCTCTCCGCAGGGCTCAGCAAGACCACCAGCCCATTGAACTGATTGTCGAGACCGCCGAGTTCTTCAAAACGTATTCGATCGCTTATTTTGAAGGCGAGAGGAACCCTCATCTGGAGCGGGTAGAAGGTCAGCCGGACATACTAGGTGACATCCTCAAGCCCAAGATCGGTTCGGCAGGGAAGCCGTTATGGTACCAGCCCCGCAGGCGCGACCCAGCTTAGCCCAGCGCCTCAGCGCTGGGAGAGGGAAGAATAAGAATAAAGATCAAGTCCCGGAGGGACGACCGAACCCACGAGCGGCTTTCAAGCCGCTCCCAAAACGACACTAGGTTCTACGACTAACGTGTAATTCACAGCTTGCATCTGCTGCTAGAATCTGCGTAAATCATTTGGCTGTCGGGCCATGAACCACCTCCTCCCCAAAACCGCCTGCATCTCTATCTTGGCCGCGACTCTGGTCGCCACCTTTCACCCCACGGCTCTGAGCGCGCAAAATGCGCAGATCCAGCACGTCGCTATCCGCCAGTCTGCCGGAGGAGCTACCGAGATTGAGATCCAAACCAGCCGCCGGGTTGTTCCTCTCACACAGATCGTGAACGACCCGGAGCGGCTCGTGATCGATTTTCCCGACGCGGTTCCCGGTCCCCAGCTTCGCTCGTTGCCGGGAAACAACGGGCAGGTGAAGGGCGTTCGCGCTGGTTTGTTTTCGGCCAATCCGCCTATTACCCGCGTCGTGCTGGAACTGAAGTCAACCCAGGATTTCAAACTACAGCCCTCGAGTAACTCGGTCATCGTGAGACTCGGCGGCGGAGCCGATGTAGCGGCCTCCGCGAGTGCTCCGGAATCTGCGTCGGCACCAGCGCGGCCGGCACCCACTAAGTCGGCCGTGCTTGCTCCCGCGCGAATGTCGGGCTCCGCTGCTCCGCCAGTGCCTGCTCCGGTGTCTTTGCCTTCTGCCAGTAAGGCTTCGCGCCCTAACGTGGTTCCTGAACTTCCTTCGGCCCCCATGAGCGCTGGCCAGACCGCGCAACTACGGCGTGTCTCCTTGCTCAAAGTGGGCGGCGCCATCGAGATTGAAATCGAGGCCAGCCTGCGGATTGTGCCGGCCGTGCAGGTAATCACCGGTCCGGATCGCCTGGTCCTCGACTTTTCTGACGCTACCCCCGGTCCGCAAGCTCGCGCCTTCGCCGTGAATCAGGGAGAGGTCAAGGGCGTGCGGGTTGGCCTTTTGAGTTCCAAACCGCCCGTTACCCGTGTCGTTCTCGACCTGAAATCGCCCCAGGCCTATCAACTGTTCCCGTTGGGCAAGTCCGTGATTGTGAAGTTAGGTGGGCCGGTTGGGATCGCGGAGACGCCTCAGGCAGCCAGGGCCGAAGTTGCCGCCGCACCCTCACCGGCACCGGCGCCCGAGAAAAAGGTGGCTGTCTCGTATCAGGATGGCATGCTGAGCATCACCTCGAAGAAGGCCTCGCTGGCCGAAGTTCTCAATGAGATCCATCTGCAGACTGGCGCCGACATCACCATCCCCGCCGGGGCCGAGCAAGAAGAGGTTGCTGTCTCGCTGGGCCCTGCAGCACCGCGAGACGTAGTCGCCAAACTGCTGGATGGTTCGCACTATAACTTCATCCTCGTGGGTGCCGATGGCGATATCAGCAAGCTCGGGCGCGTGATTCTGAGCTTAAGGAGCGCGGGCAACACGTCTACCGAGGCCCAACCCGTGTCGCCGGAGCCCGTGCCCGTTGCGGCAATGCAGCCGATGGCGCGCAGTGTCGGTCCCGAGGCCGCGCCCCCGCCGCCTCCACCCCCGGGTGACCCGCAACCCCAGGGTGACTCCATTCCTCCGGACACAACGCCCCAGCCAGACGATCCCCAACCCCCGCCCAACTAAGGTGGTATCCGGACTTGCGCTGCAAGCCAAAAGGGCGATTTGCACTGTTATGGAGGGTCCATCCCCCGACCATCGCCCGCTCGCATGATCATTGGCAACAACAGAACGGAGTAACCCCGGTTTTTTGGATAACCCACGCCTCCTTTTCGGCGTCCAAGTCATCAGAATGGTTAGGGGATCCCTCTCCAACCGGGGTTATAATTTGCCCATGTGGGGCCCGGGTCCAGGGCAGGAGTGGTTTATGAAGTTTCGCCTTTTGTTGGGTACGGTTGCACTCTGCGCGTTATTGCTAATCCCCGGTGCGTTTTCCCAGCAGCAGCCCGATCCCAGCCCCAACGCGCATCCCGATTCGACCGCGCCGGACGATAAAGATAAAACCGATACGGCCGCGAAGAATCAGGCCCCGGCCAGCACGAAGGACGGTGCAGGCGCGAAGGATCAAGATAAAGATAAAGACAAAGACAAGGCCGATCCAACCGCGAAAGATAGCGCAAAGGACAAGGAAACCCTCCCGCCCATAATCCAGCAGCCTGACGATAGCAAAGTTAAACATGATGGCGGCAAGAACGACGTAAACGCCATCGGCAACCGCAAGGTCGGTGGCCGTGGACTCGGCGACTGGTACTCGCTCGAAAGCGAGATGCGCATGGGCAAGCAATACGCCCAGGAAGTGGAAGCCACTTCCAAACTGATTCGCGATCCCGTCATCACCGAGTACGTCAACCGTATCGGACAGAACCTGGTGCGCAACTCCGACGCCCAGGTGCCTTTCACCATCAAGGTCATTGACTCCGATGAGGTCAACGCTTTCGCCTTGCCGGGCGGCTTCTTCTACGTGAATACAGGGTTGATTTTAGCGGCCGACGAGGAGTCTGAATTAGCAGGAGTTATGGCACATGAGATCGCGCACGTAGCGGCACGTCATGCGACCCGACAGATGACCCGCGCCCAGTGGGCGAATATTGGCACTATCCCGCTGATCTTCGTAGGCGGCGGAATCGGCTACGCCGTGCGCTCCGCCGCGGGCTTGGGCTTGCCGCTGACGTTCCTCAGCTTCTCCCGCAACTTCGAGTCGGAGGCCGACTATCTGGGCCTGCAATACATGTACAAGGCTGGCTACGATCCGAATGCGTTTGTCCAGTTTTTTGAGAAGTTGCAGGCGCGCGAGAAAAAGAAGCCCGGCACCCTGGCCAAGGCGTTCTCCACGCACCCGCAGACGCCCGACCGCATCAGCAAATCACAGGACGAGATTTCCCGAATCCTGCCGGCGAAGCAGCAGTACGTGGTCACCACCTCAGAGTTTGCGGATGTGAAGACGCGCCTCGCTAGTCTGGAAAATCGCCGCAAACTGGTCGACGATAAGCCCGGCAACAAGCCCAGCCTGCGCCGTACCTCTACCACGGAAAAGACCGGGGACAAGAGCGGCGATAAGGACGACGATCGTCCTACGCTGCATCGGCGGGACGATTAAGCAATCAATCATTGCATCAAAAGAAAAGCTGGCAGCGCATGCTGCCGGCTTTGTCTTTCCCAAATTCCGCTTGTTCAGCTCGAACCCTTCCTCAGCAGCCGTGCAAGACCCATTTCTGCGGGCGGTGCTTTCGAGTCAAGCACAGCATTGGCCACCATTTCCCCCACTACGGGTCCATGTTTAAAACCGTGGCCTGAGCCCCCACCCACAATCCAGACGTTCGCGGCTTCAGGATGACGATCCAGGATGAAATTGTGGTCCGTGGAGTTCTCATATTGGCAAACGCGGCTTTCCAAGAGCGGCGCCCCCGCCATGGCAGGGAAGCGCATTTCCATATACGCACGAGCCGCACGCAATTTCTCCTCGGAGACCTCGCGCTCCATCGTGCTGGGATCAATGACGGGTCCGCGCCTGTCGTCAGCGATCTTGAAGCCTCGCCAATGATTTCCCGGTACTCCGAAAAAAGGATACTTGCCGCCGTCGATCCAGGTTGGTAGTTGCTCTTCTGAGAAGCGTATATCTCCAGCGGGAGTGCCGAAGAAGAAAACTTCCTGCCGAGTCGGAGTGATGCTCGAAGCCAGAAATGGAAAGACCCTCCCCAGCCACGGGCCTGGTGCAAAAACATAGCAGTCAGCCTTCATGATTCCGCCCTGGCCGATACTGATTCCATCCATGCGATTGCCTGCAGTCCTGCCCGGGATGGCTTCTGCCTGTTGGTATTCGCCGCCTTGCTTGAGGAACGCGTTCAGTACGGCCTCGCACCCGCGGCGTGCGGCAAGAAAACCGGAGTCGGGCTCGTGAACGCTCCACGGCACTCCATCAAAATTGATTTGCGGCCAACGTGCCGCGCACTCCACCGCCGAAAGCTTCTCAAATCGAATTCCGGCTTCCTTGAGTACTGGCAAGGCGGCACTCTCATAAGAATCATCTCTGCCGGCCATACGTAATGCGCCACTCCGAAAGAAAAGTTTCAGATTCCATCGTTGCTCGTATTCCTGCCATAAGTGGAGCGCACGGGCTACCATTTTTGTGTACAGGATGTGCGCCGGACCATAAGTAGCCCGGATGGTTCGAGTCTCGCCGCCTGAGCTGGCACGAGAGTTCCCGGGTCCCCACGCATCCAGAAGCGTAACCTTCGCACCCCTCTGAACGAGCTGGAGTGCCGACCATCCCCCGAACGCCCCGGCACCGACGACAATCGCCGACGTCCGAACTGAGGCTCCAAACGAAGGTGGCCCGACAGCGCATGCCGCACCGAGGGCCGTTGAAGCCTTTAAGAAGCTCCGTCGCGAACGACCTGTGACCATAACTCCCTCATCCACGCCGTTTCTCAGCAAATTCTAACGTGCGTGCGGCTGTTCCTCACGTTTTCTCCGGCCTTCGACCATCCTGAAAGGGCATTCCTGCCCCTAAGTTCGGGGCACTTGGCTGAGGTGTAGTCCTGATTTTTCGACGAATCGCCGCGCAGGAAAAAAATGACTCGATTCGCCGTGGTGGTATTGCTAACAGGGATTCCTACGAATGCAGCGACCGCCTGCGACGAAACGACGAGCGTGTTCCCGCGGCCTTGTCCACCAGTCCCATCAGATAGAATTCCTGCGCCTGCTCTGGCCAACGGCCAGTCAGCTCTGCCAGCAGAAGCTCCATCGGATCTTGACAGGCGCGACCGCATCTTCTATTCGGGCGACACCGAGCGCCTGAAACCCCTCGGGCGGAAGTTGCTGCTTAACATCCTGCTTGACCAGAAAGAAATCTTCACCAGTCCTTTTCACATGAACCGTCACAACGCACCGACATGGTTGCTGTCGGCGGGTGCCATCGGGGGATTGATTGCTGCCGATCACCGCATCGCGAACTCATTCGAGAACAGCCCCGGGCAGGTCCGC